>k87-947617_pt1 | contig 10755 bp, 7 predicted proteins | sample MGYA00084031_6733416 | MGnify analysis MGYA00084031
ATTTGTGGGAACTGGACCCCGATTATAAACGTGAAATACCCGAAGAACCGAAAAAAGAACCTTTTCCTCCCAAACCCGAAAAAGACATCGTTCTCTTTATCCAGGAACATTCCCCCAAACTGGAGGACTGGCAGCGCGATATCATGTCGATGCTGCGCGATGAAATGCTTTATTTCTGGCCACAGATCGAAACGAAAATTATGAACGAAGGTTGGGCTTCCTATTGGCATATCCGGATTATGCGGGAATTGGATCTCACCCCGAATGAAGCGATCGAATTTTCCAAACTGAACGCTTCGGTCGTTCAGCCTTCCCGATATACCTTGAATCCGTACTATCTCGGGCTCAAAATTTTTGAGGACATTGAAAAGCGCTGGGGTCGCGAAAAAATTTTCGAAGTGCGTGAATTTGACTCGGATATTTCGTTCTTACGCAATTATTTGACCAAACAGCTGGTGGAAGAACTCGATCTGTACGTTTATCAAAAGCAGGGAAACCAATGGAAGATCGTGGAGAAAGAATGGGAAAAGGTGCGGGATCAGCTCGTATACGCCCGCGTCAACGGGGGTTATCCTTACATTGTGATCGAGGATGCCGATTACAACGAAAACGGAGAACTGTATTTAAAACATCGCTATGAATCGATTGAACTTGATCTGAAATATGTCGAAAAAACCCTTCCTTATGTACAACAATTATGGGGAAGGAAGGTCCACCTGGAAACGGTCGTGGAAAACAAAAAAGTTTTGTTCAGTTATGACGGGGAGAAACATTATCGCAAATTTTTATGACTGAAGAGAGGAAGCAGGCCGTTTAGACCCAGTCCACGGGTCCAAAACGACCTGTTTCCTTTTGCCAGAATTTCAACATGAAAACAGATGTAGAAAATATAGTAGATTCTATGTATAATGTTAAGAAATCAGTCCTAAAACATATAAGCAATCAGACTCACAATCTATGAGACTCAGATTCTGCTCAATCCCAGGTGATGGACTTGAAATGCAATGCCGTCAAGGCGACCGTGTTCGTTACGGCGGTCATTTTGGCTATCGTTTTATTGATCATCATTGTGATTCAGGTTTACAAACCGACTGTCCCATATGAACTCAAAGGAGACGAAAGCCCTATTTTTACATTTTTGGTCAAACATCTGCTTGATGAAAGCGGAGGCGTCTATACCAATCTGCGGGACGATCAGGACTTCAAGCCCGATATCGCCAATAACCACCAGATGTTGTCGGAATCGACAAGCTTATTGATGGAATATGCTGTTCGGTCCAACAATGAGGAACTGTTCAAGACCCAATACCGTTTTTTGCTAGACTATCTGTTGACAGAGGAAGGATTCATCCGCTGGGTGCACGATCCTGCAGGCAGACGCGAAGACGTACATACCAATGCCACGATTGACGACTTGAAAATCATACACGCCCTGCTCAAAGCCGCACAATTGTGGCAAGAGCCAAAATACGAGCGAACCGCATTACGGATTGCAAATACGTTGAAAGAGCAAGTGCTGCAAGATGACGGCTTCTTGCCGGATTACTATGATTGGCAGCTACAAAAAGCAGCGGTTACCGTCACTTCATCCTATCTGGATCTTTCGGCGCTGGGTAAACTGGCCGAATATGACGCTGCATGGGAAAACGCCTATCTCCGCGCCAAACAATTGCTCCACGAAGCGAAGCTCGCCAATGGTCTGTTTAAAAAAACGTATCAGATTGAATGGCAAGCATGGATGGAGCAGACCGACTTCAACATGATCGACGTCCTGTACGCTGCCTTGCATTTAACAGAAGCCGGCCATCATGCTGATGCGACCTGTTCGTTTGTTGTGCAAAAGTGGAAGCGGGACCGGAAACTGTACGCCGCATACGATCGTGACGGGACAACCATGTCCGAAACGGTTTCGCCTGCCGTTTACGCCCTTGCGCATCGTCTGTTGGTGCACTGCGGATTTCAGGAGATCGCCGAACAAATCTACAACGAATTGATGCAATTGTCCATTCAGGACGAAGAATCTGCCTATTACGGCGGATTTGTGGAACTGTCCACTTTGGAAGCTTATTCATTTGACCATTTGCAAGCATTGCTTTCGCAATTAGAGTAAAGGGGAAGCATGTCCGTGAATGCCTCATTACTAACGAGACGTACACGCCGCAAAAAATCGAATAAAACCTCAGTGACGCGTTCAAAAAATAGCCCGAAGCAGATGGCCCCCGGAACCGGATTGTACATTCGCTTGATGCTGCAATTTTTGACGCTGGTTCTCGTGTTCATGTATCTTTCATTTACGATTTCCATCTATCCTCTCAACTATATTTGGGTCATCCTCTTTTTGATGATTACGATCATCGGTTTTATTCGGGGACTCATTACCGCATTGATCAGTTCCATGTTTGCTGTGTTCTGTTATGGATCGCTGATCCTCTACCACTTGTATATCGTACCGACCATCTCCACTTTGGAACTGAACGATGTCATCTGGTTGCTTGTATTCCCACTGGGAGCTGTCACTTCCGGAGTAAATGGCCAGGAAATTCACCGGCTGCTTCATGAATATCATTTGTACCGCCAGATGGTTAGTGAGCACGTGACGATAGACGCTGTGACCGGTTTCCCAAACGAGCGGCATTTCCGCCGCGACCTGTCGATGGAAATATCCAGGACGTTGAGATATGGCCATTCGATGACCGTTTTGCTGGTGGAAGTTGCCTGGTTCAATGAAATGTTGAAAGATTACGGCAAAGAGACGACAGATACTCTGTTGAGGGAAATCAGTGACAAAATTCAGACCGTGCTGAGAGACGAGGATAAAAAAGCGTACCTGGGTCATGGCCGCTTTGCACTGATTTTGCCTGAAACGAATATGGAGCGCGCAGAAGTTGTGATTGAGCGGCTGGATGAACACATCCGAACCATCACCATCGAGTCAACAAAAGGGAAGAAACAGATTGAAGTGCAAATCCGTTACGGTTACTCTGGATGCCCGGAAAAATATACGACGGCAAATGAACTTTTGGCCGATGCCGATCGGATGTTGGAAGGATATGCGACCGGATAATTTCAATCGATATCAAGCCTTGTCTGTCATCTTGGGGCGGATTGCCTTCAAGAGCGCAGCGGCTTTCTTGTTTGCTTGCCTGCTGGCCACTACTGCAAACGCTCAATCTGCTGACCGCAACGTAAGCGTCGATCGAATGAACATACTGGTGATCCATGCTGGCCAAGCCGGCAACGACAGAACCGTAAACATCGTGCTCGATATGCTTAGACATTTTCCGGTGCATACAGAGGCACTTCAGATTGAAGAAGTGGACAAAACGAAGCTGTCTCGTATCGACAGAGCCATCTTGATCGAAGAAGGTGGAACATCGACAGCAGGCGCTTCCATCAGCGACCATTTGCGGAAAACCGGTATTCCGCATATGTGGATCGCCTGCGGCCAAATTAATGATCACATCCGTCCCGTTCAATTGCATTACCGTGGCAAAACGTTTCCCGTCGGACATATGAAAGCATACCGACTGAACGAAAACGTCAAATTCGGCGCAGACAACGTGCTGGCTTACGCATCAGATGGGGCAAACTCCACACCTCTTATCGTGCGGGACAAAGAGGTATGGTATATCACCGCTGGAATTGAAAATATGCGGATGACCGCGATTGTTGCCGATCTTCTGCATGATTTTCTCGAGCATCCTCACCGCGATGCACGACAGGGACTAATGATCATTGAAAACGTCTATCCGCTTGTACCGCCCGAACAGCTCACCGCCATTGCCGATCTTCTTTCCGATCATCACATTCCGTTTGCGATAGCGGTCAATCCGGTATACCACGATAAGGTGAACGGAATTGTCTATTCGGCATCGGATCATCCCGGTTGGGTGGAAGCGATCTTGTACATGGCATCCCGAGGCGGTACGGTCATCGTGGGCGGCAACGATCTTCCTCTTCACGTTGAAACTTTTTCCGATCGGTTAGAGCAAAACCTGGCCGTTCTCTCACACCTGTCGCTCTATCCGATCGCGATCGCTTTAACGGAGGAGACACTGGCTGCCATTCATGCCGAATCGAATGCCGTTCATTTTTCTACCGTGTACGGAAGTGGCGCCTTGAAATCGCAAATCCCTTACGTCACTTTTCTGGAAACAGGAATCCGCGTCTTTCCGCATACAGCCTCAGCCGGAACGGTCATGAAGCCGCACGACCTCGGTCTTTACATTTCCGAATGGGATCGTCTAGATACGGTGCGGGATGCGTGGTTCGGGTTCACCTACGACGCGGAAAGTCCTGTCGAGTTGCTGGAAGAATGGATTTTTTATACAGAAGACAAGCCTGTGCGCTGGATCGATATCCGCCACGAACCCCATAAAGTTGAGAGCGAATGGATCCGGATCGTGGCACCCGGCGACGGTACACTGGAAGTGTCCGTCATCGATAAAGAAAGGTTGTTTGCCCTGTCGCAGGTGGAGGGAAACAAAGCGCGTTTGGAAGGATTCGCTTTTTATTCATCATGGCTGCTCGTCGGAATCGTTTTTTCATTTATCGTTTTGTTCGTGCTGTTCACCCTCATTTTGCATCTGCGAAGAAGAAATCGCCTGTTTACGGAAAAGGAGTTGCCTTGATGAATGCCAATTGGCTGTTTTTGATCGCGTTAAGCTGTATTTGGATCATGCTACTGTACCATATGTTTTTGATGCTGGGCGGCTATTTATATGCCGAACAGATGGAAAAGCGCAGGCGGAACCAACCGCTCACCCGACTGCACCGAGAAGACTGGCCGAAAGTATCCGTCCTTATTCCAGCCCACAATGAGGAACTGGTTATCGATCTGACTTTAAAAGCAATGTGCCGGCTGGATTATCCAATGGACAAGCTGGAGATCATCGTGATCAACGACAACTCCTCCGACCGGACCGGCCATATCATCGAACAATTCGCTCAAAAGGATCCACGCATCAAACCGCTGCACCTGAAACCGCCACATGCGGCCAAAGGCAAACCGAATGCACTGAACCAGGGACTGAAGCTGGCCACAGGCGAATATATCGCGGTATATGATGCTGACAATATTCCGCACGCCAATGCGCTCAAGCATCTGGTCACGGCCATCCTGGAGGATCCGAAAGCGGGGGCCGTTATCGGCAAATTCAGAATCATAAATGCGAAAAAAAATTTGCTCACCCGCTTTATCCATATCGAAACGATCAGTTTCCAATGGTTGACACAGGCCGGCAGATGGTATTGGTTTGGCATCAGCACGATACCGGGAACGAATTTTCTGATCCGCAAAAGTTTGATTGACAAGCTGGGAGGATGGGATGAATCCGCATTGACCGAAGATATGGAGATCAGTATCCGCATTTATGATGAAGGATACCGAATTCGCTTCTATCCGCTAGCGGTCACCTGGGAACAGGAACCAGAAAAGTGGAAAGTATGGATAAAGCAGCGCACCCGCTGGGCGATCGGCAATCAATACGTCATATACAAGAACATCGGCAGGCTGTTCAGACGGAATCCCAGCAAAGTGGTTTTTGACCTCATCTATTTCCTGTTTACATATTTCATCTTTTTAGGCGCTGTCATCCTGTCCCACCTTCTCATGTTGTTAAATGTGTTCGGATGGATCCATATCACCTTGCCCGGACCGTTTTTGCTCATCTGGCTTCTTGCCTATATTTTGTTCGTTGTGGAGATCATGGTCACCTTGGCGATTGAAAAAACAGAACTGACGATCGAAAACTTTTTGATCGTTCTGCTCATGTATGTGACCTATTCACAAATGTGGCTTTACTTGATCGTCCGCTCAATCGGCTTGCAAATCCGTTCCGCCATTTATAAAGAGGAGATCAAGTGGGACAAAACCGAAAGGTTCCGGTCCGTTTCCGGCAACGATTTTTATTAATGTTTCTTATTTATGTAAGTAATAAGGAAGGGTATGATTCATGTTGAAAAAAATCATGGTCACTTCCATGCTCCTCCTCTTTCTGGGGCCCCTTCTGTTAACAGGGCCGGTACTGGCTGAAACCGAGCCAACCGGGAAAACCAACCAGACTATCGACATTTTGGAACCTTTGGCTTCCGCTGCACATGATAAAACGGCAGAAAACTTGTTTTTATCAGAAACCGATCTCGCCATGCAAGGCGTCACACATCGGCATGAGTTTTATTTTGCAATTCCCTCCACAAGGCGGGTTGTCGATGGTTCGTATCTGGAATTGTTTTACAGTCATTCTTCTGTTCTCAAGGGGGATCGCTCAACGATCACAGTGATGCTGGACGATGTCCCGCTCGGTTCCCGCTTTCTGGATCAAAACAGCGCCAAACAGAGCAGCTGGCGACACGATCTAAATCATTTGAACCTTGGCCCGGGCTTCCATAAGCTGACGATCCTTTTGCACATGGAAGTCACGGACAACGTCTGCATGGATCAAAACAACCCGGCGAACTGGTTTGTTCTGAACAAGGAAAGTGTCATCCATTTGCGCTATGAACATCAATATGAACGGAGCAACTTGGCCTCGTACCCGGCACCCTTCATCGAGCAGGGAAGTCAGAATCCGTATAACACTCTGCTTGTCGTACCCGATGAACCGACACCGAACGAGTGGAAAAGTCTGGGCATGCTTTCACGGTTTTTTGCCTCGTTAGCATCTGAGGCGGACCTCAGGGTGATCCGGGAAGCGGACATTCCCGGCGCTGACGATCTGATCCGTTCCCGCCATCTCGTTTTTATTGGCGCTCTTTCCTCCTGGAAGGATGCCGGCGCTGCATCAGTCATACAAGCGGTCAACACAATGGGAAAGGAATCGGCTGCAGGCGGATTTGTGCATACGGGACCATCTGCCTGGAACAGCAACTACGATATGCTGATCATAACCGGGGATGACGACGGGATTCTGAAAGCGGCCAGGTTATTGACGGATGAACAGGGATACCGACAACTGTCAGGAAGCAGTGCGACGGCGGCATCATACCGCCTTGTCGAGGTGAAATCGGTTGGTCATCACGACGAAGGCAGCATCGCTTTGTCTGAATTGGGATACGATCCGCTCGTCATCGAAGGCCATATGGGCGGCAGCGCCCGCATTTCATTCAAAATTCCACCCGAATGGGACGTATCCCGGGGCGGAAAGGTCACTCTCCGTTTCAGTCATGCTGAAACGGTTCATCTGGCTCATGCACAGGTGACCCTCCGTATTAACGACATTCCGGTCGCCAGCAGTGAATTGAGTAAAGAATCAAGCCAATTCGGCACCCTCGTAGCGGATATTCCGCCGGCTGCATTGAAAGGAGACTATATCGTCGCCGATATATCCTTTCGCTTTGCTCCATCTCGGGACGAGTGCGCAGACATCGCACAAATTGAAAATTGGGCGGTTGTCCATGGTGATTCTTCCTTCCGCTTTTCCAGATCACCCAACCGCACATTGAATCTGGGTCTTCTTCCATATCCGTTTGTCAAAAACGGTGTTTGGCAACAAACGACCTGGCTGGTTCCGGAAGCGCCTACCGCAGAGGAGTTGTCTCTATTCGCCATGATGCATGCCCTGCTCGGAGGAAATGTACACTTTGATCATCAACTGCGGGTTATCCCTATCCCGCGATCGATCCATGGAGATGAGGAGTGGAAGGACAATAATCTGATTGTGACAAGCCTTGCAAGCAAGCTTCCCCGCTGGCTGGCAGGAACAGATACGGCAATCCCGCTAGCTTATAGCGAGCAGGGATGGCAAGCGGTAAACGACCAGATTCCACTGACAGATTCGTTGCGCCAGCGCTCCGTTGTAATGCAGCTGTTCCCCTCTTCGTTGCATCCGGAAGCCGACGTATTGGTGGTCGCCGGCTCTACGGACGAAGACTTGAAGCGGCTCCGAACCGCTATGATCCGGCACAAATGGGGCGAGTCTCTGGATGGCCAGGTTGTCGTTTGGGATGAACGGGCCCGACATCATATTTTCCATACCGGCCAGTATGAGAGGGAGCATTCCGTCTGGTACAACGCCCTGGACGATTTAATCATGGAAAATAAACCAGTGCTGCAACGCGTGATCATGATCGCTGTGATCCTCGTCGTTCTAGCTGTTTTTGCATTGATCGTGTGGTGGGCAAGCCGCCATAAATTCCGCACTTGACTTCAGATGCAGCCGTCTTAGTCGGAATCAAAACATGTTTACCCAATCCTGCCTTCCTCCAGGCGAATCGTTCTTGCACACATGTCGGCGTTTTTCGGATCATGCGTGATCCGATAGAAAGCGCAAATGCATGCATAAAAATGCGCAAAAAAGAGACCCGGCGTTCTTATCGCGCAGGGTCTCACGATTAAATCCTTTGTCACTTCACATCGCTTGTTTGACCGTAGTAGGCGTTCTTGCCATGTTTGCGGAAATAATGTTTGTCTAACAGCGCCTGATCCATCGGCGTGATGCCCGGATTCAACATTACGGTATGATAGGCCATCTTGGCCACTTCCTCCAACACGACCGCGTTGTGCACCGCATCATCAGCATCTTTTCCCCATGCAAACGGTGCATGCTGGTTCACAAGAACACCCGGCATGCCGAGCGGATCGATGGAAGCAAACGTTTCAACGATGACATTGCCCGTCTCCAGCTCGTAATTCCCTTCAATTTCTTCCCGCGTCAACTTGCGAGTACACGGAATTTCCCCGTAAAAATAGTCGGCATGCGTCGTCCCATATGCCTGTATGGGCTTTCCAGCCTGTGCCCAGATCGTCGCCCACGGAGAATGGGTATGCACCACTCCACCGATATCTTGAAACGCCTTATAGAGCACAAGATGCGTCGGCGTATCGGAAGAAGGCCTCAAGTCACCTTCAACGACATTACCGTCCAAATCGACGACCACCATATGTTCGAGGCGCAATTTTTCGTACGGGACACCGCTCGGTTTGATCACGACCAACCCCTGCTCGCGGTGAATCCCGCTCACATTCCCCCAGGTAAACGTAACGAGCCCGTGTCGGGGAAGTGCGAGATTGGCCTCCAACACTTGCTCCTTCAATTCTTTCAACATGACGGCCCTCTCCTTCCAACCCTTTTTTCACGTTCTTTTCTTTTATTATAAACTTGTACGTACAAATTCGTCCATAGTTCTTTCCGTTGTTGCTCATTTTACGAACAGGTTGAACGAATTACAAACGCGGTTCTCCCGTTGAATCGCGCACGATCAGCTCCGGTTCGAACACGATAGTGGGGGCGCGTCCTTCCCATTTTCCTTCGATCATTTCCAGCAAAATCTGCGCTGCCTTTTCACCCAGTTTCGCTTTCGGATGAACGATTGTAGTCAATTTCGTTTCCGTTGCTGTAGCGAGTGAAGAATCATCAAAAGAAGCCATTGACAAATCTTGCGGTATTTTTTTACCCTGTTCGCGAATAACATCAAGCAGATGTACGGCCAACTCATCGTTATAACAAAACAAGGCGGTTGGCGCATTTTCTGCAGCAAGCAAACGCACTGCCGCCTCGCGGGGAAAAGTCCATTTCTGTTCGGTTGTATAGCGCACGACAAGTTCCGGCAGCACCGGTATTCCATATTGTTTGTGTGCACGGAAATAGCCTTTCATCCGCTCGACACCTTGCAGGTCATCCGTTTTGAAAAAGCCGGCGATATGCCGGTGTCCGAGTCGGATCAGATGTTCTGTGGCCAAGAACGCTCCCTTTTCATCATCGATCCGCACCGAGGCGCAATCGAGCTCCGGATATTTGGCGTTGATCATCAAATAGGGGATTCCTTGAAATTCTAATGACAAATAGTGGTCGAGATTTCGGTTCGGTTCCGCACTTTTCGTCGGTTCGATGATGAGACCGCTCAAGCGGTACTCCGCCATCCGTTCCAGGCTTTCCCGCTCCTTATCTTTATCATTGTCCGTGCTGGACAACAGCAATCGGTAACCCTTGTTGCGCAAGTAAGCTTCTGCACCGCGTATGATGGAAGGGAAGATGTAGTCCGAAATGTATGTCGTCACAAGCCCGATCGTCTTCTCTCCTTCTTCCCTTCCTTTCTGCCCCTTGACAAACGTTCCGCTGCCTTGCACCCGATATAAATAGCCTTCATGCACCATCTCTCCGATCGCCTGCCGCACCGTGTGCCGGCTGATGGAAAACATCTCGGCCAATTCATATTCCGTCGGCAGCTTCTCGTCCGGTTTTAATTTGCCCTCTTTCAACCAGCGGAGGATTTCCTGTTTGAGCTGCATATATTTGGGCTGGTTTGATTTCATCCCATAACCCCCCAACGCACTGACATCGTCGACACATATCCTTGCAACCGAACCGAAACCACTGAACCCCATCAATCGAGCCAAATCAACCAGACCGAAAACACCGGCCCATATGGCGGACCATCGCCGTACATACGGACCAACATCATTTCATCATATTCGGACCAGTTGTACGTACAAATTCACACATATATTTTTTCCGATTCTTCTTGAGCAGAACGGGCACTCTTGATGGTGACGCTCGCCCAGTCCGTCCGGTAAAAACGGATCATTACGCTGATTCCGAAGGCGGTCAAATACGTGTACAGGGCGACCCAAGCGCCGATGCTTCCCCAATCGAATACGAAAATGAACAAATAGGACAACGGTATAAACATAAAGATGCCGAGCAAAAAGGAAGAAAAGACCAGAAACGTAGTGTCACCAATTCCGCGCAAACCGCCCGCATAGAAGTTCAGCCATCCGTCTACAACTTGCCAAAACGCCGAAATCATGATCAAGAG
>k87-590774_pt1 | contig 10746 bp, 7 predicted proteins | sample MGYA00084031_6733416 | MGnify analysis MGYA00084031
ATCTTAATTGAACCGCCGTATACGGAACCGTACGTACGGTGGTGTGAGAGGACGGGAGTTAATCGCTCCCTCCTACTCGATTTCTAATCATTTTTTAAACATCTTCCAACTGATCTACGAAGTGCATGGACCGTGTTGGTGATGGGGCATTTTGAAAGGAAAAATGGACCAAAATGATCATAAAAGCAACTATCCCCTTCTTCCGCAAGAAAATTCTTGCGGGGGAAGGGGATGTTTGACGTTGGATCTCGGTATTATTGGATATCTTTCAAACGGCCGATCTTTATTGAATAGGTCCACCCAATTTTTCAATTTCTGCGGGTACATTGGTAAATTTCTTAAAGTTTTCGCGGAAGCGGGCCGCCAATTCCAGTGCTTTTTCTTCATATGCTTTTTCATCCTGCCATGTTTTTTTCGGCAGCAATACTTCGTCCGGCACTCCCGGAACATGAAGAGGGATCTCCAGCCCGAAAATTTCGTCTTTCTGAGTTTCGGTATTAGCTAATTCGCCTTCTAAAGCGGCTTGAACCATTGCACGTGTATAGGATAGTTTCATTCGGGATCCGACGCCGTATTCTCCGCCTGTCCATCCGGTATTGACCAAATAGACTTGCACATTATGTTCATCGATTTTTTCGCCGAGCATTTCTGCGTATCGTGTAGCCGGAAGAGGCAAGAATGGCGCTCCAAAGCATGTGGAGAATGTTGCTTCAGGCGAGGTAACGCCCCTTTCCGTACCGGCTAATTTGGATGTGTATCCGCTTAGAAAATGGTACATGGCCTGTTCTTTTGTCAATTTGCTGATAGGGGGCAGAACACCGAAAGCGTCTGCGGTCAAAAAGATAATCGTGTTTGGATGACCTGCAATACTTGGAACGACAATATTATCGATCGCGTCAATTGGATAGGCGGCACGAGTATTTTCTGTCAAAGAAGAGTCGTTATAATCCGGAATCCGAGTATTTTCATCTAATACTACATTTTCAAGAACGGACCCAAAGCGGATCGCATGATAAATTTGCGGTTCCTTTTCTTTAGAAAGCCCGATGCATTTTGCATAGCAGCCGCCCTCGATATTAAAGACTCCTGTAGATGACCATCCGTGCTCGTCATCTCCTATTAAACGGCGGTTCGGGTCTGTGGATAAAGTAGTTTTTCCCGTTCCAGAAAGCCCGAAGAACAGAGCAACGTCTCCTTCAAAACCGACATTGGCCGAGCAGTGCATCGATAAGACGCCGGATTCCGGCAAGAGGTAATTCATGATCGAAAAAATGGATTTCTTCATTTCTCCGGCGTATTCAGTTCCGCCAATCAATATGACTTTGCGTTCAAAAGAGATAATGATAAAAGTTTCTGATCTCGTTCCGTCAACTTCAGGATCAGCTTTAAAATTAGGGGCCGAAAGAATGGTAAATTCCGCCTGATGACCTGCTAATTCTTCTTCCGTCGGACGGATAAAAAGCTGATGGGCAAAAAGATTATGCCATGCGTATTCATTGATTACTTGAATCGGAAGGCGATGAGATGGATCGGCGCCGGCGAATCCTTTAAATACGAAAATTTCTTCTTGTTCTTTTAAGTAACGAATGACTTTATGGTATAATTTATCAAAAACTTCTGGAGAAATCGGCTGGTTCACCGGTCCCCAGTCTATTTTGTCTTTGGTTGATGGCTCTTTTACAATGTATTTGTCTTTTGGTGATCTCCCGGTATATTTTCCGGTTTGAGCGCGAACGGCGCCGGAAGAAGTTAATACGCCTTCTTTTCTGGAAAGGACTTTTTCCACCAGTTGTGGGACAGATAATTGAACATGGACATTGGATCCCTTAACTAATTCCAAAATTTCATTTGAAATGACAGAATTCATAAATAATAACCATCCTTTTGTTTTTATTTTTAGATGTTATTTTCGAGTTCACTTAAGAAATAGTATAACACTTTTATTCGATTAGTCTATACTATTTATCGTAAATTTTTGTCTATTTTTTTTCATCTTTTCCTTAATTGGCATGCCTATTCTATACTATATAAAAGGAAGAAAAAAGGGAGAAACAGGATATGATTCAGAGTTTTTTGGTTCAGGTTTTAATGAGTCCGTTTAAACCGTCTGTTGCGACGGGTTTAAAATAGAATTTATTTCTATTTCAGGAAGAAAACATTGCGTCAACGGAAAGACAAAATTTTGTTGACACCCGTTTGGTTTCTACGTTATAGTTTAACATTGAACGGATACTCTTATCCTGAGTTGGCGGAGGGACAGGCCCGATGAAACCCGGCAACCTTCTCAACGACAAGCGATGATTTTGAAGCCGTCAGGTAAAAGGACATGCTTCTTATGTCGTACCGGCGACGCGAGGGGCTTGTGAGAAAGGTGCTAACCTGATGCAAGGTGTAAATACCTTGAACGATAAGAGTGAAAGGCGCATGTAACCAAAAACCTTTCCTCTGCATTCTTTTGGGAAAGGTTTTTCTTTTTGATTGAGTTTGGCGCTGGACCATTGAGATTGCCGGTCCTTTGGAAACGGGCAATCATACCATACTACGAAAGGAAACGAGTACCGTTTAAAAATAAAGCGAACATTCATTTTCAAATGTTTTGACCCCAAAAAGATAAGGCTTACTTTCTCTGTTGTCAAGACCTTAACTGGCGGGTTAAAAGAAGGAAATGGAATTGATCGAAACTGCGATAGGAGGAACTTTGATGTCAAAAAAACGCCGTCTTTTCACTTCAGAGTCTGTCACCGAAGGGCATCCGGATAAAATTTGCGACCAAATTTCTGATGCCATTCTCGATGCTATTCTCGAAAAAGACCCGAATGCAAGGGTGGCTGCTGAAACTTCAGTAACAACTGGGCTTGTGCTGGTTTCTGGAGAAATTACGACGTCTTCTTATGTGGATATTCCCAAAATTGTACGCCAAACGGTGCGGGATATTGGCTATACCCGGGCGAAATACGGTTTTGACGCAGATACTTGCGGTGTCTTGACGTCTATCGATGAACAATCTCCCGACATTGCTCAAGGGGTGGACCGCGCCCTGGAAGCAAGAGAAGGATCGATGACGGATGAAGAAATTGAAGCGATTGGCGCGGGCGACCAAGGTTTGATGTTCGGATTTGCCTGCAATGAAACGGAAGAATTAATGCCGCTTCCTATTTCTTTAGCCCATTCTTTATCCCGCCGGTTGACAAAAGTGCGCAAAGAAGGGATTATTCCTTACTTGCGTCCGGACGGAAAAACGCAAGTAACGGTTGAATATGATGAAAACGACAAGCCTGTGCGCATCGATACGATTGTCATTTCGGCCCAACATCATCCGGAAATCACGTTAGAGCAAATTCAGCGCGACATTAAAGAACATGTTATTGACCCAATTGTTCCAAAAGAATTGATCGATGATGAAACGAAATATTTCATCAATCCGACCGGCCGTTTTGTTATTGGAGGACCTCAAGGTGACGCCGGATTAACGGGACGGAAAATTATCGTAGACACTTACGGCGGCTACGCAAGACATGGTGGAGGAGCTTTTTCCGGGAAAGATCCGACGAAAGTAGACCGATCTGCAGCCTATGCTGCCCGCTATGTAGCTAAAAATATTGTGGCAGCTGGACTGGCAGAAAAGTGTGAAGTACAGCTTGCTTATGCGATTGGGGTAGCTCAGCCGGTATCGATTTCCATCGATACATTCGGAACTGGAGCTGTATCAGAAGATGTATTGGTAGACGTCGTGAGAAAGAACTTCGACCTGCGTCCAGCTGGAATTATCAAAATGCTTGATCTGCGTCGCCCAATTTACAAACAAACAGCTGCATACGGCCATTTCGGACGCACCGATTTGGACCTTCCTTGGGAAAAAACAGATAAAGCCCAAACGCTTCGCGAACAAGCATTAAATCAATAGACAAATGTACAGGAGTTACACTTTTAGCTGTAGCTCCTTTTTCATTTGAACGTGAAGATTATTTAATGAATCCAAATATTGTGGCCATCTATAGTGGAGAATAAATGGTACAATTGATGAATCATCGTGAAAAAGGGGATACTTATACAACATTCCAATAGGCAAACTCTCCTACAACTAGAAAAGGACTGATAAAAAATTCGACTTTTGAACTTGGACGCTTTTCCTGTTGAGGTATTGGAAGTGATTTGATTTTGGAACTTCCGGAATGAAATGGAAATTTTTCATGAAATAAATTCCTTGCCAAGATTCACAATTTCGTTAAACTAGTAATGTGAACTTAAATTACAGAAAGGTGATAGTCATGTGCGGCTTTATCGGTTGCGTTTATGATCATAAAGATTATCCGAAATTAACGGAAGAACAATTTAAATTAATGAACGATATCATTTATCACCGTGGTCCTGATCATGATGGATTTTATCAAGATGAACACGTTCAATTAGGATTTCGACGTTTAAGTATTATTGACCTTGAAAACGGAAACCAACCGCTGTCATTTGAAAATGAACGATATTGGATTATTTTTAATGGCGAGATCTACAATTATGTGGAATTACGGGAAGAACTTTTAAAAGAAGGCGTTGAATTTGCTACTTCGTCTGACACAGAAACCATCGTCGCTTTGTACAGCCGCCTAAAAGAAAAAGCTGTAGAAAAGCTTCGCGGTATGTTCGCTTTTGTGATCTGGGATAAAGAAGAACAAGTGTTGTTCGGTGCAAGAGATCCGTTCGGCATTAAACCGTTTTTTTATAAAGAAGAAGGAGGACGTACTTTTTTTGCTTCCGAAAAGAAGAGCATTTTGCTTGCCAGTGAAGAAAGCAGCTTAAATGCGAATGCCGCTCAACATTATTTTACGTATCAATACGTTCCGGAACCTGATACATTGCATGCGGAAATTCAAAAATTGGAACCTGGCCACTATTTTATTAAAAAAGTCGGCGAAAACATGACGATTCGCCGTTATTGGAAAGCCGCTTTCCAACCGATTTACCGCGAAGAAGACGAATATGTGAAAATGGTGCGTGAGGCGCTTCTTGATTCTGTAAAAGTACACATGAGAAGCGATGTGCCTGTCGGATCCTTCCTTTCAGGGGGAATTGATTCTTCTTTTGTTGCTGCGATTGCCAAGCAATACCATCCAAAGATTAAAACATTCTCTGTCGGATTTGAACGCGATGGATATAGTGAAATTGATGTGGCTAAAGAAACAGCGGAAAAATTGGGTGTGGAAAATATTAGCTACGTGATCACACCGGAAGAATATATGAAAGAACTGCCGAAGATTATTTGGCATATGGATGATCCGCTGGCCGATCCGGCTTGTGTTCCGTTGTACTTCGTAGCTCGCGAAGCAAGAAAACATGTAACAGTCGTATTATCAGGAGAAGGAGCAGATGAACTTTTCGGCGGCTATAATATTTATCGTGAACCGCAATCGTTAGCTGTTTTTCAAAACATACCGGAAGTTGGGAAAAAATTGCTTCGATTGTTGGCTTCCATTTTGCCTGATGGTGTGAAAGGGAAAAGCTTTATTGAACGCGGAGTTACGCCGATGGAAGAACGGTACATCGGTAATGCGAAGATGTTTGGAGAAGAGGAAAAACGGAAACTATTGCGACAATATCGCGACGGCCTTGAATATACTAACATTACAAAGCCATTTTATGCAGAAACGGTCGGTTATGACGATGTCGATCGCATGCAGTATATTGATATTCATACATGGCTGCGCGGTGACATTTTGTTAAAGGCAGATAAAATGACAATGGCCCATTCTTTGGAATTGCGCGTTCCATTCCTTGATAAAGAAGTATTTGAAGTGGCGTCCAAAATTCCAACGCGCTATAAAACCGCTCATGGCACGACCAAATACATCCTTCGAAAAGCTGCAGAAGGAATTGTCCCTGATCATGTATTAAATAGAAAGAAACTGGGATTCCCGGTGCCAATTCGCCATTGGCTGAAAGCAGAAATGCATGATTGGGCTGTGACCATTATTAAAGAAAGCGAAACGGGGCATCTTATTAACAAGCAATATGTATTAGATTTACTGGAAGAACATTGCCAAGGGAAAAAAGATAACAGCCGTAAAATTTGGACCGTTCTTATTTTTATGATTTGGCATGCTGTATATGTAGAAGGCAAATATGAATTTCAAACACAAAAACAACGGGAAATGCAGCTTGTGTAATAATGGGTAAAAAACTAGGGGAGATAGGTAATGGCCTGTCTCCCCATTTGCACCCATGCTTTTTCAAAGGAGTCAATGGGTGCTTTTTGATTTTTTACATTGGTTAGTGGATCGTTAAAATACACATACTGATCGTCATAACCGGTGACTAATACCGAGTGTTCTTTATAAGTAATTTTTATTTTTCCGCTCTCCGTATGCCAAGTTTGAAACGCGCTGTCCGGCAGCTTATTGTAAGTGGTATTGATGATAACCCAAACTGGGCGGCCGTCGGAAAGATGGACTTTTAATTCTTCAAAATCCGCTCCTGTCAAATCTAATGCCTTCTTGCCTTCTGGCAAATATTTATTGGCCAGTTCCAAAATGGGCTTATGATAAACTCCCAGTCCGGGTTTAGAAAGCGTATACATATCGCCGACAAATCCGTTGTCAGGGTCGCCGAAAAAAATAAGTCCATTCTCCACTCGATAAGTGGCAGGGTTCTTTTTCACTTCTTTGGCCAGTTCCATTTTATCGACGGAGACGCCTGCTGATTGAAGGAGCATGGCCAAGCTTGTCACTTCGCATCCCCGTGGCAGTTCCGGCAATTGAGAAATGAGAGGGGAATCAAGCAAAACACTCTCTTTTACTTTGGCTGTAGAATAATGAGTCCAATGATGAAATGCTATAAGCGATTTTTGGAACGGAATCGAATATTTGATTTCATCCCGGAAAAAGACTGAAAGAAACAAGAAAAAAAGCAACACTATTAAAACGGTCGGTTTCCATTTGTCGCGGAAATATCTTATGATAAAAAGAAGAAGGATTCCTAAACTAATGAGAAAAAAGAATAAAATCATGAAAGTAAAATTCATTCAGCACCACCTAAAACATTTTTGAGAGCACCGGATGGAAAACAAAATGGATGTTTGAATCAATACCGGCGCATGATCCTGCTTGGAAAGTGGATGGCAGGAATGGGATAATGGTTTTTGGACATACTACTAATCCTTTTGATTTTGCAGCTGCTTATAATACTGAGCTTTTTCGGCATACTCCCGGACAATTCGTTCCATTTCGCTTTTATCATGTTCATTTATGGGACGGATGACTTTGGCTGGCCGTCCGAAAGCCATTGAGTGTGGAGGGATGACTTTTCCCGGCGGTACAAGGCTGCCGGCTCCGATAAAAGCCCCTTCTCCAATTTCAGCGCGGTCGAGTATAATAGAACCCATACCGATAAGAGCCTTTTTACGAATGATGCAACTGTGCAAAATCACTTGATGGCCGATTGTCACTTCATCTTCCAATATTAACGGATTATTTGGACTTTGATGAAGTACGGAGTTGTCTTGAATATTGACTTTTTTACCGATGATCGTTGGTGCAACGTCTCCTCTGATGACGGTGTTGAACCAAACGCTGGATTCTTCGCCAATTTCAACATCTCCCGTAATGGTGACATAATCAGCGATAAAGGCAGAATCAGCGATTTTCGGCGTTTTTTCGTGATAAGGATAGATCATGACCGTTCTTGGCTCCTTTCATTGCTCCTTCTACTTTATTCTATCGAATTTTAGAAGATTTGTATAATGTGGTGTGTATCTTCCTTGCCAAATCTGTATTTTTGCTACATGATGTGAACGTTGGAGAAAATCTATCTCAGCAAGTGGCCGTAATGGATAAGAGTCGACACTGTTTGAAAAAACTTGGATTCTATAAGCGAAGTGTCGGTATTTATCAACGAAGCCGTTTAGAGAGCATGAAAGGAACAAGAAACGGAGGCAAAAGGGACCTCTAGATCTGTAAAAAAGCGAGGTTGATCAACATGTGGAAATGGGATCCCGAGGATGGACAAGGAAAGGGCGTCATTGTCATGATTCACGGCGCTTTTGAACATCATGGCAGATATGGATGGCTCATTGAAATGTGGAGAAATTCCGGTTTTCATGTAGTAATGGGCGATTTGCCCGGGCAAGGAACGACATCCAGGTCTAAGCGCGGCCATATTGAGCGTTTTGATGAATACATATCGGCAGTGAAAGAGTGGATACAGGCTGCCTACCAATTTGATTTGCCTATATTCTTGCTTGGACATAGTTTAGGAGGGCTTGTTGCCATCCGTCTATTGCAGGAAGAGCGAGTCAAACTGGCCGGGGTGATCTTGTCTTCGCCTTGTTTAGGGCTTCTGCACACGCCGCCAAAAATTCTTGATGTTCTTTCCTATGGTTTAAATTCCCTGGTGCCTTCCGTTAAATTTGCAACGGGATTATCGATTGAAATGGCGACGAGGAATAAAGAAGTACGTGAAATTGATTTAAACGATACGTTGTACGTGACAAAGGTGTCAGTCCGCTGGTACAGGGAAATGATACAGGCTGTAAAGCTTGCGTTCACAGATGTTTCGAAAATGCCTGATGTTCCATTTTTGGTCATGCAAGCAGGAGATGATAAAATTGTAGATAAGAATGAAGTGAAAAAGTGGTTTCAGCAATTGTCTCTTTCAGAAATGCATTTCAAAGAGTGGCCGAAACTGTACCATGAAATTTTTAATGAGCCGGAAAGAGAAGAGGTTTTCGCATATACGAAGAGTTTTGTCGAAAATTGCTTGCGTTCCATTGGCTATGTGGTTGATTAAAAGAGGTGAGAATATTGACCATCCCCACCCATCCATTTTCATTAATGGGGCAGGCTTATCGTAAAGTATTTCCAACTGTTCATAAAGAATTAAACAAATGGAAACAAAAGGCGAACTCGATACCTGATCAAGAATTGAAAAAACAAGCACTTGCCAGTATCGAACATAAAACGTTTCATTGTGAAGGCGGTTCGATTTTAGCGCTGCTGTCCGGCGAACATATCGGAGAAGCTGTAAAGTTTATTGTCGCTTACCAGACGATCAGCGATTACTTGGACAATTTATGCGACCGGAGCACTTCTCTTGATCCAAAAGATTTTGCTGCCCTTCACGAATCGATGATAGATGCGTTAACGGTAGGAGCTCCTTTTCGCCCTTATTACCGATTTCGAAACGAGCAGGAAGATGGCGGCTATTTACGGGAATTAGTCGGCACATGCCAGTCAGTCTTGCAAAAAATCAATCATTATCCGGCTATATCTTCCTACTTGCTTGAACTTTGCCGATATTATTGCGATCTCCAAATACATAAGCATGTTTGTGTGGAAGAAAGAGAAGAACGATTAAAAAAATGGTTTTCTCGCTATAAAGATCAGCTTCCGAAGATGGAATGGTTTGAGTTTTCGGCTTGTTCAGGTTCCACTTTGGGCATTTTTTGTTTAGTTTCTTATGCATTTAGAGACGATTTCAAGCCGGAATATGCGTCCATGATTCGAGAAGCCTATTTTCCGTATATCCAAGGTCTTCACATTTTATTGGATTATTTTATTGATCAGGAAGAGGACCGAAAAGGCGGAGATTTAAATTTTTGCTTTTATTATGACAGTCAAGAAGAGCTTTTGTCCCGCTTTCAATATTTTATTCAAAAAGCGGATAGCAGCACGAAACATTTGCCTCATGCCAAATTTCATCAATTGATCAACAGGGGGCTCCTTGGCATTTATTTATCGGAGGATAAAGTCAACCAACAAAAGGATGTTCAGTCTTTAGCGAAGAAAATTATCCGTTTTGGAGGTTCGACCAGCTACTTTTTCTATTATAACGGCAGAATGTATCGAAAATTTCGTCAGCATGTGTCCAAATAACCTTTTTCTGTTTGGACAGAAACATACAAAAAGAGCCGTTTTTCATCCGTTCGTTCATTCATGGAATGTTTCCGAAAGTATTGGTGACGTTAAGGAAGAGCAATTTATTAGACATTTAGCCGCTCATAGTGAATAATGAAACAATCAAACCAAAGTTTTCAATAAGGGGATGTAAAGAAGTGGCTTTAAAATTAAGTGTTTTAGATCAGTCGCCCATTTCAGAAGGAATGACGGCGGAAGAAGCACTCTCCAATACAGTGAAATTGGCTCAGCATGTAGAAAAATTGGGATATGAGCGTTTTTGGGTTTCTGAACACCATGATTCAACCACTTTAGCAGGATCTTCACCGGAAGTGTTGATATCCTATCTGGCAGCCAAAACGAAAAAAATCCGGCTAGGTTCCGGCGGGGTAATGCTCACTCATTACAGTCCGTTTAAAGTGGCGGAAAATTTTCGTGTTTTAGAAGCGCTGAATCCGAAACGAATCGATTTAGGAATAGGACGTGCCCCCGGTGGAATGCCGAGAGCCACGCTGGCGTTAAACAACGGCCAGTACCGCAAAGTTGACCGTTATTCTGAACAAATTGATGAACTGCTCACCTATCTATACGATGCGCTGGATGAAAGTCATCCGTATTACGGATTGAAAGCTTCTCCTGTTACACAGACTGTTCCTGAAGTTTGGATGCTTGGTTCCAGCCTTTCCAGCGCAGAACTGGCTGCTCAAAAAGGACTGCCCTATACATTTGCCCAGTTTATCAATGGGGAGGGAGGTCCGGAGTTTACAAAAGAGTATCGCCGTCAGTTCCGACCGTCCAAGTATTTAAGCGAGCCTAAAAATATGGTAGCGGTTTTTGCCATTTGCGGAGAAACAGAAGAAGAGGC
>k87-359999_pt1 | contig 10744 bp, 9 predicted proteins | sample MGYA00084031_6733416 | MGnify analysis MGYA00084031
GCCATGATCAGCCAGTGGGCGCATCACATGAAGACGCCCGTTTCGGTGATTCACCTCGAGCTGGACAAGGCAGCGAACCTGGCGGGAGAGCTGGGCTCCCGCGCGCCTGGGCCGGAGCTGCGGGCCCTGCTCGCGAGCATCGCCGAGGAGAACGCCCGTCTCGACGCGCTCTTGCAGATGCTCCTCAACCTCAACCGCCTGGACGATTTCTCCGGCGACCTCAGGGTGGAAAAGGTCGATCTCCTGGCGCTGGCTCGCCGGGTGGTGAACGACCACCGGCGGGCGTTCATCGCCCACCGCGTCTATCCCACGGTCGAGGAGCCCGGCCCCGGCCAGTGCCCGGCTTCCGGCCTCACCGTGGAGAGCGACCCCAAGTGGCTGCGGCTCATCCTGGAACAGGTCTTGACCAACGCCATCAAGTACTCCGCCCGGCCCGACCGGGAAGGCAGCGTCCGCATCCGCTTTGAGCGGCTCGGAGACGGCGGCGTCGTCCTGGAGGTGGCCGATGACGGGATCGGCATCGCCCCCGAGGACCTGGGCCGGGTGTTTGAACCCTTCTTTACCGGCGCGAACGGGAGGATGAACGCCCGCGCCACGGGCATGGGCCTGTACCTTGCCCGGGAGGCCTGCCGGCGCCTGGGGCACGAGATCCGCATCGCCTCGGCGCCCGGCCAAGGGACGCGGGTGCGGCTCTACTTTGCTCCCGAGCGCACCCTCCACGCCGGCCTTTCGCCCACCCCCCTCCCCGGCGAAAGGTGACAGGAATGTAAGATTCCCGCCCTTCTGTGTAAGCTCCAGCGATGGCACGTCCGCCGGCCGGGCGGTACACTGAGGGCGCAGCCTCGACGCGGCGCCGCGCCGGGAGGCGGCCGCACGGCGCCGGGGCAGGCTACACCATCGACACGCGAAGGAGGTACGCCCGGTGACCGTCCTCCAGACCGAGGGTTTGACCAAGGTGTATACCAGCCAGGGCAAGGTGGCGACGCGCGCCCTCTCCAACTTCTCGCTGGAAGTGAAAAAGGGCGAATTCGTCGGGATCATGGGGCCTTCGGGTAGCGGGAAGACCACGCTCCTCAACTTGCTGGCCACCATCGACCGGCCGACGGCGGGCAAGGTGCTGATCGAGGGGGTCGACACCGCCGCTCTCAAAGGCTCGCAGCTCGCCGCCTTTCGCCGCCGCAAGCTGGGGTTTGTCTTTCAGGATTTCAACCTGCTGGACACTCTGACCATCGGCGAGAACATCGCCCTGCCGCTGGTGCTGGAGCGGCTCGCACCCCGCGAGATCCAGGCCGCCGTGCAGGAGGTCGCGGGGCAGCTGGGCATCGGGGACATCCTCGACAAGTACCCGTATGAGGTTTCCGGCGGCCAGCAGCAGCGGGCGGCCGCGGCCCGGGCCATCATTCACCGGCCCGCCGTGCTCTTGGCCGACGAGCCCACCGGCAACCTGGACTCTCGGGCCGCCCGCGAGCTCATGGAGACCTTTTCCCACCTCAACCGCTCGCAAGGCGCGACCATCGTCATGGTCACCCACGATCCCTTTGCGGCCAGCTTCTGCCGGCGGATCATCTTCATCCGGGACGGGCAGCGCCACAGCGAGCTGCACCGGGGCGAGAGCCGCCAGCTCTTCTTCCAGCGGATCCTGGACGCGCTCTCCTTGATGGGAGGTGGAAACGGTGAACCTGAGGCGCCTGGCCTTTAAGAACATCTGGCAAAGCCGGGGGCGGTACCTGGCCTACCTGGGCAGCGCCGTCTTCTCCGTGGCCATCTATTTCCTCTACACGGCGCTGACGTACCACCCGGAGCTTCGGTCCGGCTTCTACGGCGCTCAGTACGTGTCCGCCGCGACCGGGGCCGCCGCCGTGGTGATCGCCGTCTTCACCTTTCTCTTTCTGCTGTACTCCAGCGCGGCCTTCGTGCGGTACCGGATGAAGGAGTTTGGCCTCTTGTCGCTGGTGGGCTTTACCCGCGGCCAGCTGGTGCGGATGATCCTCTGGGAGAACCTGATCATCGCCGTGACGGCGCTGGCCATCGGGCTGGGCGCCGGGCTTCTCTTTCTCAAGCTCTTCTTCATGGCGGTGAGCGCCCTGCTCCGGCTTCCCCGGGAGCTCCCGCTCTACGCCGGCGCGCCGGTGTGGCTCCAGACGGTGGCCGTCTTCGGTTCGTCCTTTGCCGTCGTGTCGCTGGTGTCGCTGCGGGGGGTGCTCCGCCGCAGCGTGGTCCAGCTGATCCAGGCGCGGCGGCAGCCCAAGGGCGTCCCGTCGTACTCGCACGCCCGGGCCGCGGCGGGCCTGGGCCTGGTGGCCCTGGGGTACGCCTGGGCCAGCGCGCCTTCGCCTATGACCGTCATTGCCGGCGTCATCCCGGTGACGGCCATCGTCTCGCTGGGAACCTACCTCCTGCTCCGGGAGGGCTCCGTCGCCCTGCTGGGCTGGCTGCACCGCTCCAAGCGGTTCTTCTACCGCCCGCGCCCCTTCCTGGTGGTGAGCCAGCTCGTCTTTAGAGTGCAGGAGAACTACCGGGTCCTCACGGCCGTCTCGCTCTTGATCGCGGTGATCTTGAGCGCCGTGGGCACCGCCTACTCGCTCTTTGTGGTGGTCGCGGACGACGTGCAGCACCTCATGCCCCAGGCGGTCCAGCTGGAACGTGAAGCGGCGGAGGATCCCGGCGAGGCCCGCGTGGAGGCGGTCCGGGAGATCCTGGCCCGCCACGGCGTGCCGTTGGCCGAGGTGCGAGTGGAACTGTTCCACGGGGAACTGGGCGGCGAAGAGGTGTATGTGATCCCGTACGGAGTGTACCGGTCGCTTTACCGGCCTCACGGCCAGGTCCTCCCCCTGAGCCGCGACGGGCAGGGCATCGTGGTCCACCCCTTCCCCGGTCAAGAGGGCGATGCCCCACCGGCGCGGGCGCAGCTGGTGGTGGGGAACCAGCGGCTCTCCCTCGACCTGGTGCACGACGGGTCAGGACGGCTCTTCAACGGCGCCGTGGGATTGACCGAAGTGGTGGTGGTCAGTGACTCCGTGTTTCAACGGCTCAAGGGGGCGCAGCCGCAAGCCGGATCGCTCAGCCTGGCGGTCTGGACAGGCCCCGGCTGGCGGGGCCGGGCGATGGAGGCGGCCGTGCGGGAGATCGCAGAACGGGCTGACCTCCGCGATCAGGTGACGACCACCCTCCAGGCGTACCACGACGTCATGAGCGGCTTCGGCCTCGCTCTCTTCATCGCAGTCTTCGTCTCGCTGGTCTTCTTCGCCGCCACGTGCAGCCTGCTCTACTTCCGGCTGTTCACCGAGGTGGACGACGACCGGCGGTACTTCGGGCGCCTTTACGAGCTGGGCGTGGATGCGCCCGAGGTGCGCAGGCTGTCTCGCATCCAAAACGGGGTGGTCTTTCTCGTGCCGTTCGCGGTGGGCCTTTTGCACTCCACCTTCGCGATGAAGGCGCTGAGCACGCTCATGTCCCGTCCCGTGCTCACCCTGGGCTGGCTGGTGGCCGCGGCGTACTTGGTCATCTACGCGCTGTTCTTCGCCGTGACCGACGGCGTCTACCAGCGGGCGGTGGCGGCGGAGCGCTGGCGGCCGGCGCCTACGGCTTGAAATGGCGAGCAGGATGCGCTATCATCAAGCCAAGCCGCGAGCCGGCAGGCGGGTCGCAGCACGGGCTCGCTGCCGGCCCACCGCCAGGCACGGGTCGCGGCGGCTTCTTAGAGGAAAAGAACGCGATGACGGGGACGGCGCTTCGCACCCGGACCTCTAGAGAGCCGGGAGGGCCGCCCCCGCCCGAAGGCGGGCGGACGGCGGTCCATGGTGCAAACCGGTGGCCGGACGGGGCGTTTCCACCTCACGAGCGGCGCGCGGTAACCCACTGCCTCTTCCGGGAGGATCATGCTGTTCTCGCGGCGGCCCCTCGCGGAGGAGGGGCCGGTTCTCCCCGGGACGTAAGAGCCTTGCGGGGTCGCCGGCGGAGAGCGGGAGGAGCGGTGGGCGAAGCGACGACGGCCGGGACCGTTATCACCCACCGGAGCGGGCGAGCACGGGCTGCGCGGCGCAAGGTTTGCGCGGGCGCAGGTCCGCGGAGGTGAAGAACCGGCTTGCCAAGCAGGGTGGCAACGCGGGCTACGGACCCGTCCCTGGAAGGGACGGGTTCTTGTTTTTTGTACGACCGCTGCTGCGAGATCTACGGCGGAAGGAGAGGTGGTAGAGAATGCTGGACTTGAAGTGGATCCGGGCTCATCCCGACGCACTCAAAGAAGGGATGCGCCGGCGGGGTGCCGAGGTGCCGGTGGACGAGCTCATCGAGGTGGACAGGGCGTGGCGGGAAAAGCTCACTGCCCTGGAGCGGCTCAAGGCCGAGCGCAACGAGGCTTCGGAGGCCATCGGCCTGGCCAAGCGGCAGGGGAAGGACGCGAGCGAGGCCATCGAGCGCATGCGGGAAGTGGCGGCCCGCATCAAGGCCATGGAGCAGGAGGTGGAAGGGCTCGAAGCCCGCCTCAAGGAGCTGCTCCTGCAGGTTCCCAACATCCCCCACGCGAGCGTCCCCGACGGCCGGAGCGACGCGGACAACGTGGAGGTGCGCCGGGCCGGCGAGCCCCGGCAGTTCGGCTTTGAGCCCAAGCCCCACTGGGAGCTGGGCGTCTCGCTGGACATCATCGACTTCGAGCGGGCCGCCAAGGTGACGGGGGCCCGGTTCGCGTTTCTGAAAGGGTTGGGCGCCCGGCTGGAGCGGGCGCTGATCCAGTTCATGCTGGACCTGCACACCCGGGAGCACGGCTACACCGAGCTCTGGCCGCCCTTTATGGCCAACGACGCCAGCATGACCGGCACCGGGCAGCTGCCCAAGTTCGCCGCCGACATGTTCCGGGTGGAGGGGACCGACTACTACCTGATCCCCACCGCGGAAGTGCCGGTGACCAACTACCGCATGGGCGAGATCATCGACGGCGCCGAGCTGCCGCTGTACTACACGGCGTACTCGCCGTGCTTCCGGGCGGAGGCGGGCGCCCACGGCCGGGACACCCGGGGGCTCATCCGCCAGCACCAGTTCGACAAGGTGGAACTGGTGAAGCTGGTGAAGCCCGAGACGTCCTACGACGAACTGGAGTCGTTGGTGCGGGACGCCGAGGACGTGCTCCAGCGGCTGGGGCTGCCGTACCGGGTGGTGGCCCTGTGCACCGGCGACCTCACGTTCTCGTCGGCCAAGACGTACGACCTCGAGGTGTGGATGCCCAGCTACGGGCGGTACGTGGAGATCTCGTCGTGCAGCAACTTCGAAGACTTCCAGGCCCGGCGGGCGGAGATCCGCTTCCGCAGGGAGCCCGGCGCCAAAGCGGAGTACGTGCACACCCTCAACGGCTCAGGTCTGGCCGTCGGCCGCACGCTGGCTGCCATTCTCGAGAACTACCAGGAGGAGGACGGCAGCGTGCGGATTCCCGACGTACTGGTGCCGTACATGGGCGGTGTGGAGCGGATCGCGCCGGCGGGATGAGCCCGCGGCAGCGCTCCGGGCGGGCACGGCCGGCGCGTGTCCCGGGCGCGGTCAGCGAGAATAGTCAGCGAAAATAGGTGGTCCGGAAAAGCCCCAGCGGGGTGAAGCCCACTTTGGCGTAGACCCGGAGCGCCGGGAGGTTGTCGTCGTCGACGAGGAGGCAGACGTGGTACCCGTACAGCGCCATTTCGGCGCAGAAGTTGGCGACCAGCATGGTGGCCTCCCCGCGGCCCCGGTACTCCGGGAAGGTGAACGTCCCGCCCAGAGAGACCCGGGCGCCTAGAGTGGCGCCCCGGATCAGGCAGCTGGAGACGGTGCCTTCCCGCTCGCGCACGTAGACCAGGCGCTGGGCGATGGCGCGGCGCCAGTCCCGCGTCCAATGGGTCCGGCGCTCTTCATTGTAGAGCCTGTTGTACTCAATGAGCCGGGGGATGTCTTGTTCTCCGGCGAGGCGGTACGCCCAGTCGGGTTCGACGGCGAGCTGGCCCGGGGCCAGCGACATCAGGAGCTCGCGGTGGTCCCGGGCCACTCTCTTCGTGAGGTTTCCCGCTTCGAGGGCCCGGTCCATGGAGGTATAGGGGCTGAGCACCTTGTGGGGCGGCTCGTGGTCCAGCGCCCAGCGGAGCAGCGACGCGCCGGCCTCGGGGCTCGTGGCGTGAAACAGCCCGTAGCGGGTGCCGGCATCGACGGCGTAGAGCGCCGTCCAGCGCGAGCTTCCGGGGGACGCGGCGGCAAACAAGCGCCAGACCGGGTCGTAAGCCGGGCCCGCCTGCGCCAGAACCCGGACCAGGTGTTCCAGCCAGAAGTGGCCTCCCGGAAACGCCTCAAACAGCGCCTCATCCATCCACTGGAGAAACTCCGCCGCCGTCACTTCGGCGATGTCCACCTGCTCTCCCACGTCGGCACGCCCTCTCGAGGAGCTTTCCCGCGATCATGGTTTCCACTTCGCCTCGCCCCGGCGGGGCGCCTTTTCGCTTCGGCCCCGGCGGACAGGCGCCGCGGTCCCGCCGCGGCGGGCGGCAGCAGTTTCCTGTCAAGGTGCCCGCGAGCCCCGGGCAGACTGGAGAGAAGAGGAAAACGAGCGGCTGGGACGTTGGGCGCTGCCGGCCGCGCGAGCGGGAGGTGGGCGCAGGCATGTGGGCAGGTTGGCCGGCGGAACGGATCCTCTACCTGTTTCTCGGCGTGGTGTCGCTGGCGGTCGCCGCGCAAGTGACGCTGATGCACTGGCGGCAGAATTTCAGGCACTGGTCGATGTGGACGCCGGTGATCGAAACGCCGCTCTTGGCCGTGGTGGCGCTGCTCCTCACCTGGGTGAACAGCGGCGCGCTCAGGAGCTTGCTGGTCCTGTTGTCGGCGCTCAGCGGGCTGACGGGTCTCGTCGGCACCTATTACCACTGGGCAGGCGTGGGCGAGCGGGTCGACGGTTACACGCTGAACAACTTCATGGTCGGCCCGCCGGTTGCGCTGCCGCTACTGGTTTCCGCGCTGGGAGCGCTGGGCCTGATCGCGGTGTACCTGATGGACTGAGCGTGCCGGCGGGCAGCCCCCTTGGGTCGCTTCCTGCATCGCCTCCTTGGCCGCTGCTGGAAGGCGCGGGAAGCGGATCGAGGCGGGGGGCTCATCCTGCCGGGACGGGAGGGCGAGAGGATGGCGGAGTCCAGGACCCGATACCCTGGCTACGACGTGATGGCGCACGCCGGCGCGTGGGACCCGCATACCCGTTCCATCGTCGAGAGACGGCTGCGCCCTCCGACCAAGCCGGCGTTTCTCACGCCGCAAGAGGCCCAGACCCTGCGGGCTATCGTCTCCCACCTCCTCTACGAAGACCGGGACGACATCCTCGGTTATGTCCTCTCCCACATCGACCAGCAGCTGGGGTCGCCTCTAGGTGAAGCACAGCGTAAAGAAGGGATGCCGCCCCGGCCGCAGCGGGTGCGGGAAGGCTTGGCAGCGCTCGATAAGCTCGCGGTCCGAAAGCACGGAGCGCCGTTTGCCGACTGCGTCGTCCCGGAGCAGTTTGCCGTTCTCGCTGCACTGCAAAAGGGATCGCGGCACGAAAAGGAGTTCTTTGAAACGCTGCTGGCCCTGGCGGTGGAAGCGTACGCCTCCCACCCGGCGGTGTGGTCGGAGATGGGATACGGGGGGCCGGCGTACCCCAGGGGCTACTACCGGATCGAAGCGGGCGTGACCGATCCCTGGGAGGCGAAGGCCGAGGTGAAGCCCACATGACCGCGAGCGCCCGTCACTGCGACCACTACGCGGGGCAGCGCTTCCCCCACCTCGACCGCAGGAAGTACGGGGGCGAGGTGGTGGATGCCTGCATCGTGGGGGCGGGCGCGGCCGGAGGCGTCCTGGCGCACCGGCTGGCCAGGGCGGGCCTCGACGTGGTGGTGATCGAAGCGGGCCCGTTTTGGGATCCGGAAACGGACTTTGCCAGCGACGAGCTGTCCATGCAGCGGTTGGGATGGCAACAGACGCGCCTGGTCGCGGGAGACGACCCGCTGAAGCTGGGCCACAACAACTCGGGCCGGGGCGTGGGCGGCGGCACGACCCATTTTACCGGCGTCTTCCTGAGGTTTCACGAAAGCGACTTCAAGACCTACTCTGTCGACGGGGTCGGGGTGGATTGGCCCCTCGAGTATCGGGATCTCGAGCCGTACTACACCCAGATCGAAAAGGAAGTGGCGGTCTCGGGCCCCCGGTATTTCCCGTGGGGGCCGTTCCGGGGGCCCTACCCGTACCCCGAGCGGGACCGCCTGAGCGCCAACGCCTGGATGTTCCGGAAGGGCTGCGAGAAGCTGGGCATCCGCAGCGTCACCGCGCCGCTCGCCATCCTCTCGGCCCCGTTCGAAGGCCGCCCGCCCTGCATCAACCGGGGCTTCTGCAACCAGGGGTGCATGCCCAACTCCAAGTACAGCTCCTTGATCCACCACATCCCCAAGGCCATCGCCGAAGGAGCCGAGGTGCTCACGGACTGCATGGTAACGCAGGTGGAGGTGGACGGCCGCGGGCACGTCACCGGGGTCGTGTTCCAGCACGGCGGGAAAGAGTACCGCCAGCGGGCCCGGTACGTCTTTCTTTGCAGCTTCGTCGTGGAGACGCCCCGCCTCTTGCTCCAGTGCACCGGCCCGCTCTTTCCCGACGGCCTCGCCAACAGCAGCGGCATGGTGGGCAAGGCCATCATGCCCCACAGCAGCCACGACATGTACGCGCTGTTTGACGAGGAGATCCGGCTTTACAAAGGGACGCCGGTGCTCGCCACCACGCAGGAGTTTTACGAGACGGACCCGGCCCGGGGCTTTGCCCGGGGCTACACGCTGCACGCCCACGGCGCCCGCCCCGTGGAGTTCGCCGGCGGGCTCGCCAGCGCGGGCATCTGGGGGAAAGAGCTGCGGGACGCCCTGCGGGACTACAACTACTTCGGCCGGATCACGCTGGTGGGCGAAGTGCTCCCCGACGAGCGGAACGCGGTGACGCTCGCGGACGAGGTGGACGAGTACGGCCTGCGCCGGGCCAAGGTCACCTTCAGCTACGGGGAGAACGACCGCAAGCTCATCGCCCACGCCGTGGAGACGGCCAATCAGATCCTCGAGGCGGCGGGGGGAAAGCCGAGGTACGTGGTGCCCGACACGGCGCACCTGATGGGCGGCTGCCGCATGGGCGCCGATCCCGAGACGTCCGTGGTGGACGCCGACTGCCGGGCTCACGACGTGCCCAACCTTTACATCTGCAGCGCCGCGGTGTTTCCCACCAGCGGAGGCGGCAACCCCACGGAGACGGTGATGGCCCTCGCGGCCCGCACTGCCGACCGGTTCCTGGAGCGGCTGCAGGTGCGGGGGCGGCAGACGCTCGAGGCCGCGCGCGGCAGGTAGCGGGATGCTTGAGGCGGCGGCGCACGCCGTTCCCGTTCCTGCTCTGTAACGGCCTGTTACATCACCGTAGCCAAATTGTCACGGGCCGGTCACATTTGGGTGGTACGATGGCCGCAAAGGAGGTCGTACGCCCGGTGGCAGACCAGCCGATCCGAGCCGAAGAGCTGTCCGTCGACGAGCTGAGGGCCCTTTATGAGCTGATCCTAGAACGGATGGAGATATCCGGCGGCGCCGAGCGGAGCCGGTGGGCCCGGAAGGTGCACCGGTGGAGCCAGTCCGTCCGCCGGGGCCGGCTCCACGTCCCCGTGCGGGAGCTGGTTGAACGCTAGTTGCCGCCCTCCGGAGTGTTGGCCATGTGATGGGCCGTGGCCGTCAGGCGGGCGAAGAGCAGGTCGCGCACGGGCCCTTGGATGCCCGCTTCGTCCATGGCCTCGGCCATGCACCCGAGCCACGCCTCGACCCGCTTCGGCGTGATGGGGAAGGGCAGGTGCCGCCGCCGCAGCTTGGGCGGCCCGTACTGCTGGGAATAGAGCGGCGGCCCGCCGAAGAACTGGGTCAGAAAAGCGAACTGCTTGTGGCGGGTCTCCGTCAAATCCTTGGGAAAGATGGGCGCCAGGTCGGGGTGCCGTGCCACCCTCCGGTAAAAGGCGTCCACCAGCCTGGCGACGGTGGCTTCCCCGCCGATCGCCTCGTACGGCGTGCCTTCAAACATGCCTTCAGTAACCTGCATCTCTCTGTTCCTCGCTGTCTCTCGCGACTTCTCGCTGCTCGGTTCCATCATACCACGAGACGCCGGCGGAATTCGCTAGGCGGAGGCATGGCGCCGGCAGGCAACGCCGGACCCGCTGTGCCCCCTCCTCTCCGCCCGTGCCGGCAGCAACCTCGCTGTGACCGCCGGGGGCTTTCCGGCATAGCATAGCGCAGCTAGTCTTTGATTCCTATTCGAAAGCCGGGACGGACCGGCGAGATGCGGAGAAAGGGGCGATCGGCGGTGAGCCGTGTGAAGCAGTGGCCGGTCTACACGTTCAACGGCGGCAGGCGGCGCGCGCCCGAAAGGCCTCGGCGCGGCCCGGAGCCGGGAAGGGATTCCGGGCCCGGACCGGACTTGGAGGAGCGCACGCCCCCGCCCGGGAGGAGGCCGCCGGGCCCGCGCGAGCGCGACGGGCGGCGTCAAGAAGTGCGAGGAGTGCGGACCACGGGCATCTTTCAGGTGCCCAGCGATACCGTGATCCAGCTGGTGGTCGCCGTCAGCAGCTTCAGCGACCAGGAGCAGCCGGCGTCGGTGAGAGTCCGGAAAGTGAGCGGCAATCAACTGGAGCCGGTGTTCTTCCGCGCCCTCACCATCCCGGCGGGCGGTGCGGAGCGGGTGGTCGTCGACGGGCTCGCCGGCGAGC
>k87-127542_pt1 | contig 10742 bp, 10 predicted proteins | sample MGYA00084031_6733416 | MGnify analysis MGYA00084031
CAGGGCGGACCGGCCGGTCCGCCCTGTTTTCGTTGGAAATCTGCCCTGTTTTCGTTGGAAAATCGTGTCGTGTCGAACCCGCCGAGACGTCGCCTGCCTGGGCCTACCGCATCGTCATGGGCAGCCACAGGGCAATGGCCGGGAAGACCGTGAGCAGCACCAGCCGCACGATGTCCGCTGCGATGAAGGGAGCTACCCCGCGGTAGATCGTCGTCAGCTTCACCTCGCGGGCGATGGAGTTGATGACGAAGACGTTGATGCCCACTGGCGGCGCGATCATGCCGAGTTGGCAGCAGGTGACGAGGATCACGCCGAACCAGACGGGATCGAATCCGAGCTTGACGATAACCGGAAACACGACCGGCAGCAGCAGCACGATCATCGCCATTTCGTCCATCAGCGCACCGGCGATGAAGAATACGACGAGGATGAGGGCTAGCGTTCCGTAGGGCCCGAGGTCCATCGCCACCAGCAGGGCGGTGAGTTTCTGCGGCGACTGGGTGATGGCCAGGAAATAGCCGAACAGCATCGCGCCGATCAGCACCGTGTAGAGCACCACGGAGGTGCGCAGCGCCTCGACCAGGCTGTCGAGGATCTTGCGGGCGTCGAGCCGGCGGCGCGCCACGCCGATGATCATGGTGGCAAAGGCGCCGACGGCGGCCGCTTCCGTGGGCGTTGCGATGCCGAGGTAGATCACCCCGATCACGGCGATGAACAGCAACCCCACCGCCCAGATATCCTTGAGAGAGTCCAGCGCCTCGCGCGGGTCGAAGCGCCGTCCTGCGGGCAATCCCTTGCCGTGGGCGATGCGCACGGTCGCCATGTACATGAGCGTGGCGAGCAGCCCGGGGATGATGCCGGCGATGAACAGCTGCCCGACATCAGTCTCGGTGAGGTAGGCATAGACCACCATCACGACGGACGGTGGGATCAGAATGCCCAGCGTGCCGCCGGCCGCCACGATGCCCGTCGAGGTGCCGTCATGGTAGCCCGCCGCCCGCATCTCCGGCACGGCGATGCGGGTCATGGTGGCGGCGGTCGCCACCGAGCTGCCGCAGATCGCCGCGAAGCCCGCGCACGCCGCGATCGTCGCCAGCGCCAGCCCGCCGCGGAAGGAGCCGAGCCAGGCGTTGCCTGCGCGGAAGAGTTCGCGGGACATGCCCGAGTTCGTCGCGAACACGCCCATCAGCACGAAGAACGGTACCAGCGTCAGGTTGAAGTCGGTCACGACGCGAAAGGGGGAGGTGGTAAGCAAATTGAGCGCCGGCGCGAGCCCGCGCACTGAGGCAAAGCCGAATACCCCCACCAGGCCCATGGCGATGCCGATCGGCACCCGCAGGGCCATCAGGACGAACATGGCAAGAAAGCCGAGGATTGCGGTCAGGTCGCCCGAATTCATTCAAACGGCTCCTGGTGTTGCCCGAGGTCGCGTCCTGCCCGCACGCGCGAGAAGGCGAAGAGCAGGGTAATGACGGCCGCTGCGCAGCCGAGCCAGATGAGGCCAAGCATCGGCCAGACCGGAATGCGCAGGTCGAACGTGCCTTCATTGCTGCGGTAGGCGCTCGCCACGCGGAAATAGGTCTGGTAGGCGAGCAGGACGGTGAAGAAGAAGAGCATCGCCCAGGCGAAGAGGTCGAGCACGATCTTGCCGCGCCGGGGCAGCAGCTCCCACACGATGTCGACGGCGATCTGCCCGCCGCGATAGCAGACCGACGCGAAGCCCCACATGATGCAGGCGCCGATGAGGAGGCGCGAGATGTCGAAGGCATCCGGGACCGGCCAGGAAAGCAGATAGCGACCGGCCGTGGAGACGACGATCAGCAGCGTGCAAAGGCCGAGCAGGACGCCCGCGATGATTTCCACGCCGGTGCAGAATTTTTCCAGGACATGCCTCATGCGACCGTGTCTCCCGGATGTGTCTGGTTTGGCTGGATGAAGCGTGCCCGCGCAGTGACGGAGCGCGTGGCGTGCGTTTCAGGGCCGCGCGCCGCGAACAGGACCGCGTGGCCGGCTCGGGGAGCCGGCCACGCGTGATATGCTACTCGCCGGCGTAGGAATTGCGCGCCTTCAGGGCCTCGATCAGGCCGTTGAGCATTTCGTCCGGATCGCCGCCCGCCTTGCGGATAGTCTCCTTCCACTCGTCGGTGAGCGGTGCCGCGGCGTCCTTCCACATCTGCACCTGCTCCTCGTTCGGCTTCCAGAGCGTGTGCTTGGGATCGGCCGCGATCTTGTCGCGCCCGGCCGCTTCCGCGTCGGCCCAGCCGGAGGACATCTTCTCCGCCCATTCCGGCGTGCAGTGGTCGTAGATCACCTGCCGGTCCTCCTCGGACATGATCTCCAGCTTCGCCTTGTTGAAGATGAAGGCGTTGATGGAGGCGTAGAGCGGCATGTCTAGATGGTGGGTGACGATGGAGTCCACGCCGAAGATGTAGAGCGACTCCCAGGGTGACTGCGTCATGTCCGCAGCACCTTTCGCGAGCACCTCGCGGCTTTCGGCGGCCGAGACCTGTACCGAGGCGCCGCCGAGCAGGTTCACGAACCGAGCTTCGGTAGCGTTGGCCGGACGCACCGTCTTGCCCTTCACGTCCTCGGGCACCAAAATCTTCGAGGTGCTGTGGAACGTGCCGGGGTCATGGGACAGCGCCATGCAGAAGTAGGTGTCGGCCATCTCCGTTTCCGAATATGGCTTGTACCACTCTGTCAGCGCCGCCACGCCTGCCTTGGCGTTCTCGAACAGGAAGGGCAGCTCGGCTGCCGCGAGGATCGGGAAGCGCCCCGGCTGGTAACCCGGATTGATGAAGCCGATGTCGACGATGCCGTCGCGCGCCATGTCGTAGTGGTCAGCCGCCGCGCCCAGCTGCTGGGCGGGATAGATGGTGATCTCGATGCGTCCGTTGGACGCCTGCTTGATGGACTCCGCCCAGGGTTCCATTCCGGTCACCTGCAGGGGATGCGTTCCCGGTACCCAGTGGGACAGCGTGAGCTCGATTTCCGCTGCATGGACGGCATGCGCAGTACCAACGGCAATCGCGATTGCCGACACAAGTCGTGTATACATTTCTCCTCCCCGTCGCGGGCGTTCTCCTCCTCCGCCCGCGAACCTCGTCTGAGCCTTCCCTCCCTGGAATATCACCATAGTATCCACTTGCATTCAAGCTTTTCTGGGGGTGACTTTCAATTTGGCCGCTTTCGGCAAGAATAGTGGCCGCTCACTTCTGATTTTCGTCTTGCACCGCGGCTGAATGGTTTTTCCCGTGCAGTGAATACAAGATGGACAATTTTCGCACGGTGGGCTCATACTGGTCGCGTTGCAGTCCTGGGGAGGAGGCATCAGGTGAAAGTCGGCGAGGCGATCGTTGAGATCCTGAAACGCGAGGGCGTGGACGTGGTGATCGGCTATCCGGTCAACCACATTCTCGAATATGCGGCGCGGGCGGACATTCGCCCCATCGTCGTTCGGCAGGAGCGCACCGGCATCCACATGGCGGATGCCATTTCGCGCCTCACCTCCGGACGTAAGATCGGGGTCTTCGTCATGCAGCTCGGCCCCGGCACCGAGAATTCCTATGGCGGGATTGCCCAGGCCTATTCGGAATCCGTCCCGATCCTGGTCATGCCCGGCGGCTATCCGCGGAGGCTGGCGCATGTGCAGCCGAACTACAACGCCAGCCACTCCATGCGGGACATCACCAAGTCTGCGGAGCCGATCAACGTCCCGGCCGATATTCCCAGTATCATGCGGCGCGCATTCTCCCGCCTGCGCAACGGCGTGAAGGCACCGGTCCTGGTCGAAATTCCGAACGACATCTGGGACGAGGAGGTGCCTGAGCCGCTGGCCTACCGGCCGGTTGTCTCTACCCGCAGCGGTCCGGATCCGCAGGCGGTTGTCGCCGCTGTCGATCTGCTGCTGGAGGCGAAGCGTCCCGTCATCTATGCGGGGCAGGGGATCCATTACGCCCGCGCATGGCCTCAGCTGCGCGCTCTGGCGGAACGGCTTGCCATACCCGTCTGCACGAGCCTCGAGGGCAAGAGCGCCTTCCCCGAAGACCATCCTTTGGCGCTGGGCTCCGGCGGCCTGGCCTTCCCGCGCACGGTCCGACATTTCCTGGACGAGTCCGACGTCATCTTCGGCATCGGCTGCTCGTTCACCGAGACCTCCTTCGGCGTGCCCATGCCGCGCGGCAAGCGGGTCATCCACGGAACTCTTGCCGCCGACCACATCAACAAGGATCTCGAGGCCGAGGTCGCCCTCGTCGGGGATGCCGGCCTGATCCTCGATGCCGTCCTGGCCGAGCTGGATCGCCGGCAGGTCGCCCGCCGCTCCTGGACCTGGGTCGCCGACGAGATCGCCCGCGTTCGCTCCGAATGGCTGAAGGAGTGGATGCCGAAGCTCACCTCCAGTGAGGTGCCGCTGACGCCCTATCGCGTGCTGTGGGATCTCCAGAAGACGGTCGACGTCTCGAGGACGATCATCACCCACGATGCCGGCAGCCCGCGCGATCAGCTTTCGCCCTTCTGGGTGACGAAGGAGCCGCTCACCTATATTGGCTGGGGCAAGTCGACCCAGCTCGGCTACGGATTTGGTTTGGCAATGGGCGCCAAGCTTGCCTGTCCCGACAAGCTCTGCATCAACGTGTGGGGCGACGCGGCCATCGGCTTCACGGGCATGGACTTCGAGACAGCGGTGCGGGAGCGGATTCCGGTCCTCTCCATCCTGCTCAACAACTTCTCGATGGCCATGGAGTTGCCCATCATGCAGGCGGCGACCGAGAAATACCGCGCCACGGACATTTCGGGCAATTATGCGGAATTCGCCCGCGCCCTTGGCGGCTATGGTGAGCGGATAACTCGCCCGGAGGATATTGTGCCTGCCATACGGCGTGGTATCGAACAGACGGAAAAGGGAATCCCGGCACTGCTCGAATTCATCACCTGCCAGGAGCTGGCGGTGTCGCGGTATCACGCATTCGTTTGACGGAAGGGACAGTTTCCATGACAGCACAGGGCGCGGAACAGGTCATCGGCAGCCTGCGCAACATTCTGGGCGACCGCATCGTCACATCCATGTCGGTCCGCGAGCATCACAGCCGCGACATCTCGCGTTTCCCGCCCGTGCTGCCCGACGCCGTGGTCTTCCCGCGTACCGAGGAGGAGGTGGTGCAGATCGTTCGCCTCTGCGCCGAGCACCGAGTGCCGGTGGTGCCTGTGGGCGCGACGTCTTCGCTCGACGGTCACATCATCCCGGTCCGCGGCGGCATCACCATCAACATGCGGGAGATGAACCAGATCCGCGAAATCCGGCCCGAGGACATGCTGGCCGTGGTGGAGCCGGGCGTGACGCGCAAACAGCTCAATACGGCGCTGCGTGACACCGGCCTCACCTTCCCGATCGACCCCGGCGCGGATGCCTCCATCGGCGGCATGGCGGCCACGCGCGCAAGCGGCACCACCGCCGTCCGCTATGGCACCATGCGCGAGAACGTGATGGCGCTGCGTGTCGTCACCCCCGACGGCACGGTGATCTGGACCGGTTCCCGGGCGAAGAAGTCGTCCACCGGCTATGACCTGACTCATCTTTATGTCGGCTCCGAAGGCACGCTGGGCATCATCACCGAGGTGACGGTGCGCCTGCACCCGATCCCGGAAAAGGTCTCCTCCGCCATTTGCACCTTCCCGGACGTGAAGAGTGCGGTGGAGGCGGTCATTGCCGCGGTGCAGTACGGCATTCCGGTTGCCCGCGTCGAATTTCTGGATGAAACCGCCATCGGCGCCGTCAACAGCTACTCGAAACTGAACCTGAAGGTCGCGCCGACGCTATTCTTCGAGTTCACCGGCACGCCCGCCTGGGCGGCGGAGCAGGCCCAGATCGCCGAAGAAATAACCGCCAGCTGCGGCGGCACCGGCTTCCAGTGGTCCACCGATGCGGACGAGCGCAATCGCCTGTGGCAGGCCCGGCATGATCTGCTGTGGGCGGCGAGGGCGCTGCAGCCGGGCTTTGACATCTACACCGGCGATGTCTGCGTGCCGATCTCGCGCCTTGCAGAGAGCATCGTCGCCGCGCGTGAGGATATGGATGCCTCGCACCTGAAGGGTGTCGTTCTGGGGCATGTCGGCGACGGCAACTACCACACCCTCTATCTGATCGACCCGAACAAGCCGGAGGATTACGCCGAGGCCGAGCGCCTGGCGGACCGGCTGGTGGAGCGTGCCCTCGCCGTGGGCGGCACCGCGAGCGGTGAGCACGGCCTGGGGCTCGGCAAGCTCAAGTTCATGCGCAAGGAGCATGGCGCCGCGGTCGACATCATGAAGCGCATCAAGCAGGCGCTCGATCCGCTCGGCATCATGAACCCCGGCAAGATGGGGCAGGAGGGCTGACCCTCCTGCAGCCATCCTCACGCGGCGCTCCAGCCCTCATGTTGAGCTGTCGAAGCATGAGCCTGTCGAGGCGCGGGCCCGCCTCGACCTGGAAGCGCGCTAGCCCCTTCCCAGGAACGGCACCTTCACGGGCAGGATCGTTGTGTCGAGCACGGCAATGTCCGGCGGCAAGCTTGCCATCAGCACGACGAAGCGGCCGAGCACGGAAGGCTGGATGGCGTTTTCGCTCAGCTGGTCCGTTACGCCCGGCACCAGCGAACTGATGGTCTGGCCCGGATGGATGACCGTCGCGGTGATGTTGTGGTCCCGGCCGTCGAGCGCGAGCGAGCGCGTCAGCCCCTCGATCGCGAACTTGCTCGCATTGTAGGCGATGGAGTGCGGCCGCGGGATCTTCGCGGAAAGCGAGCCGATGTTGAAGATGCGCCCGCCGCCCTTGGCCTTCATCCGCCGGAACGCTTCGCGCGAGCACAGGAATGCGGCGGTGAGATTGATGTCCAGCACCTCGCGCCAGCGTTCGAGCGAAAGGTCTTCCACCGGTGTGTCATCCGCGATTCCCGCATTGTTCACCAGGATGTCGGGCGGACCGGCGAGCCGCTCGGTTTCGCTGAAGAGGGCCAGCACGTCTTCCTCGCGGGCAAGGTCCGCGGGCACGGCGAAGGCGGTCCTTCCCTTCGAAACCATTTCGGTAACGATCCCCTTGAGCCGCTCCGCCCGGCGTGCGGCAAGAATGACGATGGCGCCCTCGTTTGCCAGTTCCCGTGCAATGCCGAGTCCGATGCCGCTGCTTGCTCCCGTGACGATAGCAATCCTGTCCTTGAGCGCTTCCACGTTCTCCTCCTACCGTGTCGCGGGTGCCGTCACCCGGGCGTGCACCCGGAACAATGAATGTATACGGAAAGTCGAACAGGAAGAAATGCCCGGTTGGTGCGACCCACGGGTAAACCCGTGCGGCCCGCACGGACGACGGTTTGTGCCGTGCCGGTCAGCTCTTGCGCGATAGCTCCCGCGTGGCGGTTTCCAGCCCCTGCAGCGTGAGCGGGTACATCCGCCCCTCGAAGATCTGGGCGATCATCTGGATCGTGGCCGTGTAGCGCCAGGCATCCTGCGGCACGGGATTGAGCCAGACGCTGTGCGGCCACTGCTCGCGAGCCCGCCGCAGCCACACCCAGCCGGGTTCCGTGTTCCAGTGCTCCACCGAACCGCCCACTTCGCGCAATTCGTACGGGCTCATGGAAGCATCGCCGACGAAGATGACCTTGTAGTCGGGGCCGTACTTGTGGAGCACGTCCATGGTCGGCATGACCTCCGACCGCCGCCGCCGGTTGTCTTTCCAGAGGCCTTCGTAGAGGCAGTTGTGGAAGTAGAAGTACTCCATGTGCTTGAACTCGGCCCGCACCGCCGAGAACAGTTCCTCGACGATCCGGATGTGGTCGTCCATGGAACCGCCCACGTCGAAGAACATCAGAAGCTTCACCGCGTTGCGCCGCTCGGGCCGCATCTGCACGTCAAGATAGCCGTGCTCGGCTGTGGCGCGGATTGTGCCGGGCAGGTCGAACTCCTCGTTCGCCCCGTCGCGCACCCAGCGCCTGAGCCGTTTCAGCGCCACCTTGATGTTGCGCGTGCCGATCTCCACCGTGTCGTCGAGATTGCGGAACTCGCGCCTGTCCCACACCTTCACCGCGCGGCGGTGACGGCTTCCGTTCTGCCCGATGCGGATGCCTTCCGGATTGTAGCCATAGGCGCCGAACGGCGAGGTGCCCGCGGTGCCGATCCACTTGGAGCCGCCCTGGTGCCGTCCCTTCTGCTCCTCGAGCCGCTTGCGCAGCGTTTCCATGAGCTTGTCGAAGCCGCCCAGCGCCTCCACCAGCTTCTTCTCTTCTTCCGTCAGGTGCTTCTCGGCGAGCCGCCGCAGCCATTCCTCCGGCAGGTTGGCCGGGTCGAGGATGTCGCTTCCCGCGAGGTCCTCAAGACCCTTGAAAACATGGGAGAACACCCGGTCGAACCGGTCGAGGTAGCGCTCGTCCTTCACCAGTGTTGCGCGCGCCAGGTAGTAGAATCCCTCCACGTCATAAGTGACGAGGTCGGCCTGCAGCGCCTCCAGCAGGGTCAGATACTCCCTGAGGGTGACCGGCACCTTCGCTGCCTTGAGCTCGAGGAAGAAGGGAATGAACATAATTTACAGCAGGTCGTACTCGATGAACCCGGTCCGCCGTGCCACCTTGTCATAGAGTCTGCGGGCGGTCGTGTTCGTCTCATGGGTCATCCAGTAGACATTGGTGACGCCCCGCTCCCCGGCTGCCTCCTGAACAGCCTTGATCAGCGCTGTGGCGACGCCCTTTCCGCGCGCTTCGGCGTCGGTGTAGAGGTCCTGCAGATAGCAGTTGCCTTCCACCGACCAACAGGAGCGGTGGAAGATGTAGTGGACGAGGCCCACCGCCCTGCCGTCGGCCCGGGCGATGAAGCCGCGCGGTTCGAACTCTCCGTCAGTGAACAGCCGCTCCCATGTGGTTGCGTAGACCGTCTCGCTTACCGAAGTCTTGTAGAAGACGAGGTAGGCGGTCCACAGGCGCCGCCAATCCTCGTAGTCCGCCTTCTCCAGTGGACGGACAACGATCTCGCTCATGACTTATCTCCTCGCCATGAAGGCTAGCCGCTCGAACAGGTGTACGTCCTGCTCGTTCTTGAGCAGCGCGCCGTGCAGCTTCGGCAGCGCGCTGCGCGCATCCCCCCGCAGATCGGCAGGATCGACGTCTTCCGCCACCAGCAGCCGGATCCAGTCCAACACCTCCGACGTGGAGGGCTTCTTCTTGAGCCCCGGCGTCTCGCGGATCTCGAAGAAGGTGGTGAGCGCCGCGCGCAGCAGATTCGGCTTGATGCCCGGAAAATGCACTTCGACGATCTTCTGGAGCATTTCCATGTCCGGGAAGCGGATGTAGTGGAAGAAGCAGCGGCGCAGGAACGCGTCCGGCAGCTCCTTCTCGTTGTTGGAGGTGATGATGACGATTGGCCGGTTCTTCGCGCGGACCGTCTCTCCGGTCTCGTACACAAAGAACTCCATGCGATCGAGTTCCTGCAGCAGGTCGTTGGGAAACTCGATGTCCGCCTTGTCGATCTCGTCGATCAGCAGGACGACCTTGCGGTCGGAGACAAATGCCTCCCAAAGCTTGCCGGGCTTGATGTAGTTACGGATGTCGTTGAATCGGGCCTCGCCCAACTGGCTGTCGCGCAGGCGTGAGACCGCGTCGTATTCGTAGAGGCCCTGCTGCGCCTTGGTGGTGGACTTGATGTTCCACTCGATGAGGTCGAGTCCGAGGCCGGCGGCCACTTGCCGCGCCAGTTCCGTCTTGCCGGTGCCTGGCTCGCCTTTCACCAGGAGAGGTTTCTCGAGTGCGATCGCCGCGTTCACGGCGATCATCAAATCCTTGTCCGCGACGTAGGACGCCGTACCTTCAAAGCGCATTCAGATCCTCTCCTCCTGAGGCAAACACCTTGTGATGCAATCCATAGTGACGAATCGCCGCCCGGTCTACTAGCTTGCGCGATGCCCGTCGCCCCGGACGGAGGGAGGCTGTCAGTTCAGCTGCACGATAGCAAGGTTGAGCATCGTGGCGAAGGCAACCCAGGCGGCATAGGGCAGGAAGAGTATGGAGGCGGTCCGGTCCCGATTCCAGGCGCGCATGACGAACGCGAGGATGGCGATCAGCAGGATGACGATGATCGCGAGTGCCAGGCCCGGATTGTGGGCGGCGAAGAATGCCGGGGACCAAAGGAAGTTGAGCGCCATCTGCCCGGCCCACAGCACCTTCAGTCCCACATCCCGCGTGAATGTGAAAACGCGCCACCCGGCGATGGCAATGAGCACGTAGAGGATACTCCAGACCGGTGCGAACAGCCAGCCCGGCGGATTGAACCATGGCTTGTCGAGGCTTGCATACCACTCATCCGGCGGCGTGAGATAGCCAATGGCGAGACCCGCCGCGAGCACGGCGATGATGAAAAGGAAAAGGGAGGAACGGTTTTTCATCTCCCCACAATGCGCGAGGTTGCACGCGGTTCCCGGTTAATGAAACGGGCAAGGTTAGCCGTATGAGCGGGAGGGGCAGCAGGCCACCGGTCGCAAGCCTTGTCGCAATGGCCTGGTTGAGAACAGGAGCCCTGTGCGGGCTCCCGCGTTTTTCTTCAGTTGAGGGAGACAGTATTGGCTTTCAGAACCGGATTCTTAGGCCGACCTGACCGCGCGTGATGTGGTTTCTCTCCGTGCTTGAGGTGAGCGTGAACTGGTGCAGCACCTCCGCATGCGCGACCAGTTTGCCATCTCCCATGCTGAAGCTTCCGCCGAGGCCGAAGCTGGCGCGCGCGCGATTGTC
>k87-225345_pt1 | contig 10741 bp, 8 predicted proteins | sample MGYA00084031_6733416 | MGnify analysis MGYA00084031
CCATTACTACTCGATTTGAGGATATTTTAGCTATTCCGGATCTGCAAGTGATATTTGAAGCGATAGTCGGAGAAGAGCCGGGCCACACGTATTTATCGAAGGCGATTGAAAAAGGAATCCACGTTATTACTGCCAATAAAGTCATGTTTGCCCGTTACGGACAGGAGCTGTTAAAGAAAGCAAAAGAAAACGGTGTCCAAATTGGATTTGAAGCGACAACGGCCGGCGGAACTCCAATCCTTCAAACGCTTTCGCTGCTGCGGGTAAATGATGTGGAAGAAATACAAGGAATATTAAATGGAACTTCCAATTTTATCTTATCAGAAATGAGGGAAAAGAAGATAAGCTTTGAAGAAGCTTTAAAAGAAGCACAAGAAAGAGGGTACGCTGAAGCTGATCCCGCCAATGATGTCGAGGGAATCGATGCATTTTGTAAGTTGCTGATATTATGCAGCGTCAGCTGGGGAATTCAGCCCGATTGGGAAACCATTGAAAAACAAGGGATCACTCATATCACAAGTGAAGTGATGGAAATAGCGGATCAATGGCATTGCCGTGTCAAGCATGTAGCAAGTGTAAAAAAAGAAGGAAGCGGACTGAAAGGTTTTGTCAAGCCTGTATTTGTCCCTTCCACACATCCATTCTATAGTGTGGAAGGAGTAGAAAATGCTGTTTCCTTTGAAGGAAGTTTAATTGGAAGAGTCACCGTTCAAGGTCCTGGTGCTGGAAAGTTCCCGACAGCCAGCGCAATGTTGGAAGATTTAATTCATGTGTTCAAACAAACTTCAGTTTGGAAAAAACCGAACTTTTCCCACGCATCTTCAAATGTTTCTGAAACCGAATGGGTAGTGTCGACGGAAGAACCTTTATTATCTAAGCAAAAGATAGAAATAAAAAAATCTGGCAAGATTGGTTCCACTTATTTTTACCATATTTCCACGACAAAAGAGACAATAGAGCTGTTGCACCAAAAGGGCGCGATCCGCCAATCATTTGAAGTTTTAAGAGAACTGGCGCTTGAACCAAGCGACAATCTCTTCGAACCTGCTGAAGTATCAGGAATTTTCCTATAGGGGGATAGCGGCTTTTGCAGCCGAACCTTTCTCTTCATAACTTGTCCTTTCTGTGAATATATATAGTGACACGAGCGATAGGCTTGCGGCCAAAACCTTCAAATGAGGGGGAGGCTTTTGGACAGGGGGACTAATAGGGATGAAGCGAAAATGGGCTGCACTTCTTGCATCGTGCTCTTTTTTCATTGGAGCAGGGAGCACCTACACAGGATTGAAAATTTGGGATCAACAGGCACCGCAAGAAAGCCAGGTGCCAAACCAAAAGGCGAAAGGAGCGGGAGACTCGTCTTATAAGCTGCCGGATGAGCTTCATAAAGTGGAAGCAGTATATGAATTAATTTCAAAAAAATATGTAGAGAAGGTGGACAGCGGGCAGTTGGTGGAAGGAGCCATCAACGGTATGCTTGCTTCTCTGAGAGACCCTTACTCTGTATATATGGATGCTGAAACCGCTCACCAGTTTAATGATTCTCTTGATTCGGCTTTTGAAGGAATTGGAGCTGAAATTACCGTCAAAAACGGGAAATTGTTCATTGTTTCTCCTTTAAAAGATTCGCCAGCGGAAAAAGCAGGTTTGAAGCCGAATGACCAGATTATAAAAGTAAATGGAGAAAACGTGGAAGGATTGGACTTATATAAGGCGACCAAAAAAATTCGCGGGAGAAAAGGAACGGCCGTCATATTGGAAGTTAGACGGGAAGGTGCTGCCAAACCGATGACCGTTAAGGTGAAAAGGGATGAAATACCGATCCAAACGGTTTATGGAAAAGTCAAACAGGAACACGGTAAACCCCTCGGATATATCGAAATTACCTCTTTTTCGGATCAAACAGGAAAGGATTTTAAAAGGAAATTAAAGCAATTAGAGGAGGAACACATTCAAGGCCTCGTTCTCGATGTTCGTGGAAATCCAGGTGGATTATTGACAAGTGTGGAAGAAATTTTAAAAGAGCTGATTCCCAATCATAAGCCCTATTTGCAAATAGAGGAACGATCCGGCAAAAAGGTTCCATACTATTCATCAAAAAAACGGGCTAAGCCTTATCCGATTGCGGTTCTCATAGATGCTGGAAGTGCTTCGGCTTCCGAAATATTGGCTGCAGCTTTAAAGGAAGCGGGAGGGTACACTTTAATTGGCCAAAAAACATTTGGAAAAGGAACAGTTCAGCAGGCAGTTCCACTTAGCGACGGCAGCAATATTAAATTGACTACCTATAAGTGGTTAACGCCGGACGGAAATTGGATTCACCATAAAGGGATTGAACCCAATATTGTTGTTAAACAACCTGATTTTTTTCACGTTCATCCCCTTCAAATTGCCAAGCCTCTTAAGAAAGATATGAATTCCGATCAAGTGAAAAACGCCCAAGAAATGTTGGATGGACTGGGATATGCCCCTGGAAGGACAGATGGCTATTTTAGTGATCAAACGGAAAAAGCTGTTCGCGCCTTTCAAATGGAAAATCGATTAAACCCAAGCGGACAAGTGGATCACAAGACAGCGCAAATACTTGAGGCCAAAATCATGGAAGCAATGAAAATGGATCAAAATGATCTGCAGCTGAAAGTAGCGCTAAAGGTTGTCAGCAGTGATGAAAAAAGGGGCCATACAAAACAATATCGTTAAATGGATTTTTTCCGCTGATGGTTCATTTATCTCTCCTTTTGATTGGGTTATAAGCTGCCCCGATTCTATGTTTCAATGTTGCCTAGAACATAAAGCGGGGCCTGCCCTTTTATAATTGAAACGTAAGATGCCACAAATCCTTTTGATTCCTGTCCTTATGTGAAATTTTATATGTGTTTTTCACTTTCATTTGATACAATGATTATAATGAGAATATTGGTGAAACGGTGCGACGGGAAGAAAGGATGGTGGTTTTATATTGATACAGGATATTCTGATTGAAATGGCAAAAGGTTTCGGAAAACTATTTCTGCATCCGCTTTTTTATTTTTCTTTCATCTTTTCTATTTTTATAGGTGTTTGGCGGGTAAAACGAGAACGGAAAGATTTCGATATAAGTATATATGATGCGTACCATGAATTGCGTATGCTGCTTCCGGGAGGATTTGCCGCAGGGCTTATCATCTCTGCATTTACGCTGGCATTGGGTTTGGAATTGTCTTGGTTTTCATGCGCTCTTCTCGCTACATCCACCCTGTTATTCAGCTTTTTCAGGGCCCGTTTTTTGTCGCCGGCGTGGATTTTTTCCGGAGCGGTCATCCTATATTACATAGCGAAAGCGGCCGGTATCCGTCTTCCCGATGTGGATTCCTCTGTTTCGGAACCATTCGTGTTTGTATCGCTTTCAGTTCTAGCGGGATTTCTCCTTATTGGGGAAGGGGCGCTGATCTATCGAAATGCGTGGCGGGACACTTCACCAAGGCTTATTCAAAGCCCTCGGGGATTGACGGTGGGAGCCCACTTTTCTCAACGTTCATGGCTAATTCCCGTGTTTTTATTGCTTCCCGCGGATCAAGTCCGTTCCTCTCTTGATTGGTGGCCGTTCTTTTCGATTGGAGCAAAATCATTCACATTGTTTTTTTTCCCTTTTATAATAGGGTTTGAACAGACGATTACCGCTTCGATTCCGGAAAAGTCATTGAAGACAACCGGCAGAAAGGTCATTTGGCTTGGGGTGTCCACCTTGCTAGTTGCTTGTGTGTCTCATTGGATCCCTGTCATAAGTTTTGCGGCACTGATCCTCGCTTTTGCCGGCCGATTCATGATTGCCTTTTTTGATCGCAATCGGCAAAAAAGCCAGCCCAATTTCTTTACGCCAAGTCCAAAAGGTGTTTTAATTCTGGGAGTTCTTCCTTATACACCTGCTGATAAAATGGGGCTGAAAAGCGGGGAAGTGATCCGGAAAACGAACGGTGTGGAAGTCAACAGCGAGAAGGAGTTTTACGAAGCGCTTCAACGCAACCGCGCATTTTGCAAATTGGAAGTATACGATGTAAACGGCCGAGTCCGCTTTGCTCAAAGTTCGTTGTATGAAGGAGAGCATCATGAACTTGGTTTAATTTTCCTTGATGAAGAAAGACATTTAAACAGAACAGCTGTATCTTAGCTGTTTCTGATATAGTAAGAGAGGCCTTCCCTTTTGGAAGAATGTTCCTGATGGATGAACATTGGAAAGGGTTGGCCTTTTTTGATGACAAACGTGTTGAAGCTGCCGCATGATTCATGATGAAAAAGACAAGACTCCATAGTAGCGGCTTCGATAACCTAATGTATCCATTCCCTTATTGAAACATCATTGCAACTCGTTGCAAAAATTGGTACAATCATTCGCAATATATCTTTGGGGAGGAATGCCAATGGGAGTGCACAATTACTTTAAAAGCTTATCAGATCTGGAAAATTTATTTCGTTGTCCGGGAAAGTTCAAATATCAAGATCATTCGGTTGCGGCCCATTCTTTTAAAGTGACAAAAATTGCCCAATTTTTAGGAACAGTGGAAGAGATGCGGGGGGAAAAAGTAGATTGGAAGGCGCTGTACGAAAAAGCGCTCAACCATGATTATGCAGAATTGTTTACCGGTGATATTAAAACGCCGGTAAAATATGCTTCCAATGAATTAAAAGAGCTTTTTTCACAAGTGGAGCGGCAAATGACGAAGAAGTTTGTGGAAAAAGAATTTCCTGAAGAATTTCAATCCATCTATTTGGAACGGTTTCAAGAAGGAAAAGATGACACGCTGGAAGGAAAAATTTTGTCAGTGGCTGATAAAATCGATTTGCTCTATGAATCGTTCGGAGAGATCCAGAAAGGAAACCCGGAACCGCTTTTCCGTGAAATTTATCGGGAAGCGCTATCCACGATTATGGAGTTTAAAGATATGAACTGTGTTCAATTCTTCTTGGAGGAAATCGTGCCTGATTTATTGTCAGAGCCATATATTCCCCAAAGTGAACTGGAACAAATGACGGAAGAAATTATTTCCCAAAAACAAAAATCATCAGAATAAATAGGAAAGAGCACTTTTTCGAAATATTACTTTTCAGTTTTTTCTGTATGTTATATGATGAATGATAGAAAGATGCCATTAAGGGGTGAGAAAGTGGAAGAAAAAATTTTACTGGCAATGTTTGTACCTGGTTTATTGGTGTTGCTGTTTGCCCGCATTACGTATAATCAAGTGATAGGGCTGGCCTTAACCGTTGCCTTAATAGCTGCTTCCGTTTATAAAGGATATACCCATACATGGCTTTTGATGATCATTGATGCTGCTTCCTTGACGGCGGGATTTTGGTTATCAAACTATTGGAAAGAAAGACAAAAGAAAAGCGCTTAGGGATTTGCGGTTTTTCACTCCCAGCGCTATTTTTTTGCTTTTCTTGATTCATTTGTGCACAACTGCCTGACAGAAACGGATTGAAAAAGCAACGCTATACTGTTAGCGGCATTTTCCAACTCAATAATTTGCAATCGTTTTCATAAAAACTTTGTTTGAACGGCAGAAAACCAATCGTTGTCCAAATCTTCAAGGATCTACGTATTTTTTTTGTTTTTAGAAGCTTTTTTCTTATATAAATGGAAGCCTTGTTTGAAAACAAAAGTAAGCAGAAAGAGAGCAAGTACGGTAAATTCACCCGCTTGCATTTTCTTAAAAGGATCTACGACCTTGATAAGCGCTTTTTGAAATGGATACCCCAATAGTAAATCGAACGAAAAAGTTAAAATGAAAAGGAGAAAAATAATTAAAAGAGCACTAAACATAACCTTCATGTTGATATCCCCGCTATCAGTAATGCCGTTTTTCTTATAGTTCCCAGCTTATATCCCGATATGCAAGAAAAAAGCTCGTATAATCTCCACAGTAGCTGTGGGAAACTAGCGATACATCCATTTCATGAAAATGAGGGGTCAAAATGGGGTTCATTAAAAAATTTTTCTTTCACGTCGGCAGCAAAAAAAAGAAAAAACAAGGGAAAAAGAAACAAGAAAAGCTTGGAATTTCAAAAAATGTGCCAAAGGGAGCGATCGAAAAGTCACTGGCAGCCAATATAGAGGTTATTAAAGAAACAACAGGAAATAGTAAAGATATTAAAATTCGGAACATTAAGATAGGAGAAGGAGATTCGCATTTAACGGCTGCCATTATTTATACGGAAGGGCTTGTGGATGAACTCACGGTAAAAGATTTTTTAATTGAGTCTACTCTGAAAGACGCCAGATTGCAAAATGTAGGAAACCCGAAAATAGCGGTTCAAGTATTGAAAGAAAAAATACTACCTGTTGGCGAAGTAAAGGAATTGGATTGTTGGGAAGATTTATTTACCTACTTAATGGATGGCCAAACGATTATCCTAATAGATGGCATTACGAAAGGGTTAATGGCCAGTACAAGAGGAGGAGAAAAGCGGCAAATATCAGAGCCGGTTACGGAAATCTCTATTCGCGGGCCAAGGGAAAGTTTTACGGAAACCATTCGAACAAACAGTGCCTTAATTAGAAAAAGAATTAGAAACCCAAATCTTTGGTTGGAATCAATGAAAATCGGCAAAGTGACGCAGACTGATGTGGGGATCATGTATATAAAAGGAATTGTCAACGATAAAGTAGTGGCCGAAGTGAAGAAAAGACTAAATCAGATTAATATCGATGGTATTTTGGAGTCCGGATACATTGAACAGCTGATCGAGGATAAAACCTTTACCACTTTTCCAACGATCTTTCATACCGAGCGGCCGGATGTGGTGGCTGCCAACCTTTTGGAGGGAAGAGTCGCCATATTAATCGATGGTTCATCAAATGTACTTTTGGCGCCAGCGGTTTTTATCCAGTTTTTCCAGGCGGCAGATGATTATTATGGAAGGTTTGACCTCAGTTCTGCTCTTCGTTTTTTGCGGGTGTTGATTTTTTTTATTTCTCTTATAGCCCCAGCCATCTATATTGCGGCAACTACCTTTCATCAAGAAATGATACCGACGCCGCTTGTGATTGCACTTGCAGCCCAGCGCGAATCGGTCCCCTTTCCGGCTTTTGTGGAAGCCATCATTATGGAAGTAACCTTTGAAATTATGCGAGAGGCAGGGGTAAGGCTTCCACGGGCGATAGGACAAACAGTATCCATCGTGGGAGCGATTGTCCTTGGCCAGGCAGCGGTTCAAGCCGGATTTGTATCGCCGGCCATGCTCATTGTCGTTTCGATTACGGGCATTGCCAATTTTGCGACTCCATCCTATGCCATTGCAATATCAGCACGCTTGATTCGTTTTATCATTATGGTGATGGCAGCAACGTTCGGGTTTTACGGCTGCTTAATGGGTTTGATGGTAATGGCGATTCATTTATGCAGCCTTCGTTCATTTGGAGTTCCTTATATGACGCCGCTCGCTCCGTTTATTCCAGGCAATTTCGGCGATACCGTCATTCGCAAACCAATTTGGGAATTTAAAGAAAGACCGAGGTTGATTAGCCAAACGAATGTGATAAGAGCAGGAGAACATCAGCGCCCAGAACCGCCAGTCGACCGTTCAAACTCTAAGAAAAAGAACGAAAAAGGTGAAAAAAATGATTCGTAAGCTGGCCCTATCATTAATGATTTCATGTTTGACAATTATGCTTTCTGGGTGTTGGAGCGAGCATGAACTTTCTGATTTGGCCTTTGTTTTGGCGCTCGGAATTGATAAGACGAAGGATGGCAAATATGAGGTTAGCTTGCAAATTGTGAATCCGGGGAATGTGGCCGGTGCAACCCAGCAAGTCGGAGGAGGCGGCCAAGGATTGCCTATTGTCGTGTATCATGAAAAAGGTGATAACATCGTAGAAGCTGTTAGAAAAAATACGGAATTGATGTCACGGCGTTTATACTTTTCGCACACAAATATGCTGATACTCGGAGAAAAAATAGCAAAAAAAGATATGTATGAAATTCTGGATGCCCTCGAAAGAGACCAAGAATTTCGAGTAACAACCAATGTAGTGATTGCTAGAGGAACCAAGGCCCAAAATATTTTAGAAACGTTAACTCCAGTGGATAAAATCCCTGCTGATCAAATGCGCAAAACATTGTCGACCTCCCACGAAAAATGGAGTCAAACCTTTCCGTTAAAGGTGTCTGAACTAATAGAACAACTCATCTCACCCGGGAAGCAACCGGTCGTTCCGGGAATCAAAATAGATCATGGTAATGAAAAAGGCGGGACGCAGGAAAATCTGCAAAAAACACATCCCTACTCTAATATTGTCGTAAACGGATTAGCTTTGATGAAAGACGGAAAACTGAAAAAATGGGTATACGGGGAAACAGCGCGGGGAGTTTCTTGGGCCCTCGGAAAGGTGCAATCAACGGACGTTACGATTGATTGGAAAGGGAAAAGAGAGGCGATTTCCTATGAAGTTCTTCGAGAAAAATCAAAGCTGAATGCCAAAGTGAAAAACGGCAAGCCGGTCGGCTCTGTTTTGGTCAAAGTGGAAGGAAATATTGGTGAAGTAATGGTTCCGATTGATATCACGAACTTAAGAATGGTTGAAAAATTAGAAAAGCGATTATCGGAAGAAATTCGCAAAGAAGTGGAACGTGCGATCCAAATAGCTCAACAAAACCACACGGATGTTTTTGGTTTTGGTGAAGCTGTTCATCGAAGTGATCCAAAATTTTGGAAGAAAGAACATATGAAGTGGAACGATCATTATTTCCCAAATATGAAAATAACGGTGAAAGCAAAAGCGCATATCCGGCGTTCAGAATTGCGAACAAAGCCATTCCTATCCACCATTAAAGAAGAAAAAAGAAGGTGATCCATATGGAGAAGGCAAAAATAGACGGACTCCAGCTCTTTATTCTTATTGTGCTGTTTGAAATGGGAAGTGCGATTGTCCTTCCTTTAGGTGTTCAAGCCAGACAGGATGCGTGGATATCTGCATTGGGAGGGATGGTGGGAGGACTGCTGTTATTTTTTATCTACCAACGCCTTTATTTGTATTATCCTGATAAGTTGATGACGACTTACATACAAGATATTCTTGGAAAATTTCTAGGAAGAATCATTGGTTTTATCTATGTTGTGTATTTCCTTTATTTGGCATCGAGAGTACTGCGTGATTTTGGAGAATTGCTGGTAACATTTGCCTATCCTGAGACGTCTGTATTAATCATTAATGCGATTATGATGGCCACCCTTATTTACGTATTGAATAAAGGAATTGAAGTGATGGCGAGAACAAGTGAATTATCTTTTGTCATCCTTTATGTTCTTGCCATCGTTGGATTTATATTGGTATTCGTTTCTGGTTTGGTAAAGATCAATCATTTAAGGCCCATGCTGGAAAACGGGATTCAGCCTATTTTGAAATCCGTTGCCACTGAAACACTGTATGTACCGTTCGGGGAAATGATTGTGTTTACCATGATACTGCCGTATTTAAATAGATCTGAAAAAGCAAAAGTTGTTGGATTATTCGCCACCGCTCTCAGTGGAATTAATTTAACGATTATTACCGCTATCAATATAGGGGTCTTGGGGGTGGATCTTTTCTCTAGGGCAGTGTTTCCATTGCTGGCCACCATTCAACAAATCGAAGTGGCTAATTTTCTGGAACGCTTGGATATCTTTTTTTTAATAGCGTTAGTGATTGGCGGCTTTTTTAAAATTGGCCTGTTTTTCTATGCAGCCACTGTCGGAGCTGCGGAAGTTTTTCGGATCTCGGATTATAAAAAAATGGTATATATAATGGGGATCATTGTTTTATTTGCATCCATTTCCATTGCGGATAATTTCTTCGAGCACATGAAAGAGGGGTTGAATTTAGTTCCCATTTATTTGCATTTGCCATTTCAAATCGTCATTCCCTTCCTTTTGCTGATTATTGCCTTTTTTAAAAATCGAAAAAAACAAAAGAAAGGACAAGGGACAAGTCAGAAAGCGAAAGGATAAAAGGAGAGATTCTTTCCATCCGATTTGCCTTCCGAAAAAGCGGCTTTCATGAAGAGAATAAACGGCCGCTTAAACAAAGGAGCGATCAAATATTGATTGCTTTTATTTTTGTTTCTGATCATCTTGTGATCGAAAACTTGTTCGCATATGATTGGTGAATGGACAGGTCATTGTGGTAGAATGGGAAATAACCAGGAAATTGAATGGATTCAATATCACAGTCGGTCATTTGTGATATTTTTTATAGAAAGCAAAACAGCCATGAAGGAAGATACTCTTCTTTTCGGCTGATAAATGCTTTCAAAAAATAGGGGGGATCTTTCGAGTGGAAAACCGCTTCGAGCTTGTTTCGAAATATCGTCCGCAAGGCGATCAGCCGAAAGCGATTCAACAGTTGGTCAAAGGAATACGGGAAGGGAAAAAGCATCAAACGCTTCTTGGTGCAACGGGAACAGGGAAAACATTCACAATATCGAATGTGATTAAAGAAGTAAATAAACCGACTCTGGTGATTGCTCATAATAAAACGTTGGCCGGCCAATTATATAATGAGTTCAAAGAATTTTTCCCAAATAATGCAGTGGAATATTTTGTTAGCTACTACGATTATTATCAGCCGGAAGCGTACGTCCCGCAGACGGATACGTATATAGAAAAAGACGCCAGCATCAATGATGAAATTGATAAATTGCGCCACTCTGCTACATCTGCTCTTTTTGAACGCCGTGATGTCATTATCATTGCCAGTGTCTCTTGCATTTATGGTTTAGGTTCGCCG
>k87-1190279_pt1 | contig 10727 bp, 13 predicted proteins | sample MGYA00084031_6733416 | MGnify analysis MGYA00084031
AATTAACGCTTATTCGTCTTGAAAATCCAGCAATTGTCTCACCTTGCATGGCTATCTTTTCTTTGACCTGTTCCGGATTTTTAAATTTCAATGTTAATGCCACAATATTGCCCCTTTTTTCAATTATTACTATGTTGTTATTATACAGTCGCTGTATCACATCGTCAAACGTTTTTTCAGTTATTTGTTTTACATTTGTTTATTGTTTGCTTTATAGTTGTACATAATACATTGCAACAAGGAAAACAATTGATAATATGATATCTAAAGAAATTTTCGGTTTAGAAATTAAAAGAATACGCGAGCAAAAGCATTTTACTGTTCGTCAAACAGCACTCCAAGGGCACATATCACCTGCCTACCTATCTCAAATTGAGAATGGTAATAAAAATATACCTAAGGTTGAAACACTCTATAAAATTGCTAAAGGTCTAAGAATTTCTGAGAACGAAATTTTAGATATAGCAGGTATCACTACCCATGAAAATGATAAAACTGATCGTTACACAATTGACTTAGGTGAACAACTTGATAACGATAAACTGCTATTATCTTTTGAAGGTAAAGAGCTATCACCAGAATATCGACAAGCTATTCTCTCTATTTTAAAAACATTGCCTGATGCTAAAAAAGACTGAGCAGCGACCTTCATTTAAAAGTGATGCGATTCAAGAATATTTTGAGCGTATTATTTACCAAAATAAATTAACTATACTTCACCTTCACGGTTCAGCCTATGATCCTGATGTGGTGAATTTAAATAAGCGTGTGATTATCATTAATTGCAATTACGAAACGCACTTTAGTTATGATTTTCGTGTTGCACATGAAATAGCACACCTTTTGCATCAACTTTCTTCATCAAACTATCACCGCAATTATTTTGCGAAAGTAACAATTGAAAAAAGGGCACATATAGATGCAATCCAATTACTCTTAGATTTTTATTTTGCTGATTTGACATCACTAAAGTGGCGTTGGGACAACCGATTTAATTTTATTAATGCCTTTGGTTTAGGTCCATTGACGCACTTAGTGGAACGTTTATTAACACCAATCAAAAAAGTATGTGAGTAAATTAAAAACACACATACTTTTTTAGTTACTATAATTTAAAACCTTTACGCGTTGGATAATTTGATAAAGGTTCCATATCTCGGTCCCTAGTCAATAATTTCGTGTTATTTTTAAACCACGAGCTATCAACCCCACGATCAGCATAATAGGCCTTCATTGTGTTGTCATAAGCCATAACTGTTTTTTCTAAAGTGGCTTGATCATAACCGTCTTTCATAAGTACACCTGACAGAGGAAGCTTTGGTTTAATGCCAGGTTCTTGATCTGGATAGCCTAAGGAAAATCCCATAACAGCCTTAACAAATTTTGGTAATTTCAAGCGCGCTTCGTATAATTCAAAAGATCCCAACGCACCAGCCATGGTCACGCTTCCCAAACCTAGTGATTCAGCAGCAACTTGAGCACGTCCTAAGGCAATACCAGCTGAAACAATTGCCCCCTCCAACATAGGGTAACTGGCTAACCGTTCTTCTGCCAGTTGACGCACCTCTGGCGTCAAGCCAATTAAGTCCTTATTAAAATCAATTGCCACAACAAAATAGCGCGCAGCACTTTCAATATATTTCATGCCAACCTGCGCTGTAATTTCTGCTTTGAATGCTTGATCGGTAATTTCAATAAAAGTCACTGGTTGAAAGTTATTGATATTTGGTCCAGCAATAGCCGCACTGAAAATCGTTTCAACGATATCATCTGATATAGGCTTATCGGTATAGGCACGAATAGATTTATGATTCTTGAGTAAATCAATTACAGGATTTGTCATCGCTTTTATATAATTATGTATACACGCTCGAGCGCGAACATAATCATTATTCCTCCATTATTATAATAAATAGATTTTACCATGTTTTTATGATAAGATAATAAGAATATTAGTGGAGGCGACTATGCAATTCGGAAAATTCCGTATCGGGTTACGCACACTAAAGACAGCAATGGCCGTTATGCTCATTATTACCGCCTTCTATTTCTTCAAGCGCCCACCATTTGTTGCCGCATTGGCATCAGTATTTGCGCTAAGAGAAAGTTGGGATAAAACATTAAGCTTTGCTAAGATCCGTCTCATTTCAAACATGGTCGGCGGGTTACTAGCCTTAGTCTATTTTATGGTTCATACGTCTACGTCTCATGCAGTATGGGTGTCAATGATTTTCTTACCTTTTTTAGTTGTTGTAGCCATTGTTTTCTTAGACGGTTTTAACTATAATAGCGGTGTCATTGGTGCACTAGCGGCACTATTAATGATTTCACTAAACATTCCAAGTGGGGCAACTGTGCTTTATGTCATTGATCGTATTGCTGATACATTTATTGGTGTCTTTGTAGCCATTGCTGTTAATCGATTTGCGTCCCCCGATCCAAAAAAATAAGGCTTGACGCCTTATTTTTTTTGCTAACCATTAACTTTTTTTGACTAATTATATACCTAGAAAATGTTCTATTGTTTCCAATACGCCATCATTGACATTGGTATTTAAAGCCTTGTTTTGAACTGCGGTTAGCATGAATGAATTGGCATTTGGCATGACAAAACTATTAGGATACTTTTGAAGCATCTCTAGATCGTTCCCATTATCACCAAAAGTCATTACTTCACTGTCTAACACATCATAATAATCCTGCAACACCTGCAAACCGGCAGCCTTATCTACACCTTTACCCAACACATCCACCGAACCAAATCCCGAACCGGTTGCATGAAGTTCACTGCCAAATATTTCTCGTAATTCAGCAACATGTTGTTGCACTTCATCATTCGGCCAAACAAACGTAATTTCTAAAATATGGTCATCAACCTCCATAAGCTTTTCAACTTGTTTAACATTAGGATAAAATTGAAATACCATCTCAGCTACTGGCCCCGTAGCATGATTAGAAACATATGTTGCCCGATCACCAGTCATAATAATAATATTTTCCGCTGATTCTGGGTTTTTAGCATTCCAAGCAATCACTTTTGATAGCTGTGCTGGTGATAAATGCACAGCGTATAGCTGTTCTTGACTCGTCGCGACCATAGCCCCATTTGAACCAACAAAGTCAATTTCGTAACCTTTACCAATTGTTGGTTCAAATAGTTCTTGTAAGTTTTTAACTTGTCGCCCAGAAGCCGCGACAAAACGCATGTCGCGCGCTTTCATATTATCCAAAATACGCTCAAAACGACCTTGGCTATATTCGTCATTAGCTGTTAAAAACGTGCCATCCATATCAGAGGCAATCATCCTAATGTTCACTGGTCTCCCACCTTTTAAAAAATGTTAATGCGTAATCTATTACGCCATATTAAACTTGTTAATGAATAAAAATCTATGCGAAGCCAAACAAAATTGTATCAGAAAGTAGTGATACAGTATTGTTCAATTTAACATAGATAACTCATTAATTATAACATATTAATTTTAAAAACCGCCTTTTGGCGGTTTTTAACTAAATTGCTCAAGATACATCTGATATGCACTATCATCAAGAACCCAATCAAGCTCACCAATATATTCAGCATGCGGATCATGATAGGCAAAGCCATGTTTAAATTTATATAGCCCATCTGTTGGCACAAAGTCCCCCACACCACCAAAATCGTAGGCTACTTTACCCAGGGCCAAGCCCCATTGTAACATATGCCACTGCACTGCATAAGGCCCATAATGCTTGGCATAACGACGATCAGATCCAGCATACATATACCAAATTTCGTCCCCATAACTAAAGCCAATGCCACTAGCAACAACATGGCCCTCAAAGTGAGCTAAGAATACCTTAAATAGTCCTGTCCCTTGCCATAGTTTTTGCATACGCAAGAAATAATCAATTGGACGATGTGTAATACTTTGAGCTGTAGCCATCATCACATAGGTCTCAAAGAATGCCCGGACATCGGCTTCGCTATCACCAGAAGTTACTGTCACACCATCCTTGGCTGCACGTCTAATTTGATTACGATAATCACGCTTAAAATGCAACATCAGGTCATCTTCATTGGTAATTGGTTTAGCGCCTTCACCACGACCATCGTAATATAAGACAACGTTCTTTCGTGGTTGTATATTGCCATGCATGTGCGTAATATCGCGATTACGAGTGACAAAACCTGCGTTTTGATAAGCTGTATTACGTGCTGGTGTGTAAGGCACTTCAGGGTCCATCCGAATTAAAAATACATTATCTGGTAAAGCTGTCAAAGCTTCCTCAATCATAGACTTTATCAAATCAATATCGTCGATGTCCGCAATCGGCCCGCGACCAGCATAGCCTAGTAACTTGCCAGTAACAGCTTCAACCGTTAAGACTGACAAAACTGCATCAATACGGCCATTAGTCTCATGGTAAACGTAGACATGACCCCAATTAGATTTTAATTCACCCCAAAGCGGATCCTGTGTTACCTGCCCTCTTGGATCACGACGAACAAATTCTTGGTAGGCGGTAACTTTCTCTGCATCATTTAAATCTAAAATAGCCATCTGAATTATAACCCTGTCGTAATTGAACCATAGTTATCAATAAAATAAACCAATGTTTGCAATTCATTTGTTAAATCAACGTTCTGCACACGCACATTATTTGGTACAGTCACACGCAGTGGTGTAAAGTTCAAAATACCTTTAATCCCTGCTTCAACAAGCTTATCAGTAATCTCTTGTGCGACACCTTGTGGAACAGTTAAAATAGCAATATTAATGCGCTGTGCTGTAATCTGTTCTGTTAACTCACTCATGGCATAGATAGGCACACCAGCCATAATCGTTCCAGCTCGAGTTTCATCAACGTCAAAGGCAGCGGAAATACGCATATTTGAAGATTGATGGAAGTTAAAGTTTAGGAGCGCTTGTCCAAGATTACCAGCGCCAATCAAAGCAACATTAATTAAGCTGTCTTGATCTAAAACATTAGCAAAAAAATCTAATAGTGCTTTCACATCATAACCATAACCACGCTTACCAAGTGCACCAAAATAAGAAAAATCACGACGTATTGTTGCCGCATCAAATTTAATAGCATCACTAAGTTCTGCTGATGAAATGCGATCAGTCCCCGCATCGTGTAAAAATGTTAAGTAACGGAAGTATATCGGCAATCTTTTTGCCGTAGCACGTGGAATTTTTGGTTGTTGAGTCATAATTTCTCCAATTCATTTAAGTCACCATCTGAACGTGGTCACTTTCTATTTAATATTAAAGCACACTCTATGTTCACCTTGTGAACTTTTGCATAACTATTATATCACATAAATAGGCTTTTCAAAAAAAGATAGTGATTCATTCACAAAGTGACTATTTATTTAATAATTCAAAATCTAAGCCAGGGTTAGTATTAAGATCTAATCCAGCAAAAATATGTTGTTTAAAGTTCCAATAACCAGCAGCACCTATCATCGCCGCATTATCGCCTGTGTATTCTCGTGGCACTGGAATAAAGGTTGTCTTGGGGAATTGTGATAATAATACGTCTAACTCATCACGTAGCTGCGTATTGGCCGCTACACCGCCAGCCAAAACAAAACTTTTAACGTCATAATCCTTCAAGGCTTTTCTGGTACGACCAATCAATGCATCAACGACAGCATTTTGAAAACTTGTCGCCAAATTGTTATGATCGATTGTTTCACCCTTTTGTTCAGCATGATGAACATAGTTAATAACTGCACTTTTTAAGCCGGAAAAACTAAAATCATAGTTATCTTCATGTGCCATAGCAGTTGGAAATTTAATGGTTGCTTGTCCCCTATGCGCCATTTCGTCAATTGTTTTACCTGCTGGATAAGGGAGTTTGAGTAATCGACCAACTTTATCAAAACTTTCACCTGCCGCATCATCACGAGTCTCACCTAAGACAGCGAAATTATTTTCTGATGTCATTAATACTAGCTCAGTATGGCCACCGGAAACCATCAATGCTAACGCTGGATAAATAATTGGGACATTGAAATTAGCAGCGGCAATATGACCCGCCAAGTGATTAACCGGTATGATTGGCAAATCATGTGCCAGAGCGAAAGTTTTGGCCCCCATCAGCCCAACTAGTAATGAGCCAACCAATCCTGGGCCGTAAGTCACAGCTACACCATCTAAATCTTCAGGCCTAACTTGTGCTGCATCCAGTGCATCATCTAAGACACGCGTAATCCATTCAATATGATGGCGACTAGCAACTTCTGGCACAATCCCGCCGAAGCGTTGATGGGAATTAATTTGTGTGGCTACCGCATTACTAAGTACAATACGACCATCTTCAACAATCGCTACACTAGTTTCGTCAGCACTTGATTCAAAAGCTATAATTTTTGTCACGGTTAGATGTTCCTTTCCATCATGATTGCTGCATGGCCGTTTTTATAATATTTTTCACGGCGAAAATAAGCCTGAAAACCATTTTTTTCGTATAATTGAATGGCTGAAATATTGGTTTCATCAACTTCTAATAGAAATCGTTTGACTTTTGGCTGCTTAAGGATTTGATTTAACAACTGCTGTGCTATACCTCGCCGTTGATAATCAGGATGAACGGCCAAACTGCCAATTTCGATTTCATCAATTATCTGCGTCACACCAATAAATCCAGCATTTGCAATAAAATACCTACTTCGCGGGCTAGATAATTCATGCTCAAAAACAGCTATCGGCCAAGGTGACGGCACAAATGCTGCTTCGGCAATATTAAAAATCAACCGTGCATCTTCAGTTTTGGCTTGTCTTATTATCAATCTCTCTTACCATCGAAATCGCATCTTCATGATCACCTAAATAGTAGCCTTTTTTAATCCCAACATTTTTAAATCCTAGTCGTTGATATAGGGCTATTGCTCTAACATTTGATGATCTAGCCTCCAAGGATACTGTGTGTATACCAATATTTTTAGAGAAGTTAGCGATATCTTCAATCAGCAAGCGTCCTAACCCATTACCTTGCCAGACCGGTACGACGGCAATATTTGTAATATGCATGTCATATATTTCACGCTGATAAGCCGCACCAGCAAAACCGATGACCTGGTTATGACGCTCAATAACTAAATACAGTCGGATATGTGGTCGTGATAGTTCACTTAAAAAATCTCTCAATAACCAAGGCGCCTGACCAGCATAAACAGCTTCTTCAATGTTCACTAGCGTATCAATATCTTCAACAGTTGCACGCCGTATCAAAAAACTATAACCCTGACTGTCAATAGCACGCTTTTGATATTGTGGGATTGTTAAAGGTAATTTACCTTGACGATTAAACTTCAAAAACATAATTTTCAGGCTTATCCTCATTTGGGTGGGCAGCTAACCAATTTAATTCTGCTTGCGTGCGACGCAAATAATTTGGATTAAAATCCGCTACCCTCTTAGCTGGTAATGTCCTGTTTCCAAGCGACACAATACCCTGCCCATCTGGCAAACTCTCAGTAGGTGACAAAATTTGCGCTCGAGAAGCAAAGTGTTCAACAATTGCTGTGCCAAACACATCAGTATCACCAATAAAAAGCAATGGTTCTGGTCGAGACGCCAACCAATCAAATAAACTTTTTACTGGCCGGTGCGCATCCGGCAATACATTATTGCCCATCGCATATACCCCAGTAAACACGTTGTCATTACGTGCGTTGAATAATGGGATGGTTAACCCATCAAATGTTTGTTGTTCAGCCAAAATAGCTAAGCTAGATACCCCAATTAACTCACACTTAATTGTATCGGCTAATACTTTAGCTACAGTAACGCCAATACGTAATCCTGTAAAAGAACCAGGCCCTTGTGCAACAATGATTCGATCAATTGTCGATAATGTCCAACCCTGTTCTGCAATTGTTTGCTGAATCGCTGGTAGTAGCTGAATAGAATGGTTACGTGCTTCGTTGGTTGAAAAAACACGAACAACCTGATTATCTTCCGCCAAACTCACGGTTAGTGGTTGGTTACTTGTATCAAATGCTAAAATCTTCATAATCTATATTCTACCACAAAAAAACCGCCAAACGACGGTCTTGAACTGTTATACTGATTTCAAACAAATACGATCACCATTTATTTAATTGGCGACTGGTATGGCATGATAGGTGTGGTTATACCGACATTACTTGCATAAGTATAAGGTAATTGGTCTAACTTCGCAAGATTTTCTGTACGTCCAGTGACGATAACCCCAGCAAACTCAGCCGTTTTAAGCGATGGTGCAAGTTGCTTTTCCGCATCTTTAGCAATATCAATATGATCAACATTTTTTCTGTTAATTTGACTTTTTAAAGCCTTCTTCAGACCTTGATAATCATTATATTTCGTTTTATCAGGTAGCCCAGCAAATTGATCGTTCAATTTCCCGCTGCCGTCATCTTTTGCATTCAAACCAACATAACAACCAACATGACTTGACGTATCAAGTGCAGCAGAATGGAAACCAAGCCAATAATAGTTGATCATAATATTGTGTGGCATCATCTTTAAAATATCTTCGTATCTGTATCGCTTATCAAACGTGATAGCCACTTCGCCTAGTGTGTTGGGTAATGCTTGTAGGGTTTTCGCTTCATGTGTCGGTGTAATCGGTGACATCAACTTGTCTTTGTTCTTTTGGCTACTATACCAATTTGGGTAGGCCCGATTGAAAAATATCGGTTCTTTTTGCCCTGTTTTAGGGTTTGCTGCCATAATGTTAATGTTTTTAATGGTATCGTTCTTATAGATATTAGAGGATGTTTCACTGCTACTCTCTGGTCCACTCAGATTGAGTATCACTTTTTTTTCAGGATAAGCAACGCGATAACCATCAATATTCTTTTGACGATCACTAGATAATGTTGCACGCGTCATTGCCGTAAGCCTATAACGTTGCGATGTTGACCTAATATTTGGTGAATAAATAAGATCAGCAATATTAAATTGATTAATCTGCTTTTCAGCTTGAACGTCCATCTGTTTTCCTAAAATAATGGTTGTTGCCATAACCGCAACAAAACCAATAGTTACTGTAACGATGCTTGAAATAACTGCTGTTATGAGTAGTTTTTTACGCTTTTCTTTTTTGATTATTCGCTCAAAATTTTGGTTATCGTTCATTTTGTGCCCTTTCTATTGTCTGCCTCAGTTGCTGTCTTGTGCGATATAAATCAACTTTTATTTTTGAATCACTCGCATTATATATTGTGGCAATATCACGAATACTGTGGCGACTGTCATAATAAAGTAATATCAACGATTTTTGATAGTCATCTAACTTGTCTAGTGCCTGTTGCAAAAGCTCATTTTTAGTCATGCTTGGCGCAATTTCAGAATATTGTGCATACTGTGCTAGTAAAATATCGCGATACTTTTTTTGCCGACGATATAAATCGTAAAAACGTGATAAAGCAACACGATATAGCCACGGTCTTAATTTCTCAGGCGGTAACATGATGTCGGCTTGAATCAACCTGACAAAGACATCTTGTATAATGTCTTCTGCATCTTGTCTTTGAATCCGATGATTAATCAAAAAACCGGTGAGCTCATGTGCTATGTCAAGTAAAAGCTGTTCATAGTAATCTATTTTCATCTCCCCCGCCTTTCTATAGATATAACGAATCAAAAACAAAATGGTTACACAAAAAAACAAGTATTCCTCAATATGAGTCATACTTGCATTTTAAAAAAATTTAACTATTTATTTTGTTGCTGCTTCAACTAATGCAATTACTTCATCATTTGTTTCAGCATCCAAAGCCTTTTCAGCCAATAATTTCATGTCAGCTGTATTTAACTTTTTCATTAATGAACGTGTCTGCAAAACAGAAGGGGCACTCATTGAGAATTCATCCAAGCCCATGCCCATCAAAACTGGGACGGCAACTGGATCACCAGCCATTTCGCCACACATAGCGACGAACTTGCCTTCTTTATGAGCTGCCTCAATCACGTTATTGATTAGGCGCAAAATTGAAGGGTTGTAGGGTTGGTACAAGTAAGCAACCTTATCATTACCACGATCTGCAGCCATTGTGTAGCCAATCAAATCGTTTGTGCCAATTGAGAAGAAATCAAGTTCTTTAGCAAACTTGTCAGCCAAAACGGCAGCAGCTGGTATTTCAATCATAATACCCAACTTGACTTCGCCCATTGCAACGCCGTCATTTTCCAACTTAGTACGTTCTTCTAAGTAAAGTTTCTTAGCAGCACGGAATTCGGCCAATGTGGCAATCATCGGGAACATAATCCACAAATTACCATAGGCAGATGCCCGTAATAACGCGCGTAGTTGTGTGCGGAAAATTTCAGTCTGGTCCAAAGAAATACGGATAGCACGGTAACCCAAGAATGGGTTCTCTTCATCAGGTAGCTTCCAGTAACTTAAGTGCTTGTCGCCACCAATATCCATCGTTCTCACTGTCACAGGCTTACCGGCCATTTTTTCGACAACAGCCTTATAAGCTTCAAATTGTTCGTCTTCGGTTGGTAAGTGATCCGATTCCATATATAGAAACTCAGTACGATACAAACCAACGCCTTCTGAACCATTTTCCAAAACAGCAGCCATATCTTTTGGTGAACCAATATTGGCCCCAACTACGAAAGTCTTGCCATCCGCACTCACCGACTGTTGATCTTTTAACAAAGCCCATTCAGCACGTTGTGCTGAATAGTCTGCTGCCTTTTGTTGGTAAGTTGCCAAAGTATCAGCATCTGGATCAA
>k87-1000306_pt1 | contig 10722 bp, 11 predicted proteins | sample MGYA00084031_6733416 | MGnify analysis MGYA00084031
ATGGCTACAATCTTTTCCGCGGCCCAGACCGGCGCGAGCGCCGCCAGCTGCAGGGCGAGCGCGGCGACGACGGTCCACACCGTTCGCCGGCGCATCCGTTGTGACGTCATCCTGTCCCCTCCCAATTATTTAGACTTCATAGACCCTTTTTAGAATAAGAGAGCGTCGGGCGCTTTCCAGCATCGCGCCCCTCTTTAAAACTTTCCGGAGTAATTTCTTCCTGCGGTGCGCATCCCCTCTCGGCCGCGCGCGGCGGCACGCCGCATTTTCTGCGCGCGCGGCGCCGCGACCAACGTAAATTGTGGTAATGTGGTGGCGCGAGGAATGCGGCCTGGTTCCACCGGCAGCAAAGAAAGAGGTGATCCCGGTGAACACTTCCGGCGACCAACATGAGCCCCACGGCGAAGAGCGGTGCTGGATCGTCGCCGGCCGCGTCCAAGGGGTGGGGTATCGCGCCTTTGTCCAGCGGCGCGCCCGCGCCCTGGGGCTGACCGGCTACGCGCAGAACCTTGCCGACGGCACCGTGTTGGTTCGCGCGCACGGCCCAGCGAAAGCCCTCGCCGATCTTGAGCGCGCGCTGCGCCGCGGCCCGCGCCTTGCCCGCGTGGAGCGCGTCGCCCCCGTCTCCCCGCCGCCCGGCGAGCCGCCGCCCCGCCGCGGCTTTGCGATCCGCTGAGCCGCGCCAGCGATCCCCTAAAGGTTCCTCATGGTGGAAATCGAAGTATCAACCACCAAGGTAGAGGGGGTCACGCGTTAGATATGAATGGCCGGTTCCACGCCAAAGTCTGCCTGATCCTTGCGACACTGGCTCCCCTGATGGGGTGCGCCGCCATCGCCGGCCGGGAACTTTCCGCCGTCGTCGCCGCCGTCGACGGGACAGCTCGCACGGTTCCTCACCCGCCGGGCGCCCGCAAGCTCAGGGTCGCCACCTACAACATCCATCACGGCGCCGGCGTGGACAACGTCCTCGATCCGCGCCGCATTGCCGCCGTACTGCGCGACGTCGACATCGCCTTGTTGAACGAGGTCGACGTCAACTGGGCCCGCAGCGGATTCGCCGACCAAGCTTACGAGATCGCCGCGGCCGCCGGCTTTGCCCACTACGCCTTTGGTCCCTCCCTGGCCGTGCCGCAAGCGGGCCGGGGAACGGCCTACTACGGCAATGCGATTTTGAGCCGCTATCCCATTTTGCGCGCCGAGCGGCATCCCTTGCCCACGCCTCCGGGCCGGGAGCCCCGCACGGCGCTCGCCGTCGAGGTGGAGATCGACGGAACGCCCCTTACGTTGATCGCTACCCACTTGGGGTTGAACCGGGCCGAGCGGCAGGCCCAGACGGCCGCCCTCGCCGAGCTGGTCCGCTCCATCAAGACGCCTCTGATTCTCGCCGGCGACCTGAACGCCCACCCCGACGCGCCGGAGGTGCAAAGGCTCACCGCGCTCCTCGCGGACACCCACGCGCTCGCCTTCGACGGGCCGGGACTCACCTTCCCCAGCCCCGAGCCCACCGCGCGCATCGACTACATCCTGCTCTCTCAGGACCTGGCGCCCCATCTCCTGGCGCACCACGTCCCCCACAGCCAGGCCTCCGACCACCTGCCCGTCATCGTCGAGATCGCCTGGGACGCCTTCCGCGCCGCCAAGGCGATTCCCCCGCGCCTTGAGTCCGGGGACGTGGTACGATAGGGGGAAAGGAGGCTGGCCGATGCGTCCCGTACCGCTCGTCGTTTACTCTGATTACGTCTGCCCGTGGTGCTATATGATGTTCACCAGCTTGGAGGCCGCCGCGGAGGAAGTTCCCGTGGAAGTGGAGTGGCGCGCGTTCGAGCTGCGGCCGCGGGAGTCCCTCGGCCAGATCGACCCGGAGGCGGAGGCCGAAAAGAAGAAGCAGATCGAGGCGTTCTGGCCGCGGGTCGAGCAGATGGCCAAAGAGGTGTACGGACTGACCGGCATCAAGCGCGGCCGCTGGGGCGTCGACACGCGCGCGGCCCACATCGGAGCCAAGGTCGCGCGGCGGGCGGGCCAAGAAAGCGAGTACCACCGCCGGGTCTTCGCCGCGCACTGGGTGGAAGAGAAGGACATCGGCGACCCGGCGACGCTGAGCCAGATCGCCGCGGCAAGCGGCCTCGACGCCGAGGCCTTCCAGGCCGCGCTCGCCTCCCGGCACATGGCGGACGAGGTGACGGCGGAGGCGGCCGAAGCGCACCGCCTCGGCATCCGCGGCGTGCCCGCGCTCATCATCGACTCCCGCTACCTCCTGTCGGGCGCGCAGCCCAAAGAGAGCCTCGTGCGCATCCTCAGCGAGTACGCGAGCACCGGAACGATCACGAACGCTTAGAAGCGGGCGCTGCGGGGCGGCGAGGCCCTTGGCGGGCGTACAGCCAGCACCGGACGGTGTGCCCTTTGGCCACCGCCACAGTGGGCGGCTCTTCCGCGCACAAGCTGAACCGCCGCGGGCAGCGGGGCGCGAAAGGGCAGCCCCGGGCCGGCGTGCGCGGGTCGCCGACTACGCCCGGGATCGGCGTCAGGCGCCGGCGCGGCCGGGACAGGTCCGGCATCGAGTTGAGCAGCCCTCGCGTATAGGGATGAAGGCGCTCCGCAAAGACGGCGCGCACACTCCCCCGCTCGACCACCCGCCCCATGTACATGACGGCCACTTCGTCGGCAATCTGCGCGACGACACCCAAGTCGTGGGTGATCACAATGATGGTCGTCCCTCGCTCCGCTTGCAGCCCTTTGAGCAGATCGAGAATCTGCGCCTGTACGGTCACATCGAGGGCCGTGGTCGGCTCGTCGCAGAGCAAGAGCCGGGGATTGCACGCTATCGCCATCGCGATCATCGCCCGCTGCCGCATCCCGCCGCTCAGCGCGCCGGGCCGCTCCTTCGCCCGCTCCTTCGGTGCGGGAATCCCCACGCCAGCCAGGAGCTCGACCGCGCGCGCCCACGCCTCTTTGCGGGAGACGGGCTCGTGCAGCCGGATCGCTTCCGCGATTTGCGTGCCGACGGAGTACACGGGGTTGAGCGCCGACATCGGCTCTTGAAACACCATCGCGATCTCCTTGCCCCGCAGGCGGCGCATGGCCTCGCTGTCGGGATGGAGCCGGGCAAGATCGACCCGCGTCCCATCCCCGCGGCGGTAGAGGATCTCTCCCCGGACCGCAGCCGGCGGCAGCAAGTTCATGATGGCAAGCGCCGTCGCGCTCTTGCCGCACCCGCTTTCACCGACGATTCCCAGCGTCGCGCCCGCCTCCACAGCCAGGTCGACGCCGGCCACGGCCCGCACGGCTCCCCGTCCTTCCCCGAAGCGCACCACCACGTTGCGCAGCTCCAGCAGAGTCGGCGGCACTCTCATCGCTCCCTTCACAAGGATTCCCGCCTTGAGCGGCCAATCCACCGCGTGAACCTGCAATTAACATTCTTACGGATGAGGGGGAGGGGTGGGCGTGGACGAGAAAGAGCGACTTGCGCAGCGCGCCCTTGAATTCCTGAAACGGGAGGCGGCCGCCCGGGGAACGCCCGGCGCGGAGGGCGTCTTCCTCCAACTCGACCCGTCCCAAGGGGACATCGCGTCGCTCATGGGCATGAGCCGGGCGGAGGCCACCCGGGCGCTCAACGCGCTGAAGCTTCGGGGTATCATCCGGATGGAGGGTTCGACGATCATCTTGCGGCGCCCTTAAGCGAACGTGCGAGGCGGCGGCGCATGGGGCGCTTCTTTACCATGCATACTAGGGAAAACCGCGAATGTTGCCGAGGTGAGCCCCAGCGTGCCCTTAGCCCCATCGCAGAGCGTTGCCGTCTCGTTGGAACCTGTACAGCGCCGGATCGAAGCCGCCCTGGGCCGGGTCTCGGGGGAGCTGCGGGCCGCCGCGGGGCACCTGTTCGCCGCGGGAGGGAAGGGGCTGCGCCCGACCCTCGTGCTCCTTTCCGCGGAGGCGTGCGCGTGCGACGCCGCGACGCGGCGGACGCCCGACTGGGAAGCCGTCCACGACGTGGCCGCGGCCGCCGAGATGATTCACGTCGCATCCTTGATTCACGACGACATCATCGACGAGGCCCGGGCGCGCCGGGGCCGGCCCGCCGTCAACCGGCGCTTCGGCAACCACACGGCGGTGCTGGCGGGCGACTTCCTTTTCGCCGCGGCCTTTGGCCTTTTGAGCCCGCACGCGCACAGCGGCGTCGTCACCCTCTTTACCGACGCCATCGCCCAGATGTGCCAGGGCGAAATGATGCAGAAGGATCAGGCCTACGACCCCAACGTCACCGAGCCCCAGTACACGGCGCGCGTGCGCGGCAAGACGGCCGCGCTCCTCGCCGCTTGCTGCGAAAGCGGCGCGCGGCTGGCCGGCGCGGACGAACCCGCCTGCGAAGCGCTGCGCGGCTTCGGCCTCAACCTGGGGCTCGCCTTTCAGATCATCGACGACATCCTCGATTTCGAAGGCGACGAAGAGCGCATGGGCAAGCCGGCGGGGACGGACCTCCTCCAGGGGAATCTCACGCTGCCGGTGATTCGCCTGCTGGAGCGCTCCCACTGGCGCCAGCGCATCGCGCCGCGCATCACTTCCCGCCAAATCGACCAGGAGACGCTGGACCTGGTCAAAGAGGGGATCCGGATCACCGGCGCGCTGGAGGCCGCCCGGGCTGCCGGCCACATGCTGGCGCTCCAAGCGCTGCAGCACCTCAATGCGCTCAGCGCCAGCGAAGCAGTGCGAGCCCTGCAGCGCCTTTGCCACGCCGCCGTCGACCGGGCTTACTGACAAGACCCGCTCAGTCCCGGGCGTTGGCCTGATCGCTGCCCTCCGCCTGCGCGCTGAGCCGGTCGCGCCGCAGCTCCTCACGGACGGCCACAAGCAGCCCGCGGCCGTCGCCGCCTTCCGCCCCCTCGAGCACGGCGCGCAGCCGCCGCTCGAGAAGGGCGCGGCGCCGGCGGTACGCCCATCCCGACACCGCCCCCTCTTCCCGGGCGATGGCAAGCCGCGCCAGGCTGCGCACGAGCCGCTCCACTTCGGCGGCGGCCGCGGCTTTCCCCGCCGCGCCCGCGGCAAGGAGGCCGCCTTCCCGCGCGGCGCCTCCTCTCGCCCCCGCTGCCGGCCGGCGCTCCCGCCGCCACAGCGCACCGGCGGCCGCGCCAAGCCCCACCGCCACCGCCGCGAGCACCGCCCGCGGCAGCTCCACGATTCCCTTAACGAGCCACCACCCCGGGAACGAGTCGGCTTCGGCCAGGACGCCAAGGCCGTCGACGGCCGGATCCCAGCCGGGCAGGGCGCCCGCCCCCGGCGCCGGTTTGAGCACGGCCTGCCAAAGCGAGCCCGCCTCGACCCACTGGCTCTGGTACACGGCGAAAGGCGCTCCGGCGACCACCTCGCTCCCGGCGCGCACCACGTCAATGCCGCTCACCTTCAGGCGCTCATCGTCCACTAAAAGCACAATCTGCTGCGTGGGGTAAAGCACTTCGCGCTGCAGCGGGAACGGCCAGCGCACCACCGGCATCTCGTAGCGGAGGGTGTAGCGGCGGCTCTCTCCCGGCGCCAGGCCGCGGCGGTCGAGCAAGACGCCGCCGTCGGCCGGTTCCAGCCCGTCCGGCAAGCTCTCGATGAGGACGGCGTTCTCCGGCACGGCCAGGCGCACGGCTTCGACGGCCTCAGCGCCTACGTGCGTCACGGTGACCAGATTGAGCACGGAAAGGCGCGCGCCGTCGACGCTGACAACGTGGACGTCGCTTAAAACGCCGATCTGTGCCTCCTGCGCCGCCCCCGGCGCGCCAGGGGCGGCGCTCAGGACCGCTGCCGAAAGGAGCAGCGCCAGCCCTTTGCCGCCGGCAGCGTACCGCCGGAGCCACGCGTCGACGACCCCTTCGGCCACCTGGGCCTCGCGCGCCAGGTGCGCTTCGGCCTTCTCGGAAAGCTCGGCAAAGAGGGCGGCGTACTCCGCCTCCCCCACTTTGCCCATCTGGTAGTCGTACTCAAGTTCCGCCAACGAGGCCAAGGCCGACTCCGACTCGGAGAGTGCGTTCCGGGACCGGGGCCAAAAGGCGAAAAGGCTGCCGAAGATCATCAGCCCGCCGCCCGCCCAGATGAGCCAGACCAGCGGGTTGAAGTACAGCTTCAAGCCGACCAGCGAGCCGTAGGGCTCCCACCCGGCCAGCACGGCGTACAGATCGCCCCGGACGGTGGTGTAGAAGGCCACCTCCGTCGACGGCCCCATCGTCTCCACCGTGCCCGGATAAAAGCGCTTGCTTGGCCGCAAAAAGCCGAGGGGGCCGCGCTCGTTCCGCACCAACAGGTCCGCCTCGACGGCCGGCACCGAGCCGTGCACGGTGCTGCGCAGGTCGTAAAGGCGCAGGGTGTACCCGGCGATCCGGGCCTCCTCGCCCACCGCCAGGACCACGTTGCTCTCGTACTGGTACACCGACGAGGCCGCAATGCCGACGACCATCAGCAGGACGCCCAGGTGCACGATGTACCCGCCGTACCGGCCCGGACTGCGGTTCATCATCCGCGGCAGGGCAAGCCAAAAGGGCTCGCCCCGGGAGCGCATCCGCACGCCCAGGCCCCGGGCGAACTCCATTAAGATCGTGGTGAAGACAAAGACCACCGCGGGCAGGGAAAAGAGGATCACGATCTCCCGCAGGCCCACCACCCACAGCCAAACCACCATGAAAAGCCCGTTGATGACGGGCGCGGTGAATTGGCGCTGCAGGTTGCGAGCCGTCGCGCGCCGCCAGGCGATGAGCGGGCCGATGCCCATCAGCACGATCATCAGCCAAAGGAGCGGGCCGCTCACCCGCTCAAAGTACGGCGCGCCGACGGTCACTTGATGGCCCAAGGCCGACGCGACCAGGGGGAAGACCGTCCCCCAAAAGATCGCGAAGGCCGTGGCAATAAAGATCACGTTGTTTGCCAGGAAGGCGGCCTCTTTGGAAAGGGGCGATTCGATCGGCCGCTCGTCGGCCAGCCCCTCCCAGCGGCGCGCGAGTCCGTAAAGGTAGCCCGCCAGCACCAGGCCGATGAACCCGATAAACCACGGACTGATGTCCGATTCGACGAAGGCGTGGACGCTGGAGAGGATGCCGCTGCGCGTGATGAAGGTGCCAAACAGGGTGAGCGCGTAGGCAGCCAGAATGAGCCCGTGGTTCCAGCGCTTCAGCATCCCCCGCTTCTCCTGGATCAGTCCGGAGTGGATAAACGCGGTCGCCACGAGCCAGGGCATGAAGGAGGCGTTCTCGACCGGATCCCAACCCCAGTAGCCGCCCCAGCCCAGCTCCTCGTAAGCCCAGCGGGCGCCGAAGAGAATGCCCAGGCTGAGAAACGTCCACGCCACCAAAGTCCAGCGCCGCGTCAGCCGGATCCACGCGTCGCTGGGGGTCATCAGCGACGCCGCGCCGTAAGCGAAGGGCACCGACAGGCCGATGTAGCCCAGGTAAAGCATGACGGGGTGCGCCGTCATCCAGTAACTTTGCAGGATCGGGTTCATGCCCGCTCCGTCGGCCGGAGGGTTGGGGTGGAGCGTGAAAGGGCTCACTACGAACGCGACCAAAAGCGCGAAGAAAGCCGAGATCAGCGCCAGGATCCCCGCGGCGCGCCCGGCCAGGATCTGGCCCGGGCCGGCCCGGTGGGAGACGATCAGGGCGTAACCCGACTGGAGCCACAGCCAAAGCAGGAGCGACCCTTCCTGCCCCGCCCACAGGGCGCTCACCTTGTAGATTGTGGCCATGCTCCGGCTGGAGCGGCCCGCGACGTACGTGAAGGCGAAGGCGTCGGCCAGGAACAGCCCAAGAAGCAGCCCCGTCGCGCCGGTGACGAGAAGCCACGCCGCCCACTGGAGCCGGTGCGCGAGGCGCCCGGCGCGGGGCCTGAAAAGCCTCAAGAGCCCTGCGCCGGCCAGAGCGCCCAAGGCCAGGATGAGTGCAACGCGGCCCGCCAGGGCGAGGCCTTCCATCAAATCCGGCACGTCCTCACCTCCCCACGCCGTCCGGTCACATGTACTCGTCGATTCGCCGTGCGAGCCGCTCCTTCTTCACCGGGGCCGCCTGAGCCGAAGCGCCGCCGTCCGCCCGCTCTCGGGCCCGCCCGCGAGCGCGCGCGAGCAGCAGCGCCCAAAGGCCGGCCCCAAGGAGAAAGCCCGCGCCGGGAAGGAGCCACGCCAGCGCGCCCAAGCCCGAAGGGGACGGCGCCAGGAGAATCCACTCGCCGTACTCCTCGGCAAAGTGCCGCAGCACTTCGTCCGGACGCCGGCCGGCCAGAAGCAGCGCCCGGATCTCCTCCCGCATCGCCCAGGAGGAGCGAGAGTCCGACTCCCACACCGAGCGGCCTTCGCACTCGGGGCACTGCAAGAGGCGGGCGATGGCGCGCACCTCCGCTTCGATGTTCGGCCCGCCCGCCAGGAGCGTGCGCACGTGCGTCGCGACGTCGGTGCGGGCGATCTCGACGTTGGAGACGGAGCTGAGCGTCCCCCGGGCCGTAACGAAGTAAACGGAAGGGATCTGCTTCAGGCCTAGGCGCCGCGCGGCTTCGCCGTCCGGGTCGAGGAGGACCGGCACCTTGGGCTGCGCGCCCATCAGGGCGGCCCGCACGTCGGCCGCGGTGTCCCCCACCTGGACGGCGATCACCTGCACCTGATCCCCCAGCTCCTGCTGCCACTGTTCCAGCAAGGCGAAGTCGCTCGGGCAGGTCACGCACGAGGTCGACGAAAGGCGCAGGATGAGCCCTTGACCCCGCCATTGTACGAGAGAGGCCGGCTCGTGGTCGAGAGTCAAAAGTCCCAACCCGTCCACCGGATCGCCCACGCTGATCCCGCGCGTCATGGTCCCGCGAAACGTGAGCGCGACAAAGAGGGCCACAGCGCAGAACGCCAGCCACGTTGCCGCCCTGCGCCGCGCCCGTGCGCCGCGCTGCTCTTTCGCGTCGCGCTGCGCTTCGGCGCCGCGCTCCTTCGTCACGCCGGCCACCCCACTCCCCCTTTCCCTAAAACCGGGCCGTTCCTACTGCGGTGCGCCTTGGACGGACGCCGAGCGCGCCGCTGGGTGAATCCCCAGCTCCACCAGCGCCCGCTCAATCTGGACGGCGCTGACGGGCCCCACGAAGTGCCGCAGCGCCACGCCCTCGGGCGACACGATCCAGGTTTCGGGGACGCCGCTTACGCGGTACGCCCGGGAGACCCGCTTGTCGCGGTCAAGCAGGATCGGGTAGGTCGCGGGCACCTCTTCCAAAAACCTCCGGACGATCCGCTCCGACTCCCGCATGTTGACGCCCAACACGGCCAGCTCCCCCGCGTACGTCCGGTGCAGCCGCTCCAGCTCCGGCATCTCGGTCCGGCATTCGACGCACCACGTCGTCCAGAAATTGATGACGACCGGCCGGCCGGCCAGATCGGCGAGGCTCATCTGAGCGCTCTCCCCCTCGCCTCCCAGCAGCGCGAGGCGAAAATCGGGCGCGGGCTCGCCCTCCGTCGCGCGCGCCTCCAAGTTGGCCTGGTACACAAAGGCGAGCACCAAGAAGAAGCCCAGGATCGCCAGGGGCAGAAGGCCCCGCCACGACCGGCCCTTCGCGGCGACGCCCTCCATGCTAATCGACGCTCCCGGTCCGCCGCGGAGACGAAGCGCCCGCGCGCTCGCCCAAAGCGGCGCAAGCGGCCTCTAACGCCTCGAGCTGGGCCCGCAGGCGCTGGTTCTCCCGCGAGAGGACGAAGACGTAGAGCAGAACGCCCAACCAGACGACCGTGTAAGCAACGAACAGGTACGCCACGCGCGTTCCTCCTTTACGCGAAATCGGTCAGGCCGCGGCAAAGGGCGCGGCCCGGGGCGCCGGCGCGGCCGGCTCAGCCCCGCAAGGGGAGCATGCGCTCCCGAAGCTGCTCCGCCCGCTCCTTGAGGTCCAAAGCCGCCAGGCGTTCCCCCCACAGGAACAGCGCGAGGAACGTGAGTGCGAAGACGGAGACGATCATCGTGATGAGCATCTCCTGGGGCATGCCCCCGCCCCGCGGTCCGAGCACCGTCGGGTGGATGCTCCGCCAAAGCTGCGCCGAGTAGTGGACGAGCGGAATGTCCAAAAAGCCTACAACCCCGACGACTGCCGCCAGCCGCCGCAGGCGCGGGCTTTCCACCCCTCCGGCCTGAATGAGCAGGTAAGCGACGTAAATGAACCACAAAATAAGGGTCGTGGTCAGCCGCGGATCCCACGTCCACCACACGTTCCAAATGGGGCGGGCCCAAAGCGACCCCGCGGCCAGGGTCAGCGTCGTAAAGAGGACGCCCAGCTCGGCCGCGGTCTTGGCCGCCCCGTTCCAGCGCTCATTGCGGGAATAAAGGTAAAGGCCGCTGCACAGCGCGACAAGAGCGAAAAAGAGGTAACCGTTCCAAGCCGTTCCCACGTGGTAGTAGAAGATGCGCTGCGTATCCCCCATCGTCGCCTCGCGGGGGGCGAAGATGAAGATCATGTAAAGCGAGAGCGGAACCAGCACCGCGGCCAGCGCGCCGCTCGCCCGCCGCGCCGCGATCACCCCGTTTAACAGGCGTTCCATACCCCTCACACCTCCACGATGTACTCGTAAAACAAGGCCGGAACCGCCGTAAAAAGGAGGTCGAAAACCACCAGCACGCGCAGCCACGCCCCCGTCGCTTCGCCGGCGCCGGCGGCAAGCCCCGCCGCCACCACGTGCACCGCGCCCAGCGCGACCGGCACCAGCAGCGGAAAGAGCACCAGCGGCATGAACAGCCCCAGCCCCCGCTC
>k87-398311_pt1 | contig 10715 bp, 10 predicted proteins | sample MGYA00084031_6733416 | MGnify analysis MGYA00084031
CTCTCCGCCGCGGCGACGGCTCCCTTGAAGAACGCCCGGGTCCCCCACTCCCCCGCCGCCGCGGCGGAGAGTGGCGTCGCGGACATCGCAGCGGCCGCCGACCGGGACGAGGAACCCCGGGAGGCGGCCTCTGCTATGTCCGCGACCCCGCTCTCCGCCGCGACGGCGGGGGAGTGGGGGACCCGGGTGTTCTTCAGGGGAGCCGTCGCGGACGACGCGGCGTCCATCGGTGCTCCGCCGCACGCGGCGATGGACACGCCGCAGAGCACGAAAGCCGTCGCGGTCACCGCTCGACTGATCACGGTCTATCCCCTTTCGATGCCACCGGGTCCCTAAATTACGCGCTGTCCGCCCGTTATATCGGTGTTACCCCCGTTATATCGGTGTTACCCGGTAATCGAGTGAAAGATGGGTGGAATGGGCGTGGGGCGCCGGCGGGTCACCAGACCCGCTCACGCGCCCCCTGCCGGGACAGGATGGCCGCCAGCTCCCTGGCGTCCTCGGCGTCCAAGCCGAGTACCACGCGCGGGCGCCCCCAGGGGTGGTCGATGGAGTGAGCGACGTAGCTGGCGACGGAGTCGACGGTGCCGTCACCGCCACGCCCGCGGGCGGAACGGTAGTGGGTCCACGCCCTCTCGAGCTCGGCCGCCGCGCGCCGGGCGCAGGAGACCAGTTCTGGATCACGCATGATCTACCCCCGTTCAAGGCCACCGGCCACTCACCCCGGCGGGCATGGCAGGCCCACGCTCGCCGCCCCCGTGGCGGGCGAGCGGTCCGGTCCGGCCGGAGCGGGCCGCCCGTCGGGGGCCGGTGTCAGGGCCAGAGTCAACACCCGCCGCCGCGCACCGCATCGGGAGTTGACCGGACTTTGAGCAACCCTGGACGGCCACGTGCGGACTTCGCGCCGCTCCGTAAACGTCTCCGTTAAGCCGAGGCGGGTCCTGTGCTCCGCCGTACCACGAGCTTGGGCGTCACTTGGCGTATGCGTGACCCCTTGGTCGGGTCGCAGATCCGGTCGCTGAGCAACGCCGCGGCGGAACGGCCCATGGCGCGACGGGGCTGGTCCACGGACGTGAGGGAGATGCACCCGAGGCCGGACAGCTGGGTGTTGTCGTAGCCGACCACCGACAGGTCCTCGGGAACGCGCAGGCCGAGATCGTCGGCCGCGGCCAGCACACCGAGCGCCACCATGTCGTTCGCGGCGAAGATCGCGGTGGGGCGGGGGTCGCGGGTGAGCAGATTGTGCGCGGCCTGCCTGCCGCCCTCCTCGCTGAAGTCGCCTTGCTCGACCATGATGTACGGCGTGAGCGCGTGCCCGCGCATCGCCATCAGGTAACCCTCGCAGCGGTAGCGAGCGGCGGTCGAGCACGTGCTCTCGATGTGCGCGATCCTCCGGTGGCCCAGCTCGACCAGGTGATCGACGGCCAGCCGGGCGCCGAGCTCGTCGTTGTCCACGACGATGTCCACGCCCCGCAGGTCCGTGTCGCGCTCCCCGACCACCACCGTCGGCGTGTAGGAGGTGGCCTCCACGAGCGTGTCGCTGACCGGCGCGATGCCGAGCAGAACGAGACCGTCCACGCGCAGCTCGAGGAACGCTTCCACGGCCTCGTCCTCCAGCGTGGGCTTCCACTGGCTGTTGCCGATCAGCAGGCGGAGCCCGTCGCCGTGCAGGCTCTCCTGCAGGCCGTCCAGGAACTCCGCGTAGAACGCGTTGTGCAGGTCGGCGACGAGCGCCCCGACGAGGCGTGTGCGGCCCTCGACGAGGCTGCGGGCCACCGCGTTCGGGCGGTAGCCGAGTTCTCTGGCCGCCTGTAGCACGGCCTGCCGACGGTGTTCGCTGACATGGGGTGATCCGCGCAACACGAGCGAGACCAGCGATTTGGAGACGCCGGCTCGCTCGGCGACGTTCCGGATCGTCGGCCGGGGGCGCGGGCCGAAGCCCTTGGAGGCCACGGGGCCAACGGTCTGCCCGGCCCGGGGCGTGGCAGTGTTGACGGGCGGTCCTGACATGTGTCTCCCCGCGATGCGTGGATGGGCACCTGCCACACAGAACGATCGAGACCGGTCCAGGGTACGGCCGAACTTATGCGGAAACCGTTTTCACCGTCTCCGGAACCACTTGGTCACATACCGCTGTCGTCCCGTCCCGGCCGCGCTGCCAGCGCTTTCGCGGCGTGCGTCTTCCGGTCACCGCTGGGGGTTTTCGGTAATGTCGGAGCGTGGTGTCCGAAACGGCCGCGCGAGGCGACGTCGTGCGCGGACGGCCCGCGCGGCGCAGGCTGAGCGTCGACCGGCGGCGCGAGGAGCTGATAGCGGCCGCGCTCGAACTGTTCAGCAAGCGCGATGCCGAGGACGTCTCGATCGATGACGTGGCCTTGGCCGCCGGAGCCTCCCGGGCGCTCGTCTACCACTACTTCGGCGGCAAGCAGGAACTCTACGTGGCCGCGCTGCGGAACGCGGCGGCCCGGCTGGAGGAACGCCTGCGGCTTCAGGAGGCGGGACGTCCCCTCGACATGCTGGCGAGCGGCCTGCGGCGCTACTTCGACTTCGTCGAGGAGCACGCCGCGGGATTCTCCGCGCTGCTGCGCGGGGGCCCGGTCAACCGGAGCGGCGAGGTCGGCGAGATCGTGGAAGGGGTACGCCGACGACTGCTCCGCATGATCCTCGAGCAGATGGGGGTGGAGGAGCCCGGCCCGGTGGCGCGGGTCACCCTGCGTTCATGGATCGCATTGGTCGAGACGGCAGGGCTGGACTGGCTGGAGCACCGCGACGTCGAACGGTCCGCCCTGGAGTGCATGCTCATCGAACAGCTGGTCGCGCTGTTGCGCGTGGCGGCCGAACGTGATGCGACGATGAGCGCCATCCTGCGCCGCATGCTCGCCGACTGAGCCGGCCGTCCGACGGCCGGTCCGGCTCCGCCGGGTCGGTCACGGGAATCGGCGGCGGGAGCAACCCTGTCCGCCGTATGGCGGGGCCATGATGGGGCGCACGGTCGGGTGGCGCCGGTGGCGTCGCCCGGCCCCGGCCATCCGGCCGGGGCGCGCCGCTCACGTCACGGTGTCGGTGGGCGGGCGACCGCGCAGGAGGGGGTGCGCGGCCACCTGGCGCGCTCACATCGCAGACGCGAGCGTGCCATCGTCCCATCACCCGGAGTGTGGTCGAACGCGAACACACCCCGGGCGGCCGTGGCCTCGCGGCCCGGCGTTCCCGGCATCCCGGGGACCCGCTTCGCCGTCGATCACCCGCCCAAGGCGGAGATCGCGCGGCTTCGCGGGGTATGCGGCGGCTTCCCGTAGCGTCGGGTGTCGTCCGCGTCCCGACCGGAAGGCGGGACACGGGTGGCGCTGTACGGGAACGCGGCCGGGATCAATGCTTCACCCCGCCGCGTCCGCGGCGCCACTCGCTGAAACACGGATTCGCTCGCGCGCATCCGTGTTCCACGCGACGGCTCCGCGCCCGTGCGGTCTACTCCGACCGCTGCTGGGGGATGCCCGCGAGCAACGCGCGGACCTCGGTCTCCCGGTAGCGGCGGTGCCCCCCGAGGGTGCGGATCGACGTCAACTTGCCGGCCTTGGCCCACCGAGTGACGGTCTTGGGGTCGACGCGGAACATGGTCGCGACCTCTGCGGGTGTGAGCAGCGGCTCGGCCTCGGGTGTACGAGCTGACATTTGTGCGGCCTCTCCTCCGTGCGGACCGGCGAGCGATCCTGTGACTGCCTTGTTGCGCTTGTCACGGATGTCCCCTATGGCCATCGGCGTGCGGCTTTTCCAGGCCATATGCGGCATCACCCGATGTGACCATACAGCCACGTAGAGCGATTGGCGAGCCCTTCTGGGTTCCAAGTGCATGTCCACGTGGTGATGTCACGCTCGGTGATTCTAGCGACACGTTTCGTGGTATCGCAGTGAAAACGGCAAACTACTCAGTTCGCAGAAGCGAGGCTGGGGCCCACCTGACCAACAGATGCAGGTCACAGGGAGGAATTGGGATTCAGTTGGCCGATTCCAGGAGCTGTATCGACTTCCACCTGGAGATCACCCTCTGGTACATGGTGTAGGCAAGCTCTTCTTGACCGGTATCCAGACCGGTGAGCGCGGCGGACAGCTCGGCCACGGACTGGTCGGCCTCCAGGGTCTCGTCGTCCATCAGGTGGACCAACCCGCCGTAGTCGAGTTCGACCAGCGAATGAGGGTGGAACTCCTCCAGCCAGCGCCCGACCTGCTCCACCTCGGTCGCCGTGGCGACCTCTCCCACGTGTTTGCGGATGACCGCCAGCGCGCGGGCGACCCGCCGCCGGGCCTGGGCCATCGAGGTCACGTAGATGAGGTTGCGGATGGGGACGGGCGTGGTGGTCGGCGCGGGCACCTCGGCGGCGGAACCCTTGCCCCGCACGCCCTTCCCGTCGAGCACCAGCCAGCGCTCGGCGCCGTCGAACGGCACGAACCACGAGGTGGGGATGTGCCAGGTGCTGGTGTGGATGTGGGTGCGCAGGGCGGCCGAGCCCCCGGCGCGCTTGTAACGGTCGAAGTCGTCGGCGGTCTGCTCGGCGATCGCTTTGGGCAGGAAGCGGTCCATCACCTTGGCCGGCGTGGTGCCGCGCAGGCGGGAGAAGGCCAGCCAGGAGCGCAACCTGGTCTGCCAGGGGCAGACGTAGAGGACGTCGTCCACCCTACGCAGATAGGCGTCGCGGCTCTCCTGCGGCGGCGCGGGCATGGGAGGCACGGCGAGCAGGCGGCGTATGGACTCGGCGTGCTCGGCCTGCAGGGCGGTGGCGCGGCGGGGCCGCTGGCGCGAGGCGGCGTAGGCGGTCCACCTCTTACGCTCGTCTTCCGGGAACGCGCTCAGCGGCTCGTAGACGCGGAGGTACGCGGCATAGGGCAGCACGATGGCATCGTGTCATGAAGAACCCCTTGTTGTCCGGTATCACGGTGCCTACTTATGGATACGCTGAGAGTGATCTCCGCTGCAAAGGGGCAGTGGACCGGACCGGGAGTCACCACCGTGACCGACGTCTTCGGGTTGTCTCACAAAGGCACCAGCCCATCCAGTGATCAGGGTACGCATGAGCAGGTGGTGTTCTGCGCCGACGAGCGCAGCGGCCTGCGCGCCATCATCGCGATCTACAGCACGGCCCTCGGGCCCAGCCTCGGCGGCACCAGGTTCTACCCCTACGACAGCGAGCAGGAGGCACTGGCCGACGTGCTCAAGCTGTCCCGGGCGATGGCCTATAAGAACGCGCTGGCCGGGCTCGATCTCGGCGGAGGCAAGGCCGTCATCATCGGCGACCCCGAGCGTGACAAGACCGAGCCCCTGCTGCGCGCCTACGGCCGCTTCGTCGCCTCCCTCGGCGGGCGCTACATCACCGCCTGCGACGTCGGCACCTACAGCGAGGACATGGACGTCATCGCCAGGGAGTGCCCCCACGTCGTGGGCCGTACCCGGGCGTACGGCGGCGCCGGGGACTCCTCGGTCCTGACCGCCTTCGGCGTCTTCCAGGGCATGCGCGCCGCGGCCCAGCACGTGTACGGCTCGCCCACGCTGCGCGGGCGCAGGGTCGGCGTCGAGGGTGTGGGCAAGGTCGGCCACCGGCTGGTGGATCACCTGATCGAGGACGGCGCCGAGGTCGTGATCTGCGACGTGAGCGAACGCGCCGTGGAGCGCGTGCGGGAGCGCCACCCCCAGGTCGAGGTGGTCGCCGACAGGGACGCGCTGGTGGCGGCGGACATCGACGTGCTGGCCCCCTGCGCGCTCGGCGGCACGCTGAACGACGACACCGTCGCCCTGCTGCGCGCCAAGATCGTGTGCGGTGCCGCGAACAACCAGCTCGCCCACGCCGGTGTGGAGAAGCAGCTCGCGGAGCGCGGCATCCTCTACGCTCCCGACTACGTGGTCAACTCCGGCGGCGTGATCCAGGTGGCCGACGAGATCGGCGGCTTCGACATGGAACGCGCCCGGGCAAAGGCCGCGCAGATCTTCAACACGACAGCGAAGATTTTCGAGATGGCGGAGGAGGAGGGTGTACCGCCCGCCGTCGCCGCCGATAGGCTCGCTGAGCGAAGAATGTCGGAAGTCGGGCGGATATCGACCATATGGTTGGGCCGTTGACGACCCACGTCCATACGGCGTACCGACCCGCACGCAAAACAGGTACGGTAATAGGCGAACGAGAAGCTGACGTCCGGTGAGTCAGTGACGTCAGCGCGTGGAGCGTTAGCGACGAGGGGTCGGGCACGGCCCCGCATGAGGGGGTCGAGCCGATGGGGCGCGGCCGAGCCAAGGCCAAGCAGGTGAAGGTTGCCCGCCAGCTCAAGTACAACAGCGGCGGAACCGATCTTGAGCGTCTTCGCGAGGAGCTCGGAGTCGGTCGCTCCAAGCACGACGACGCTTACGAGGCCGACTACGAGGCCGACGACGATCTGATCGCGCGGTACGCCGACTACGCCGACAAGTACGGCGAAGACGACGACCGCGACGATGATCGCGACGGTGGGAAGCGCCGCAGGAGCTGAGGTCCACCACAGTGAGCGGGCACCCGGTAGGCCCAGCCGCCGGGTGCCCTCTCCATACCCGCCTGCGGCTGAAAGCCCGCTCGCGGGCGCGAAGCCGTGGCCGTCCCGTCCCGCCTGCGGGGCGGGACGACCTCGGGCGTTCGCCTTCCGTTCGGGAGGTGACGGCCGTGGACGGGCCCCGCTCCGTGCACCGGGCGGCCGGGATGACGGCGAAGGCGCGTCCCGGCCGTCGGCGCTCCGGTGAGGACGCTCAGCGGTAGTAGGCCCGGCCGGAGCCGGGAACGACCTCGCCCAGCGTCCACGCCGGCACGCCGCGCTCGCCGAGCAGGCGGAGGGCGGCGTCGGCGGAGTCGGGGGCGACCACGGCGCACATGCCGACGCCGAGGTTGAAGGTGCGGTCCATCTCCTCCTGGGCGACGCGACCGTGACCGGCGAGCACCTCGAAGATCGGTGGCGGGGTCCAGGAGCCGCGGTCGAGAACGGCGTCGAGATGGCCGGGAAGCGAGCGGGCGAGGTTGGCGGCCAGCCCGCCGCCGGTGATGTGCGCGAACGCGTGGACCTCCACCGCCTCGGCCAGCGCCAGGCAGTCGAGCGCGTAGACGCGCGTCGGCTCCAGCAGCTCCTCGCCGAGCGTGCGGCCCAGCTCGGGCAGTTCCCGGTCCAGCGCCAGCCCCGCGGCCTTCACGATGTGCCTGACCAGCGAGTACCCGTTGGAGTGCAGGCCGGAGGAGGCCAGGGCGAGCACCACGTCGCCTTCGCGTACCCGCTGCGGCCCGAGCACGGCGTCGGCCTCGACCACGCCCGTGCCCGCACCGGCGATGTCGTACTCGTCGGCGCCCATCGCACCGGGGTGCTCGGCGGTCTCGCCGCCCAGCAGGGCGCACCCCGCCAGCCGGCAGCCCTCCGCCACGCCGCCGACGATGGTCGCGATCCGCTCGGGCACCACCTTGCCGCAGGCGATGTAGTCGGTCATGAACAGCGGCTCGGCCCCGCACACCACCAGATCGTCCACGACCATGGCGACCAGGTCGATGCCGATCGTGTCGTGCTTGTCGAGCGCCTGGGCGATCATGACCTTGGTGCCCACGCCGTCGGTGGAGGTGGCCAGCAGGGGACGCCGGTAGCGCAGCAGCGCGGAGGCGTCGAACAGCCCGGCGAAGCCGCTGGCGTCGTCGACCACCTCGGGCCGCCGGGCGCGGGCCACGCGGGACTTCATCAGTTCGACCGCGCGCTCACCCGCCTCGATGTCTACGCCGGCGGAAGCGTAGCTGGTCATAGGGCGGCCTCCTGCACGTCCTCCAGAAGGAACTTGCCGACGGTGGCGCCGTCGACCGGGATGGGGTAGGAGCCGTCGAAGCAGGCCCGGCACAGGCGGTCGACCGGCAGCGTGGTGGCCGAGATGAGCCCGTCGAGCGAGATGTACCCCAGGGAGTCGGCCCCCAGCGAGGCGCAGATCTCCTCAACGCTCAGCGATCCGGCGATCAGCTCGGCCCGGGTGGCGAAGTCGATGCAGTAGAAGCACGGCCAGGTGACCGGTGGCGAGGAGATGCGCACGTGCACCTCGGCCGCGCCGGCCTCGCGCAGCATGCGGACGATGGCCCGTTGCGTGTTGCCGCGGACGATCGAGTCGTCCACGACGATCAGCCGCTTGCCCTCGATGACCTCGCGCAGCGGGTTGAGCTTGAGCCTGATCCCGCGCTGGCGGATGGTCTGCGACGGCTGGATGAACGTGCGGCCGACGTAGGAGTTCTTCACCAGGCCCTGGCCGTAGGGGATGCCGCTCTCTTGGGCGTAGCCGATCGCGGCGGGGGTGCCGGACTCGGGGGTGGGGATCACCAGGTCGGCCTCGACCGGGTGCTCCCGCGCCAGGCGGCGGCCCACCTCGACCCGGGTGGCGTGCACGCTGCGGCCGGAGATCGTGGTGTCCGGCCGGGCGAGGTAGACGTACTCGAACAGGCAGCCCTTGGGGTCGGCGGGCGCGAACCGGCGCGTCCGGACGCCCCGCTCGTCGATGATGATCAGCTCGCCCGGTTCGATCTCGCGGACGATCGCTGCGCCCACGATGTCGAGCGCGGCGGTCTCGGAGGCGACCGCCCAGCCGCTCTCCAGGCGGCCGAGGACCAGCGGCCGGATGCCCTGGGGGTCGCGGGCGGCGTAAAGCGTCCGCTCGTCCATGAAGACCAGCGAGTAGGCGCCCTTGACCTGGGGGAGCAGGTCGACGGCGGCGTCCTCGACGGACCGGCCCTCGCCCGCGGCGAGCAGTGCGGTCAGCACCTCGGTGTCGGTGGTGGCCCGGATCGCGCCGGGGGGCAGCCGCTTGGCCAGTTCGGCGGTGTTGATCAGGTTGCCGTTGTGGGCCAGCGCGAGACCGCCGGCGTCGGTGGAGCTGAGCGTGGGCTGTGCGTTCTCCCACACGCTGGAGCCGGTCGTGGAGTATCGGCAGTGCCCGATCGCGATGTGGCCGCGCAGCGTGCCCAGCACGGACTCGTCGAAGACCTGGGCGACCAGGCCCATGTCCTTGTAGACGAGGATGCGGGAGCCGTCGCTGGCCGCGATGCCCGCGGACTCCTGGCCACGGTGCTGCAGTGCGTAGAGCCCGTAGTAGGTGAGTGTGGAGACTTCCTCTCCCGATGCCCATACGCCGAAGACGCCGCAGGCGTCCTTCGGCGCGTGGTCGCGGGGGTCGCAATCATGGCTCAAGCGGCCATCGCCTCTTAGCACGTGCCTCAGTCTAGGTGGGGCGGTCGGTTGCTCGAACCCTGGGTCCGGGTCCGATTCGTCCGATCTCCTGCGGTCCGTCCGGGGTCCGGCGTGCCGGTCGGCCCGCGGCCGGGCGCGCGCCGGCCGTCCCTTGGCCGTCGTGCGGCGGGAACCGCCACTCGTCGGTGGTCGTCGGCGCTGCCCGGACGGCCGCGGCCTGTCAGGTGAAGTGGATGCTTCTGGCGGTGGCCGAGCCCTCCCTGACGATCTCGCCGGTCACGTTGCGATTCGCGGCCGAGCCGAGGAAGACGATGAGCGAGGCGACGTCTTCGGCGGTGGACAGCCGCTTGGACGGCGTGCGCGCGGCGATTGTGTCGAACACCCCGGTCGTGACCGGACGCTCGACGTCGGTGAGGGTGAGGCCGACCGAGACCGCGTTCACCAGGATGCCGTCGCCGCCCGCCTCCCAGGCCAGCGAGCGGGTCAGGCCGTACAGGGCCATCTTGGCGGTGCCGTACGGCCCGGGGCCGGGCAGCCCCTCCTCGGCCACGGCGGAGGAGACGAACACGATGCGGCCGAACCGGCGCTCGCGCATGCCGGGCAGCACCGTGGTGGCGAGCAGCGCGTTGCCGACGACGTTGGCGTGGAGCGCCGCCTGCCACTCCTGTATGGGGACCTCCTCGAAGCGGAGCGCGCCCGGCGGGATCGTGCCCCACCGCACGGCGTTGGCGATCAACACGTCGATGCCGCCCCAGCGTTCCTCCACTGCGGTGACGGCCGCCGGCACGGTCTCATGCGCCTCCAGATCCATCCGCACGGCCATGGCCTCGCCTCCGGCCTGCTCGATCCGCTTGACCACCTGTTCGGCGGCGTCCTCGCGTGACCGGTAGGTGAGGGCGACCCGGGCGCCCTCACGGCCGTAGGCGACCGCCGTGGCCGCGCCGATCCCCGCCGAGCCCCCGGTGACCAGCACGGTCTTGTCCTTCACCCCGGTATCCACACACCCTCCCTGTTAGCCGACTTATTAGCCGATTAATTAGCCAGCTAACCACGGGGAGGGCGGAGACTCAAGTCCGATGATCACCTTGGATGAATCGGCCGAGGCGGTCCGGCCGTCAGCCGCAGGAGATCTCGGCGGCCTTCGATTGACGGGGACGGTAAGGAGCCAAGGACGCAGACATCTTGCCGACCACCGTCCGGAGCTGGGCGCGCTCCTCCTCGCTCAGCGCGGCCAGCAATCGCTCCTCGGCCTTCCGCCAGACGGCCTCGACGGGCCCGTGCAGGGCCCGGCCCCGCTCGGTGAGGTAGACCCGTAGCACCCGACGCGGCCCCGGTTCGGCCTGCCGGTGCACGAGCCCGGCGCGTTCCAGGCGCTGCAGCGTGCGGGTGACCGTCGGAGGCTCCACCCCGAGCCGTTCGATCAGCACCGCCTGGGAGACGCCGTCCTCCTGCCACAGCTGGTTGAGCAGCATCTCCTGCCCGACGTGCAGGTCGAGCTTGGCCAG
>k87-313369_pt1 | contig 10712 bp, 12 predicted proteins | sample MGYA00084031_6733416 | MGnify analysis MGYA00084031
CATGCATACGAGCCAGCAAACCAAATAGCCGGCTGACAGCTCGAAACTTTTCGGGGATAGAACCCTGCTGCATTCAAATTCACTTCCGCCTCATGCTGCAGCTTGTCGTCCGCCACGATCAGCGTGCTCGTTCTCCTGGATTCCTTCACATACAGGAACACCAGGGCCACGATCACGACAATGAGGGCCGCCGTCACCGCGTGCCGATAACTCGAATCCAGAAATCGCGAACCCAGAATGCTCATCACCGTGCATAACGGCAGGCCGGCGAGCAATAAACCGTTCTTCCAGGTGTAGAAGTTGATGATGGTGAATTCGCTCTTGTTCGCCGACTTGGATTCGGACGACGCAAACATTCACATCTCTCCTTCCGCTTGCCGGCATCTCTGCAACGGAGCCGGACGCAAAGATCTGAATACATCATACATATCAATACGCCTCAATACACCGGTCTTCCCAATCCCTCCCTCACAACCTGCATGAAAAAGTCCTTGCTCTCGGGATGGCAGGCGATCAGGTACGGCTCCTCGTTCATGCCCGCAAAATCGTTCCCGTCGAAATCGATCACGATCCCGCCGGCTTCCTTCACCATCAGAATGCCGGCGTACAGGTCGTCCCCTTCCGAGTTGTACAGGACGATGCCGTCCAGATCGCCCTTGGCCAGCATGCACCATTGCAGCGACGGGGCCCACAACCGGATCATGCGCTTGAACTTGACGTCGATGTAGTGCTTCAGTCTGACGGCGGCGGGTTCATTTTGCACCTGATGCCCCTGAATCCAGCCCACCGTGCCCTTCGCGAGCTCTTCCCTCTTGCGAACCTCCATCCGGCGGCCGTTGCACCAGGAACCTTCGTTCCAGACGGTCACATAAAGCCGGTCCACCATCGGTTCGTAGATGACGCCGAGGACGGTTTCCCCTCCGCGCAGCAGCGTCACGCAATGCGAGAAGACGGGCAGACCGATCGCGTAATTGTTCGTTCCGTCCAGCGGGTCGACCATCCAGAGCCATTCGCTGTCCCCGCCGCTCAAGCCGCTTTCCTCGCTCCGGATCCGATGATCCGGAAATGCGCGCGCGATCTCGTCCAGAATGATCGCCTCGGCCCGGTAGTCCGCTTCCGTCACAACGTCGCCGTATTCGCCCTTCTCGCGGGAAACCACGTTCCGGTCGAAATGCTCCTTCGCCATGCGCCCGGCCTTCAGCACGGCGTTCACGGCGGTATCCTTCGCGCGGCGGATGATGTCCGTCTCCATCGTTTCACCTCAACGTCCGATCATGTCGTCCATCTGCTGCAAGAAGATGTTCGACATGGATCTCGTCTATCGCGGATACAACCCGGTCCGCGAGTGACAAATCCTGATTGCCGGAATTCGGGTTCGCGAAGCCGATGCAATACATGCCCGCGCGCTTCGCCGCAAGCACGCCGTTCCGGGAGTCCTCGAGCACCGCGCACGCCGCCGGCGGCACCCCGAGCCGCTTCGCCGCTTCCAGGTAAATGTCCGGGGCCGGCTTGCCGTTCGGCACTTCCTCGCCGCTGATCACGCAGTCGAAAGATTCCCGGATTCCAAACTTCGCCAACACGGCCTCGATGAACGGCCGCGGCGAGGACGACGCGAGCCCGGTCGGAATCCGGCGCCCGCGCAAATCCTGCAACAGCTCCCGGATCCCGTCGATCGGCTCGATGTCCGCTTCATCCAGCCAGCGTATTTTCCTCCCCGATTGGTATTCGATGATCTCGTCCACCGTATGGGAAATGCCGTATTCTGCCCGGATGATCGCCCACATCTCGGGATTCGTCATCCCGACGAACCGCTCCAGATCTTCCTTGTCCATGTCGGCGCCGAAATGCCGAGCCGTGATCAGATCGACTTCGAAATGGATGGGTTCGCTGTCGATGATGACGCCGTCCATGTCGAAAATGAACGCACGGATCATGAATCATGAACTCCCTGACTGCATTTTCATGGATTCACGTCGCCCGATGCGCCGGCTGCGGGTTCGGCCGGTCATGCCCTCGTTCAGGGACGAGAAAATTCCCCGGCGACCTTCTGCGCGTACTCCATGAGTTCGTCATACTCTTCCCAGAACAGCCGATGTTGCCCGTCGAGCCACTCCCAACCGCCCGCATCGACATTCGGCAGCATTTCCGGCCGGGATATGCAGGTTCCGGTCCTCAGCTCGAGCCGTTCGTTGACGTGCTGATAAACCGTTCGAGTTGGTATCATCTTCCGTCTCCGCAGCTCCGCCTTGGCCGCTCTGCGACGATTTCCCGCTCCGATCACGGATCCAGGAACTTCATAAACACCCGTCTTTGCGGAAACTCGACAAAACCGGCCTTCTCGTACAGCTTGCCTGCAGCCGTATTGTCTGCGTTCGTCTCCAGCCGGATGCTGCCCGCGCCCCAGGATCTTGCCAGCTTCTCGCAAAACTCCAGCAGCTTCGTCCCGATCCCCCTGTGTCTGATCGACAACAGTTCATGATACGCCCCGGACGGGATGCAGCGTTGCAGCTCGTCGTGTTCGTACAGCCACTTCTCGAAATTCGGCAGCGAAATCTCCCGCATCAAAAACGAAAACAACACTTTGTATGATTCTTCACAGGACAGTTCCATCACCCCCGGCTGACGAAATGCCTGACTTCGTTGGAAACCCGCAGCCGGTCCACGTCGAGTTCATGCTTGATAAACTCCGCTACCTTCATCTTTATTGGAACTCGGGAATGAACGCGTCTCTGATCCCCATCCGTCCGTCGCCGTAGATCACCTCGACCGTATGCTCCCCGCCCCGGCCGTTGTCCACGGTGAAGAAGAATCGTTCCTGGTAACTTGGCCTTCATATCTTCGATCCTCGGTTATTTTCAGTTTGTCCGTCCACACAATTTCGGTCAGCCAACCGATGGTTCTGACGTTTTCGAACAGACTGGTGGAAATCCCCAACATCGCAACGATGATCAGGATCAGCACGACTTTTTCCAGACTGTTCTTCGGCGTCCATTTTTTCGCCACATTGACATGGACATGTCCGTCTTTCTTCTCCAGCAGCCACCTCAAGCCATCCAGCAATTCTCTCGCCTCGGCTTCTCTCAAAAGCAGGGTGACCCGGCCCAGCGTCCGGTCGCGATCCTCGTCGTAGATTCTCATTCCGGCGCTCCTTCACCTTTCGTTATGATCCGGTTGCGCGTCGTTCAGATTCCGAAATGAATCATGTACCGGTCGGCCCGAATGGCCCGGGCAATCTTGTCGGCCAGACCGCGAAGTTCAGGTGAATGTTCGAAATTCGCAGAGGACGTTACGGCTTCATACAGCGCGGGCAACGATTCAGGCGGAATCAGCGTGATGCCTGACCAGGCCAATCCATGTCCCGGGCGGTCCAGCGAATGAAAGTACGTCCGGATGCCGGACAATTTCGCTTCCAGGCTGCTGAGCATATCGTCGTGTACGGCCACACAATCGTATTGACGGGGCGCGTATTCCACGTATTCTTTCTGCTCATCCACTTCGTCCATGATCCCGAATTGGTGTACCATGGGCACCGGCATCACCCCCGAAAGCCGTTATGCGCCGGAAACCAAATCCGTCAAAACACAAGCAGGATATGGTTCCTGGTCAGCGACTGCAGGAAAAACACGAATGCCAACGCCATGCTCACAATGCCGAAAATTCTGGTCATGATGAAATAGAATTCGCTCGGTTCGGGATTTTCCACCCAGAGCCATTCCAGCGACAGCCAGAACATGGCCCGCTGAAATTTCTCATACCGGAAATTGGCCCATCCGAACGCAAACAGGAGGACGGCCGCCACATACAACCACGGGTATCCCCGCGTCTCGTGATACTTCGGATAGGCGGCTCTCACCAACCCGGTGGGATGGTAGCGCGGCTCTTCCTCTTCGCTGGGGATCCACTGTCCGTTGGCATCGAGGACCATGCCGCCTCCGACGAGCAGTTCCCCGTTCTCGTCGTAGGCCAGCAGCATGCTGCCCTGTTCTTCAACTTTGTAAGTGCTGCCGTCCGGATAAAGGACCCGATACCCCATGCCGGGCGTCTGCTCTTCGCGAATCCGGTAATCCTGCCCTTCGATCGTCACCACGCGGTCCGATCTGTCCACGCGAACCGTGACGGGCGGCCCCGCGTCGCTGGCATAACGGATGTACTGCCCGGTCTTCTCCGCGGCCCGATAAGTGCGGAATTCCAGTTCGAACACCTTCACGGAAAAATAATAAACGCCAAACCATACGGCCAGCACGGCACAAACGGCGTAGACCGCGATCGTTGCGGCCGGTTTCATGTTTTGGATTCGCATGGATCCTCCGCTCATTCGGCATTCGCCGGAATGTTTGACGAAGCTTCCGCTCCGATTATCCGATATGACATACGAATGCGGAGTGCTACAGGTTCCCTTTTCCACGAATGAAACAAAAATCCACGCGGAGCTGTTCCGCTCCGGTCAAACGACCGACCTGGCTTCAGGATTTCGCGCATATTCAAGAGGTATTGCGGCCTGTTCTGCCGCATACCTTGCAATTCACGATTTTTTCTTCCGACAAAGGGTGGATCTTCCAGCCATATGCCCGTCACCGGCCGTAACTTGTATGGTCGCAAAACTGATACAACTTTTCCTAACGGCCAACTCACCCCGAGGATTTCCATCAACCAACCATTTCACATGAACCGTCTTCCGGCGAACGAAGGCCAACAGAGTCTTTGCAATAAAAGGTTCATCCCGGATGTGCCCAAATCCTTTTTTCGTACACGAAAAAAACCCCGCCGGGACCGAACGTCCGCGCGAGGCTGATCGGTTGATCGAATTTCATCGAGTACGCTTTTCCGGGGTGCGCGTCCTTTGGCGGCATCCTCCGCCCGGGGAAACGCAAACGCCTTATCCGGGTGCCCCTCAGGAGGCTCCCAGGGCGGACAGGACGGCGTCGCCCGACGACACGAACCCGAAGCATTGTTGGATGTTGTACAGCGCCGCATCCCGGCAGTAACCGGGCGAGGTCGTGGCGCTGCAATCCTTGAGCAGCACGCAATTGTAACCCAGGCACACCGCGTCCTGCAGCGTCGTCAACACGCACTGGTCAAGGTTGACCCCGCCGAACAGCAGGGTGTCGATCCCCAGATTGCGCAAAATGCTGTCCAGCGGCGTGTCCCAGAAACCGCTCATCCGGTATTTGTCCACGCGGATGTCCGACGGCTCGACGGTCAGCTCGTCGACGATCGCGGCACCCCAGCTGTCCTTCTCCAGCACCGCGGAGCCGGTGGCCGGGATGATGCCGCCGAGGCCGACGTCGTCCCCGCTCATGTTGTAAACATGAAGCAGCGCCGGGCTGATGTTGAGCAGATCCGGACGGTTGCCCCAGTTGAGCCAGATGACGGGCACATCCTCGGATCGGAGCGCCGGCAGCAGCCGGTTGAGCGGTTCGATCGGCGCCCGGGCCGGCGTATGGTCGACGCCGATGTGGTCCAGCCATCCGCCCGCGCTGCAGAAATCGTTCTGCATGTCCACGACGATCATGGCGGTTCTGGCCAGATCCAGCGTCACCCGCTGCGGCTCCGCTTCCAGCGTGATCCGCTTCGGCGCGGGCCCCTCGGGCGCCATGTCCACGTGCTCCTTGGACACGAGCCAATACCTGCGGCGATTGCCCAATCTGTGCATCATCACTCCCACCCCTCTCGCCTGAGCATCCCGCGGCCTGGCCTTCCGGCCGTGAAGGCCGTGGAGGCCTTTGCGACGCGGACCGCTACGGCCTGCGGACCGGTCGTCCGGAGGCCGTCTGCGGCGTTCCGACCGTCCGCGCCAGCCGGGCGGCGAAGCGCAGCAGCCGCAAGTCCTGCCCCGGGCCGGCGATGATCGACAGTCCGAGCGGAAGACCGCCCGATGTGCACCACGGCAGTACGATCTGCGGAAAGCCGGCCAGACCGGCCACGCAGCTGATCATCAGGGTCCGGACCCGCACCTTCTCCGATTCTTCGCCCCGCATATTGCACGGCGGGGCCGTCCCGCCCGCCGCCGGCAGGAAGAGCAGCCCGTCGCCGCCGACCAGTTCCAGCATGCGCCCGCGGATCCGTTCCCTCGCTTCGATATCCCTGCCGGGATCGTACCCCTCCAGCGTGCTGCTCCATCTGAACCGTTCGGCGACGTCCGGGCCGAACCGCGGCTTCACCGCACGGATCCAATTCCCGTGGGTTTGCCAGATTTCCCGGCCCTGCAGCCTGCGGAACACTCCCATCCATTCCGCGATTCCTTCCCCGGCCACCGTGACGGGCCGCACGTCGAGGCCGGCCGCCGACAGGACGCGCCGGACGGCGGCCGTCAGCGCCTCGCCGTCGGCCGGATCCATCCGTTCGATGAGGTCGCGGCCGACCAGCGCCCGGCGGAACGTCTCCCCGGGCTCCGGTCCGTCGTCCGCATCCGCCAGCAGCACGGTTCCGACCGCGAGCAGCGTATCGGGATCGCCCGCGAACCATCCGACGGTATCGAAACTGGGCGCCAGGGGAACGACGCCGCGCATGGAGACGGCGCCGTGGGTCGGGCGAATTCCGTATACGCCGCAATAGCTGGCCGGAACCCGCACCGATCCGCCCGTGTCGGTGCCGAGGGCAAAATCGACCAGTCCCGCGGCGACGGCGACGGCCGAACCGCTGGACGAGCCGCCGGGGACGCGCCCCTCCGCCCTCGGATTGACCGGCGTGCCGTAATGGGCGTTCTCACCGCTCAGGCCGAACATCAGCTCGTCGGTGTGCGTCGTGCCGACGAGCCGGGCTCCGGCGCCGAGGAGCGTGTCGACGGCGTCGGCGTGCCTTGCGGCGGCCGCGTGCGTCCGTTTCCAATCCGGATTTCCCGCGCCGCATACGTATCCCGCGATGTCGAACACATCCTTCACGGCGAACGTCATCCCGCCGAGCGGCCCCGCCGCCTGCGGATCGAGGCGGATGCGATCGTCGCAGAAGGCTCCCCACCGATCCGTCATGCCGTGACGTCCTCCGCCGCCTTCATGCCGAAACCCTCTTGCGCCGGGACGGACGGTTTCCGTTTCACGTCGGCAATCTCGAACGCGCACATTTCCTTCAATGCCTCCGCGAGACGGGAGGCGATGCGGCCGAGCAGGATCTCGCCCTTCTCCGCCGTCGCGCCGGTCGCATCGCCCGATATGCCGCTTTCGGAAATGTCGGACATCACCCAGGCGAAGCGGATCCTGCCTTCCAGGGTCAGGTACCGGTACGGGGCCATATCCGGCATTTCCCGGGTCCGCTCGCCGGCGCGAACCCAGTCCGGCTTGACGGCCATGACCAGCGACGTTTCGTAGTCTCCGGCGTGGATGCCGAACTCGCGCTCCTCTTCGGTGCAGAAATCCCCGAGGTCGGCCAGGCTGCCGGGACTGAGATAGAACACCATCAGGCCGGTGGCGATGCGGATCTCCCGCGCGGCCAGGAGCAGCAGATCCTGGTTGCCGCCGTGGGTGTTGAGCAGGAGGAGCCGGCGGAAGCCGCTTCGCTTCACGCCGGCGGCGATGTCCATGACGGCCTGGAGCAATGTCTGGGCCGACACGGATATCGTTCCCGCGAAATCGAGATGCTCGTTGCTCTTGCCGTACGCCAGGGGCGGAAGCAGCCAGACATCGCAGTCCTTCGGCAAAAGCTCCATCGCGCGCGTGACGACGGCTTCCCCGATCAGGGCATCCGTCATCACCGGAAGGTGGGGGCCGTGCTGCTCCATGGCGCCCACGGGAAGGATCACCAGCGCACGCGTCTTCGGAAGATCCCGGATTTCCGCGGAGGTAAGGCGCGGCAGAAACCGCTCTTCCCAGGCGGCGCCTTCATAGCGATTGAACACGGATCATCCGCCCCTTCACCCGTCATTGCGTCCGATCACAGCAACGCGGCCAGATCTGCTTCGTCGAGTTCCGCCGGGATGCCCGCCTTGATCAGGTCGGAGAACTTCTCGTCCGGGACCATGGTGGTGAGCACGTACAGCCGGGAATCGCCCGTGTTGTGAACTTCGTGGGTGTGTCCGGGCTGCACGAACAGGAACGAGCCGGGCTTCAGATCCACGCTTTGACCGTTCACATACGCCTTGCCCGTGCCCTTCATGACGTAGAAATACTCGACGGCTCCGTGATGGATGTTCGGAGGCGTCTTGCCGCCGACATCGAAGATCTCGACCACCGAGACGAAGCCCGTTTGCTGTCCGTCGCACAGCAGCACGAACTTGTTCGTGTCCTTCGCGGAGATTTTCATCACCGGACAATCCGTGAGGGTCCCGGCCAGCATTTCCTTCGTCATGATCGTCATGAATCTCCATCCTCCTCGTCGTAATGGATTACGGGAATTTCAAGCATGGAAGGCAGCGCCGGGTCGGTCAGGACCGCGACCGTCGCCATCTTCAGATCGCCGGGGCCGGCCTCCGGCATCCGCGCGGCGGGCATGCCGTTCGGATGCCGTGCGAACAGCGGGAACGCGCTGCCGGTCAGCTCGATCCGCAGGCGGCCGCCCGCCGGCAGTTCGGCGGCAAACGGCCGCATGGCCATGACGAGTTCCGTCCATTCGTCCCGCCCGTCGGACGAACCGGGCACTTCCGCCACCCCGATGGACAGGAAGCGGGAAGCGCCGTCCGGCTCCACCAGCGTAAGGATGGCCGCAAGATCCGTCGGTCCGCCGGCCGCCTTGCACCGGACCTTGAGTCTCGGCGAACCGGCGGCATGAAGCGGACGCTCAAGCGGCTCGCCGGTGTAGTTCAGGATTTCGAACCGGTCCTCCAGCGCGCTGCGGTCCGCCGGCAAATACGAATCGCAGGACATCGGCAGCCTGGCATCGTACACGAAAACGTCGACGGCCGGTTCGCGCTGCGCCGGCTCCCGGACGAGGACGCCGCCGCCGGAGGCGCCGTTGGCCGGCCGGCCGAGGTTTTCGAGCCGCCACCGCATCGTCCCGGCGCCTTCTTCCGCCGCTTCCCGCGGCGTTCCGAACGGGGATCGCCGGGCGGTGCGCCAGAGCCGGCTGCCGTACTCGAAGTAGCGTACCGGCGGTTCCTTTTCCAATTCCTCGTCCCGTTCGACCAGCCAGTGGCGGAACCACCGGAGATGTTCGCGAAGCAGGTCGCCGGCCGCATCCGGGCCGAAGTCGAAGCCGCCGGCCTTCCTGCCCCACGGAATGTGGGCCCACGGCCCGATGATCAGGCGGTGGAAGCAATCCCGCGAACGGCCCCCGTTCTCGAGCGCCTCGTAGGACTGCAGCGTTCCGGCCAGGTACGGGTCGTACCAGCCGCCGATGTGCAGCGCCGGAAGCGGGGATTCGAGCACCTTCCCGAGCCAGTTCCGCTCCTCCCAATAGTCGTCATAGACCGGATGGGCGCACCAGTCGTAATATTCGGGAAAATAGCGGGTCAGGATCGGATGCTCCCCGCCGACCGGCATGCGCCAGACCAGGGAATCCGGACGGCGCATGATCTCCGTGCACGCCGTCTCCGTCGCGCCGTCCCCGGCCCGCCTCGCCTCGTCCCGCGCCAGCTGGAACGCCCAGGGCAGGGTGCTGCCGAGCTGGAACCGCCCGTGGGGATAGAACATTCCGTGATACAGATCCGCGGCGCACATGCCGGGCGCGATCGCGGCGAGATGGGGCGGCCGTGCGGCGGCGGCCGCCCATTGCGTGCTCCCCTGGTAGGAGAAGCCGTACATGCCGACCTTGCCGCTGGAACCGGGCAGCGACGCCGCCCATTCCACCGCGTCGTAGCCGTCCTCCACCTCCTGCACGAACGGCCTGAACACGCCCTCCGATTTGCCGCGGCCGCGCACGTCCTGGATCACGACGATGAATCCGTGCCGGGCATACCAGACCGGATGCGCATAGGTGACCGTCGAAGCCAGCGATTTGCCGTAGGGCTGGCGCATGAGGAGCACCGGATGCGGGCCGGGACCGGGAGGACGATAGACGTCGGCAAGAAGCCGCGTCCCGTCCCGCAGGACGCAGACCTGATCGAATTCCACCTTCACGCCAGCGAGATCCATCGCGAACCCTCCCGATCTGCCGTCACGCTTTCCCAGGTCCGGTTATTTGTTGTTCATTTCCAGCTCATGCCACGAACTGAGCATCGCTTTGGAAAAATAATTCACGACGAGGTAAAAGGCGATTCCCATGATCGAGGCGGATAACCCGCAGGCGAACAGGTACGCCGTCTGCAGCCGGGTTGCCGCGACGGTGATCGCATAGCCGAGGCCCCCTTTTCCGCCGCCGATTCCCGCGATGTATTCGCCGACGATGGCGCCGATCACCGCCAGGGTGCAGGAGATTTTCAGCCCCGCCACGATATAAGGCAGCGCCGCCGGCAGGCGCAATTTCCACATCGTCTGCCATTTCGAGGCGTTGTACAGGAAGAACAGGTTCTTCAGATTCGTGTCCGTCGCATTCAGTCCGATCAGCGTGTTGGACAGCATCGGGAAGAAGCCGATCAGGAACGAGATGATGATGATCGCGTTGGCCCCGGCCCCGAACCAGATCACGATGATCGGCGCGATGGCGACGATTGGGATGGTCTGCAGCATGATGGCGTAGGGAAACACGGCTTTCTCGATCGTCTTGCTCAAGGCCAGCACCACGGCGCCGAGCACGCCGAACACGATGCTGAACAGGAAGCCGACGATCGCCTCGGACAGCGTCGTGAACACCGATACCCCGAGGTTGTGGGCATTCTCCCAGGCGGCGCGCACGATGTCGCTCGG
>k87-233059_pt1 | contig 10705 bp, 22 predicted proteins | sample MGYA00084031_6733416 | MGnify analysis MGYA00084031
ACGACAAACTTCCCGTACGTCCCTTTTTCATCGACTTCCACCAGCTCGATTTTGGGCTTTTCGATCTCGATCAAACCGGGAACCCTCCTTACCAAACGTCAACACCCATCTGGCACCGACAGGCATACTTCGCCAATATGTCTACCATTATGAACAAGAATACGGTATATTATACCATTTTCCGGCGGTAGTTGCATGAATTTTTCAACCGCCTCGTTCTTGTCCATATGGCAAATCGTTCCATCAGACCCGGCGACGTTTTGGCGGACGGCACCCGTTGTGGGGAATCGGCGTCACATCCTGAATCGAACTGACTTCCAGACCAGCAGCTTGCAAAGAGCGGATCGCGGCTTCCCGTCCGGAACCGGGCCCTTTCACCCGCACTTCTACCGTGCGCATCCCGTACTCCATGGCCGCTTTGGCAGCCGCTTCCGCTGCCATTTGCGGCGCAAATGGCGTGCCTTTCCGCGAGCCTTTAAAGCCGATGGTTCCCGAGCTGGCCCAGGAAATGGTGTTGCCGTGCGGATCGGTGATGGTCACGATGGTGTTGTTAAACGTGGACTTAATGTGCGCCACGCCGCTTTCGACGTTTTTCCGATCCCGGCGTCTGGTCAGAGTGGTCCCTTTTCGCGCTGCCATCTCATGCCCTCCTATCATTGAGCATTATTTTTTCTTGTTCGCCACGGTACGGCGGGGTCCTTTGCGCGTCCGGGCGTTGGTTTTCGTCCGTTGTCCCCGCACCGGCAAACCTTTGCGGTGACGAATGCCGCGGTAGCAGCCAATTTCCATCAACCGTTTGATGTTCATCGCCACTTCCCGGCGCAAGTCCCCTTCGACTTTGTAGTTGCGGTCGATCTCATCCCGGAGGCGAGAAATTTCATCTTCCGTCAAGTCCCGAACACGGGTGTCCGGATTGACGCCGGTGGCCGCCAAAATTTTCTTTGCTGTGGGCAGCCCGATGCCGTAAATGTACGTCAGCGCCACTTCGATCCGTTTGTCGCGGGGCAGGTCCACACCGACGATACGTGCCATCGTTCAACCTCCTTAGAACCCAGAATGGAGCCCGTTTATCCTTGTTTTTGCTTGTGCTTCGGATTTTCACAGATCACCATGACGGTGCCTTTGCGTTTGATAATCTTGCATTTTTCGCACATCGGTTTGACCGAAGGCCTTACCTTCATCAGGTTCCCTCCTCACTTGTACCGGTACGTGATTCGGCCTCTGGTGAGATCATACGGGGACAGTTCGACGGTCACCCGATCGCCGGGCAGTATCCGAATGTAGTGCATCCGAATCTTGCCCGAAACGTGGGCCAGTACTTTATGACCGTTTTCCAGCTCGACGCGAAACATGGCATTGGGCAGCGGTTCAATGACCGTGCCTTCTACTTCAATGACATCCTCTTTAGCCAGAAGAATCCTCTCCTTTCTCTTGGGATTCAGCGTTTTCCTCGTTTGGTTTACTCTCATGATATGAAATAAACGTTCGTATCGCAAACCGCAACATGGCGTTGGAAACGCGCCCCGTTTCCTGAAGTTGGCGCGCCACCTTTTCGTCCACATACGGCATAGGGCGAATGTGTCGGAGATTCTTTTTTTTCGGTTTGTCAAACCGCCGTTTGTCTCCGTCGGCAATCCAGACAAACCGATCCGGTTCAATTTTGATGACCACCGCGTACGTACCGGCATGTTTCCCGCGCGTGACGAGCACGACTTGGCCCGGCTTGGGCATCTCCATCGGTTTGGTCATAACGACTCCCCACTATGATGCAATGGTCAAGATTTCGCAACCGGTCTCGGTGATGGCCACGGTGTGCTCAAAATGGGCACACCGGGAACCGTCCACGGTGACGACGGTCCAATGGTCGCTGAGGGTTTTTACATAGCGTTCCCCGGCATTGACCATCGGTTCAATGGCCAAGACCATACCCGGCTTCAAGCGGGGCCCTTTGTTGGGCGGGCCATAATTGGGGATTTGCGGTTCTTCGTGCAAATTCCGCCCGATGCCATGGCCGACGTATTCCCGCACGATGGAAAAACCGGCAGCTTCCACCGTCGTTTGAATGGCGTGGGAAATGTCGGACAGACGGTTGTTCGGTGCCGCGAACTTCAGTCCTTCATATAAAGCCTGTTCGGTCACTTCCAAGAGGTGCCGGTCGGCCTCGGAAATGGTTCCCACCGGATAGGTCCACGCTGAATCCGCATGGTATCCGTCAACTTCAACGCCGATATCCAAGGTGACGATGTCCCCTTCTTCCAACCGGCGCTCGCCCGGTATGCCATGGACGAGCTCTTCATTGACGGATACGCAAATGCTTCCCGGAAAACCCCGGTATCCTTTGAAGGAGGGTCTGGCATTTTGCGAACGGATAAAGGCTTCCGCTATCTCGTCCAACTCCTTCGTCTTTACGCCGGGGCGAATCGCTTTGGCCACTTCCCCCAAGGTCAATGCCACGATCCGCCCCGCCTGGCGGATCGTTTCGATTTCTTCTTTCGTCTTGAGGATGATCACGCAGATTCGCTCCCCAACAAGGTCATGATTTGACGGGTGACAGCCTCGATGTCCTGTTCCCCGTCCACGCGCCGAAGCAGCCCTTGGGCTTCGTAATGGGCCAAAATCGGTTCCATCTGCGCCATGTTGACGTCCAGCCGCGTAGCCACCGTTTCCGGTGCGTCGTCGTCCCGCTGATACAGCTCTCCGCCGCACCGATCACATTTTCCTGCCTGCCGGGGCGGATTGAACTCCACGTGGTACGTCGCCCCGCACTGCCGGCAAATGCGGCGGCCGGTCAGCCGTTTGAGCAAGACGTCTTTGTCCACTTCAATCAACAAGACGTGCGACAGTTGTCGTCCCAACTCCTTCAAGGTGTCATCCAACGCCTTGGCTTGCTCCACGGTACGGGGAAACCCGTCCAGCAAAAACCCGTTCCGGCAGTCGTCTTTCATCAACCGTTCCCGGACGATGCCGACGGTCACTTCATCCGGCACCAGTTGGCCGGCATCCATGTAAGCCTTGGCTTGTTTGCCCAACTCCGTCCCCTCGGCGACGGCCTGACGAAACATGTCGCCTGTGGAAATGTGCGGGATCCCAAAGCGGTTGACGATGCGCTCCGCTTGGGTCCCTTTCCCGGCCCCCGGCAATCCCATCAACACGATTTCCATCCGTATCCCCCCAACCGGATTACTTGATAAATCCTTTGTAATGGCGCTTGACCAATTGGCTGTCGATTTGCTTCATCGTGTCCAGGGCGACGCCAACGACGATAAGCAACGACGTACCGCCAAACTGGACCGTTTGCGGCAATTGGGTTACGGCGGTGAAAAACACCGGCAAAATGGCCACCGCAGCTAAGAACAGCGCACCAGTCAGCGTGATCCGGTTGAGTACACCTACCAAGTACATTTCCGTCGCCTTACCGGGCCGTACGCCGGGGATATAACCGCCGTTTTTCTTCAAGTTTTCCGCCAGCTGCTGCGGGTTGATTTGGACGTACGTGTAAAAGTACGTGAAGCCGATGATCAGAATCACGTACAGGAACATCCCTAACGGCCGGTTGTAGTTGAAATGTTCAATGATCCAGTCCGCCCATCCGTGACCTTGCCAAAAACCGGCGATGGTGGTCGGGAAGATGAGCAACGCCATGGCGAAAATGACCGGAATCACCCCGGCCGCATTGACCCGAATGGGCAGGTGGGTCATTTGTCCGCCATACATCCGCCGCCCCACCACCCGTTTCGCATATTGAATCGGAATGCGGCGAACACCTTGCTGCACGTAAATGACGCCGACAATGATGGCGATGACCACCAAGAGGATGGCCAACAGTTTCACCAGGTTCAGGAACCATTGATCCCCGGCTCCGAAAAACTCCGAAGCGTAAATGGCCCGCACCGCGTTGGGCAAACCGGCGACAATCCCCCCGAAAATGATGATGGAGATGCCGTTGCCGATGCCTTTTTCGTTAATTTGTTCCCCCATCCACATGAGGAGGGTCGTGCCGGCCGTCAATGTCAACGTGATGAGCAAATACGTGCCAAAGCTCGGATTTTCCACCAAGCCGGGAAAGATGCGGTTAAAACCGATGGTCATCCCGATGGCTTGGATGAAAGCCAGCACCACGGTGAAATAGCGGGTGAATTGGGCCAATTTCCGCCGGCCTTCCTGACCCTGTTTCGCCCATTCCGCAAACTTGGGAACCACATCCATCGACAACAGCTGCACGATGATGGAGGCGGTGATGTACGGGTAAATGCCCATGGCAAAAATCGAAAAGTTTTCCAAAGCCCCGCCGCCGAAGACGTTCAAAAACCCGAAAATGTTGTTGGCCTGGATGTTCAACAAATCGACATTGATGTTGGGGGCAGGAATAAAGGTTCCGATCCGGAACACGACCAAAATCATCAGCGTGTAGAAAATGCGCCGCCGCAAGTCGGGGATGCGAAAAATATTGGCGAGGGTCTCAAACATTAGATCACCTCGGTTTTTCCGCCGGCAGCTTCAATCTTCTCCACCGCTGAACGGGTAAATTTGTGCACCCTGACCGTCAACGGAACTTTCAGTTCACCGTTGCCCAAAATTTTCACGCCGTCTTTGATTTGCTTAATCACGCCGCTTTCTTTCAACAGCTCCGGCGTGACCACCGTGCCTTGTTCAAACCGGTTGAGCTGCTCCACCTTGACGATGGCGTACTCTTTCCGCAAGGGGTTATTGAATCCCCGTTTCGGAACACGTCGAATCAACGGGTTTTGCCCGCCCTCAAAGCCGGGTCTCACGCCGCCGCCGGAACGGGCTTTTTGCCCTTTATGCCCGCGGCCGGAGGTTTTGCCGTGACCAGACCCAATTCCCCGACCGACACGCTTGCGCGCTTTGCGCGAACCGGGAGCCGGTTTCAATTCGTGTAATTTCACGTTTCGCACCTCCTCATCCTAGGGCCTCGTCAATCTTCGATCTCTTTGACTTCCACCATGTGTTTGATTTTGTCAATCATCCCGCGAATGGCCGGGTTGTCCGGCTGCACGACCACTTGGTGGACTTTGCGCAAACCTAACGCCCTCGTCGTCGCCCGTTGATTGGGGGTTCTGCCGATCAAGCTGCGCTTCAGCGTGATTTGCAATTTTTTCGCCATCTGCAACCCTCCTTCAACGCGAGGATACCGCTTCAGCTGAACAGCTCTTTGACGGTCTTGCCGCGCAGTCTGGCCACTTCATCAGCCCGTCTCATCCGCCGCAAACCGTCCAAGGTGGCGTGTACCATGTTGATGGCGTTGTTGGAACCGAGGGATTTGGTCAACACGTCCTTGACACCGGCCAGCTCCATCACGGCCCGAACCGGCCCCCCGGCGATGACACCAGTACCTTCGGCGGCCGGCTTGATCAGCACTTTCGCAGCCCCGAAATGGCCGATGATGTCATGGGGCAGCGTCGTTCCAACCAGCGGCACTTTGATCAAGTTCTTTTTCGCGTCTTCGACGCCTTTCCGGATCGCATCGGGCACCTCTGCCGCTTTCCCGAGTCCGGCACCGACGATGCCGTTGCGGTTGCCGACGACGACCAGAGCACTAAAACTGAAACGGCGGCCGCCTTTGACCACTTTGGCCACCCGATTTACTTGCACGACGATTTCTTCCAGCTCGTATGCGTTGGGGTCAATCTTCACACATGTCCCTCCTTTTCATGCAACTTGCTTAGAAGTCCAGTCCAGCCTCTCTGGCCGCTTCTGCCAGAGCTTGTACGCGACCGTGATACGGATAGCCGCCCCGATCAAAGACGACTTTTTTATATCCTTTTTCCAACGCCAATTCGGCAATGCGCTTGCCGACCAACGAGGCCGCTGCTTTGTTCCCGGTCCCCGTTTCGGCCAATTGGTCCCGCAGCGCCGGATCCAGGGTGGATGTGGCGACCAGGGTCCGACCCGCCACGTCATCGATCAATTGGGCGTAAATGTGTTTGCTGGAACGGAAGACGTTCAGACGCGGACGTTCCGGCGTACCCGACACTTTCTTGCGCACTCTCATGTGTCTCCGTTTACGCAGTTTGTTCCGCGATTCCTTGGCAATCACCGGTCTTCACTCCTTTCTCTTTACGCGGCCTTATTTCTTACCGGTTTTACCCTCTTTGCGCCGCACGTGTTCGTTTTCGTACCGAATCCCTTTGCCTTTATACGGTTCGGGCTTACGGACGGCGCGAATTTTGGCGGCCACAGCACCGACCAATTCTTTGTCAATACCTTTGACGACGATTTTGGTGTTTTCCGGCACTTCAAATTCGATGCCCGGGTCCGGCACGATTTCCACCGGATGCGAATAACCGACGTTCAACACCAATTTGTTGCCCGATTTGCTCGCCCGGTACCCAACCCCCACCAGTTCCAACCGTTTTTCATAACCGTTGGTTACGCCGTCCACCATGTTGGCGATGATGGTGCGGGTGGTACCGTGCAACGCCCGATGTTCTTTCTTATCGGAAGGCCGTTCCACGCGAATTTGATTGTTTTCGATGGTCACTTTCATGGCTGGATGCAACGTTCGGCTCAATTGCCCTTTTGGCCCTTTGACCGATATCTCGTTCCCGTTCAGCGTCACTTCCACACCAGCGGGTATATCAATCGGTTTTCTACCGATCCGGGACATGTCTGCACCTCCTTTGCCGCTCATTACCAGATGTAACAGATCACTTCGCCGCCAACGCCGGCCCGGCGCGCTTCTTTATCGGTCATGACGCCTTTTGACGTGGAAATGATGGCAATCCCCAGCCCCCGCAACACCCGGGGCAACTCTTCGTGTTTGGCATACACCCGCAGACCGGGTTTGCTGATGCGCTTCAGTCCCGTAATGACTGGCTCATTGTTGGGTCCATACTTGAGGAAGAGGCGGATGATTCCTTGTTTGCCGTCGTCGATATATTCCGCGTCCTTGATGAACCCTTCCGCTTTCAAAATCTCGGCAATTTGCCGTTTCATCTTCGATGCCGGGATCTCCACCTTTTCATGACGTACGGCAATGGCGTTGCGAATGCGCGTCAGCATATCGGCAATCGGATCACTCATCGACATGCTTACCCCTCCTTTCACAAACTGTCGATTACCAGCTGGCTTTTCTTACGCCGGGGAGTTGTCCTTTGTAAGCCAGTTCGCGGAAACAAATCCGGCACAGTCGGAACTTACGCAACACGGCATGGGGCCGGCCGCACCGTTCACAGCGCGTGTATTCCCGCACTTTGAATTTTTGTTTCCGTTTTTGTTTGGCGATCATCGACTTTTTCGCCACGTCATCCACCCTCCTTTACCAGCATCCCATCTTCCATCCGGTGGACAGTTGCGTCAAAACCCGTCAGCGTGCAAAAGGCATGCCCAGTTCCGCCAGCAGTTCCTTCGCTTCTTCGTCCGTCTTGGCGGTTGTGACGATGACAACGTCCATACCGCGAATTTTATCGATTTTGTCGTAGTCGATTTCCGGAAAGATGAGCTGTTCCCGCAAGCCCAAGGTGTAATTGCCCCGTCCGTCAAACGATTTGTCCGACACGCCGCGGAAGTCCCGCACCCGAGGCAGCGCCACGTGGAACAGTTTGTCCAGGAAATAGTACATCCGGTCGCCCCGCAGTGTCACTTTCACGCCAATGGGCATCCCCTTACGGATTTTGAAGCCAGCGATGGACTTTTTCGCCCGCGTGACCACCGGCTTTTGCCCGGTAATGAGCTGCAAGTCTTCCATGGCGCTGTCGATGGCCTTGGCGTTGGTGGCTCCTTCGCCGACGCCCATGTTGATGACGACTTTTTCGATCTTCGGTGCTTGCATCACCGACTTGTAGTTGAATTTTTTCATCAAATTGGGAACGACGACGTTCCGGTATTTTTCCTTCAGTCTTGGTGCCATTCAAACTTCCCCCTTTCTTGCGCCCGCAACCGGCTTATTTGTCCAAGGGCTCACCGGATTTTTTAGCAATGCGCACTTTTTTTCCGTTCGGCAACACTTTGTACCCGACCCGCGTCGGCTCGCCCGTTTTCGGATCCAACGGCATCACGTTGGAAACGTGGATCGGCGCTTCTTGTTCGATAATGCCCCCTTGCGGGTTGGCTTGCGACGGTTTGGTGTGCTTTTTGACCAAGTTCACGCCTTCCACCAAGACCCGTTGTTTCTTGGGAAACGCCTTTAAGATGCGCCCGGTTTTCCCTTTGTCTTTGCCGGCGATGACTTTGACCATGTCCCCTGTCTTGACGTGCATCCGCCACACCTCCTTATGGCCTAGACTGGGCTTAAATGACTTCCGGCGCCAGCGAAATGATTTTCATGAAGTTTTTATCCCGCAACTCACGGGCGACCGGGCCGAAAATCCGGGTTCCCCGCGGGCTTTTATCGTCCCGAATAATCACCGCGGCGTTTTCGTCAAACCGGATATACGAACCGTCTGGACGCCGAACGCCCCGCACCGACCGGACGACGACCGCTTTCACGACGTCCCCTTTCTTGACAACCCCGCCGGGCGTTGCATCCTTGACCGAGCACACAATGATATCGCCGATGTTGGCCGTCCGTTTTCCGGAAGCACCGATAACCCGGATGCACATCAGTTCCTTCGCCCCGGTGTTGTCCGCCACTTTGAGCCGGGTTTGCGGCTGAATCATCGGTATCCCTCCTTTGAGCTCAGTGACGTCCGCATGTTGCGTTCAAAATCCAACGTCACACAGTGACCGATTTTTCGATGATTTCCACCAGACGCCACCGTTTTTCCTTGGACAGCGGCCGTGTTTCCATGATCCGCACCAAATCGCCTTCCTTGGCTTCATTGTGTTCATCGTGGGCTTTGTACTTTTTCGTGTAACGAATCCGCTTGTTGTACATCGGGTGCCGTTTGTACGTTTCGACACTGACGACGATGGTTTTATCCATCTTGTCGCTGACGACCCGTCCGACCAATTCTTTGCGGCGATTGCGCGTTTCAGCCACGAATGCCCCTCCTTTCTCGTTTCGGCTTAACGAATGCCGAGTTCCCGTTCTCTCAAAATAGTCTTAGCCCGGGCAATGTCTTTTTTCACTTGCCGCAGACGCGCCGGATTGTCCAGCTGTCCGGTTGCCAATTGAAACCGCAGGTTGAACAGCTCTTCTTTCAACTTTTTCACGTGCTGTTCCAACTCGTTGGTGGCCATGTTCCGCAATTCACTTGCTTTCATTTGCCTCACCACCTATTTCACTGCGTTTGACAAACCGGGTTTTGATCGGCAGTTTGTGGGATGCCAAGCGCATGGCTTCCCGCGCCACTTCTTCTCGAACGCCGCCGATTTCAAACAAGATCTTGCCAGGCTTGACCACGGCGACCCAATGCTCTGGCGATCCCTTGCCGCTTCCCATCCGCACTTCCAAGGGTTTGGCGGTCACCGGCTTGGACGGAAAAATCTTGATCCACACTTTTCCGCCCCGACGCATATACCGGGTCATGGCAATCCGCGCCGCTTCAATTTGCCGGTTTGTGATCCAGGCCGGCTCCAACGCTTGCAATCCGTACTCGCCAAAGGTCACTTCCGTACCGCCTTTGGCTCTCCCTTTCATCCGGCCACGCTGTTCTTTGCGGTATTTGACTTTTTTGGGCATTAACATCGATAAGACCCCCTTCCCCGCTCAGCTCTCGCTTTTATTGCCGTCTTTATTGCCGTCGTTTTTGCCGCGCGCCTTTTTCGGCAACACATCTCCTTTATAAATCCACACTTTCACGCCGATGCGTCCGTACGTCGTATGGGCTTCCGCCGTGCCGTAATCGATGTCGGCCCGAAGCGTGTGCAGAGGCACCGTTCCCTCACTGTAGCCTTCACTGCGGGCAATTTCCGCACCGCCCAAGCGGCCGCTGACAATGGTCCGAACGCCTTTGGCGCCAGCCCGCAACGCCCGCTGAATGGCTTGTTTCATCGCCCGCCGGAAAGACACGCGCCGCTCCAGCTGCTGGGCAATGGATTCGGCCACCAGCGTGGCATCCAGCTCCGGTTGTTTCACTTCTTGAATGTTGATGTGCACTTGTTTGTTGGTCATTTTCGTCAAGGCCACCCGCAAGTTTTCCACCTCGGAACCGCCCTTGCCGATGACCATGCCCGGTTTGGCGGTGTGAATCGTCACGTTGACGCGGTTGGCAGCCCGTTCGATCTCGATTTTGGAAATGCCCGCTTCGTACAGCCGCTTCTTCAAGTAATTGCGAATTTTGAGGTCTTCATGCAACAGGTCGGCATAGTCTTTTTCCGCATACCAGCGAGACTCCCAGTCGCGGATGATGCCCAGACGCAAACCGTTCGGGTTTACCTTTTGACCCAAATGTTACCCCTCCTTCTTCTCGCTGACGACGACCGTGATGTGGCTGGTCCGTTTGTTGATGCGGTTGGCCATTCCTCGGGAGCGGGGAATGAACCGTTTCAACGTCGGGCCTTCGTCGACGTAAATTTTGGAGATGTACAAGTTGTTCGGGTTCATGTTGTAATTGTGCATCGCATTGGCGATAGCCGAATTGAGCACTTTCTCCACGATCGGCGAAGCCGCTTTGGGGGTGTGCCGCAAAATGGCCAGCGCTTCACCCACCCGTTTGCCCCGGATCAAGTCGACCACCAAGCGCGCTTTCCGCGGCGAGATGCGCACATAACGGGCAACGGCACGGGCTTCGGTCACGGCCGGTTTTTCCGCCGTCGTTTCTACCTTCTCTGCCATGGGCATGTACCTCCTTTCACGCATCTA
>k87-11379_pt1 | contig 10704 bp, 14 predicted proteins | sample MGYA00084031_6733416 | MGnify analysis MGYA00084031
CAGAATCTCCACCGTGCGCTGGCCCCGGATGAGGCGAGCCTGCGTCGCCTTGTCCAGGTCCGAGCCGAACTGGGCGAACGCCGCCAGCTCACGGTACTGCGACAGCTCCAAGCGCAAGTGGCCCGCGACCTTGCGCATGGCCCGCACCTGCGCCGCACCGCCGACGCGCGACACCGAACGGCCCACGTTGATGGCCGGCCGCACGCCGGAATAGAACAAGTCGGCCTCCAGGTAGATCTGGCCGTCCGTGATGGAGATGACGTTGGTCGGAATGTAGGCCGAGATGTCGCCCGCCTGCGTCTCGATGATGGGCAGCGCGGTCATGGAGCCGCCGCCCAGCGCGTCGCTGAGCTTGGCCGAGCGCTCCAAGAGCCGCGAGTGCAGGTAGAACACGTCGCCCGGATACGCCTCGCGGCCCGGCGGACGCCGCAGCAGCAGCGAGAGCTCGCGGTACGCGGCCGCGTGCTTGGACAAGTCGTCGTACACGATGAGCACGTGCTTGCCGTTGTACATGAACTCTTCGCCCATGGCCGTCCCGGCGTAGGGCGCGATGTACAGCAGCGGCGCCGGCTCCGAAGCGGTCGCCGAGACCACGATGGTGTAGTCCATGGCGCCGTACTTCTCCAGCGTCTCCACGACGCCGGCCACCGTCGACGCCTTCTGGCCGATGGCCACGTAAATGCAAATAACGTCCTGGCCCTTCTGGTTGATGATGGTGTCCACGGCCAAGGCGGTCTTGCCCGTCTGCCGGTCGCCGATGATGAGCTCGCGCTGGCCGCGGCCGATGGGGATCATGGAGTCCACGGCCTTCAGGCCCGTCTGCAGCGGCTCGTACACTGCGCGCCGGTCAATAACGCTAGGCGCCGGCGACTCGATGGGGCGATACTTGTCGGTCACGATGGGACCCTTGCCGTCCAGCGGCTGTCCCAGCGGGTTGACGATGCGGCCAATCAGCGCCTCGCCGACCGGCACCTCGACGATGCGGCCGGTCCGCTTGACCGTATCCCCTTCCTTGATGTGGGAGTACGGCCCCAGCAAGACGGCGCCGATGTTGTCTTCCTCCAGGTTGAGGGCCATGCCGTACGTCCCGCCCTGGAACTCCAGCAGCTCGCCGGCCATGCATTTCTCCAGGCCCCAGACGCGCGCGATGCCGTCACCGACCATGATGACGGTGCCGACGTCCTCCACGCGCACGTCGGTCTCGAAGCGCTCGATTTGCTGCTTCAGAATCGCACTAATCTCTTCGGGCCGAATAGCCAAGCAATGTCACCCCACATGCTGAAGTCGGGTCCGTTGCAGCGTTTCCTTCAACCGTTTCAGCCGCGTGGCGACGCTGCCGTCCACCACCACGTCGCCCACTCGCGCCACGACGCCGCCCAAAATTTTCGGCTCCACCACGGGCACCAGGCGGACCTGGTTGCCGGTGAAAGCCACCAAACTTTCCGCCAGTCGTTTCGCTTCCTCGTCGCCCAGAGGCACGGCCGTCGTGACCTCGACCTCCACGATGCCCCGCACCCGATCCGCGTAGGCGACGAACGCTTCGAACATCGCGGGCAAGTGATCTTCGCGGCGCTTTTGCACGACGAGGCGCAAAAAGTGCTTGGTCAAATCCGCCGCGTCATCGCCCGCGAGTTTCAGCAGCAGCTCCTCTTTCGCCGCGCGGGAGACATTCCGGCTCGCCACCAGCGCGCTGACCGTCGCGTCCGAGCGAATCGCGCTCACGACCCGTTCCAGATCGCGCTGCACGATGTCTAGCGCCTGGCGCGCCGCGGCCAGCTCACCCAACGCTTTGGCGTACCGTTTCGCCACCTTGCGGTTGATCATTGGGCATCTCCCATCTTCGCGCCGCCCGAGGCGTCGGCCCGCGCGGCCGCCACTTCATCAACGAATTGCTGGATGAGGCGCTTGTGGTCCTCTTCGGTCAGCGTCTTGCCGATGAGCTTCCCCGTGGCGAGAACGACCAGACCCGTCACTTCCTCGCGAATCGCCGCCAGCGCCTTCTCCCGCTCCCGGGCGATCTCGATCTTGGCGCGCTCCAGCGTGCGCTGGGCCTCGGCCTCCGCTTCCCGGATAATGCGCTGCCCAGCTTCTTCCGCCTTTTCCGTCGCAGTCTTGATGATCGTTTCGGCTTCCTGCTGCGCTTCGCGGATGCGGGCCTGGTACTGCTCCAGCAAGCGTTCCGCTTCAGCCCTGGACGCCTTGGCGTGCTCGAGCTGGTTCTCGACGAACTGTTCCCGCTCGTGCATCACCTTTTGCAGGGGCCGCCACAGGAACTTGTACAAGAACAGCATGATGATAAGAACGTTGATGGACTCGAACAGCCACGTCCAAAAATCAAAGGTGAGCGGCTGCGCTTGCGCCAGTACCGCCTGCAGCATGCGTGCGTTCCTCCTTCGACCGGCGGACGAAAAGGCTATCCGGACGAGGAACGGGGACCAGCCCCGTTCCTCTCCCGTCAGCCTTCAACGTCGCGCGCACTCAAGACCGACACCCTCGCCCGTAGAACGGGTTCCTGCGCCGCTACTGCTCAGACCTTCACCCACATCAAGATGGCGACGACGAGGGCGAACAGCACCAGGGCCTCCATGAACGCCAGGGCGGTCATCAGGGCCGTGCGCATGTTGCCCGCAGCCTCCGGCTGGCGAGCCATGGACTCCATGGCCTTGGCCGTGGCCAGCGCCTGGCTCAGCGCCGAAGTCATCGCGGGCAGCGCGATCGTCAGAGCCACCGCAAACAGCGTGGACATTCTTCGTGGTTCCCTCCCTTCCCCCAGCGCCCGTGACGAGGGTGTCACGAAACTGGAAAAGCGCTTATATAATGCACGCCGCGCCGGCGACACGGCGACGACTTAGTGACCCTTGGTCTGCGTCGCCAGATACGTCACCGACAGCAGCGTAAAAATAAACGCCTGAATGCCGCCCATCAGCAGGCCCAACGCCATAATGGGGACGGGCAGCACCAACGGCACCAGAATGCCGAGGATGGTCACGACCGTCTTTTCGCCGAACATGTTGCCGAACAAACGGATGGCCAGCGAGAACGGCTTGACGAATTCTTCGACGACGTTCATCGGCAGCATGATGGCGACGGGCTCGGTGAAGTTGTGCAAATACCCGCGGAGTCCTTTGGCGCGGATGCCCATGATCTGCACGAGAAGAATGGTTGTCGTGGCCAAGGCCGCGGTCGCCATGATGTCCGTGGTCGGCGGGATGAAGCCGGGAATGAACCAGGAGATGTTCAGCGCGAAGATGAACACGAAGAGGCTGCCGGTAATCCACAAATAACGGCGGCCTTCCTTGCCCAGCGCAGGGTCCATCAAACTGTACAGGAACTCCACCAAAACTTCCAGCAACGCCTGCGCACCTTTGGGCTTTTCCCGGAAGCCGCCGCGCGTCAGCAGCCAAACACCGACCATCAAGAGCGCCATGACAATCCACGTATTGACGACGGTCGACGTGATGGTGACCGGCCCGATTTGCAACACCTCGTGCCGGACCAGCTTGTCTATGATGTGGCTCAGTTTCTCGATGATTCGTTCCAACGCTCGTCACTCCCCGCGGCCCAGGAATAGCCGCGCCACATCCCTAAAATACGAGAGAATTTCGAGCACCACGCCGATCAACACACCAATCAGAAATTCCGGTCCAAACCGCGACGCCAAGAGAAGCGCGATAACGGACAACGCCATCCGCAGCACGCTGCGCTGTGCGATGAGCTTGGCCTCCTCTTGGCCGCCGTCACGCTCGAGCCGGTGCCGGAGCCGGTACATGATCACGTAATTGACGATGCTCACCGGCGTTCCGGCCGTCACCCCGGCCGCCGCCATCGGAAACCCCAGCGCCAGCGCCATGGCCGCCGCGACGGCCGCAATCGCCAGCATCGCCCAGACTCGGCTCAGAGAATACTCCACTATTCGCCCTCTTCCTTGCCCCTGGACGTCTCAGGCCGGCCGGCCCCCGCCAGTTTGCGCACGTGCTCCTTTTCACGAAAGCCGCCGCCGTTGTCCCCCTCACGCGACGGCATACCGCGCCTGTCGCGCGCCAGTGCAAGGATTTCCTTGGCGAACGAAACCAGGCTCAGCACCATGCCCAGCACGATGCCGAGCAACAGGAACACCGGCTCGGTGCCCAAGCGCTGGTCGAGCCACAGGCCGCCCCGGTACCCGAGAAACAAGTAAATAGCCGTCGTTACGGCGAGCGAAATGCCCAGGCTGCCGTACTTGGCGTAGTCTCCAAAGCCCACGACGAACCTCCGGCGGGCGCGGCCAAAGCAGCCCTTCCCTTCGCCGCAATCAACAGCTCATATTATACCGTAGACATTTGTCACTTGCAATCCATGACATCCGGTCTTTTCCAGCAGGTCGTTAGGCCTTTTCGCTGCGCTGGCCCCCTCCCGGGAGGGGCTGCCTTACCCGCGCCTCCACGGCGGCCGTGGGCTCCCCGTAGGTCAGTACGCCCAGCCGCCAAGCCCACGGAAACGCGGCCGCGGCGATGCCGCCGGCCACTAGAAAAGCATGCAGCGGCGTCGCCCGCAGCAGCGCCCAGCCGATGACCGCCAGCAGCGCCCCGACGCCATAAAGCCGCAGCACCGCCTGCCGCTGGCTCAAGCCCGCCTGCAGCAGCCGGTGATGGAGGTGCCCGTCGTCGGCCTGCGCGATGGGCCGGCCCGCAGCTGCCCGGCGAATGATGGCGCACGCCGTATCGAAAATCGGCAAACCCAGCACCAGCACGGGAATGCTGGCCGCCACCGGGGCCATGCTGCCCAGCACGCCCTGGACCACGATAGCGCCCAGAACGAACCCCAGGAACATGCCGCCCGTATCGCCCATAAACAGCTGGGCCGGGCTGAAGTTGAAGCGCAAGAACGCGAGGGTGCTGCCGAGGAGCGCCGCCGCGGCCAGCGCGGCCGGCCATTCACCCTGCTGCGCGCACATGACCAGCAGCGGCACCGCCGCGATGCCGGCGACGCCCGCCGCCAGGCCGTCGAGCCCATCGATGATGTTGAGGGCGTTGGTCACCGCCACCAGCCAAAAGACGGTCGCAGGGCCGCTGAGCCAGCCTAGCTCCACGACGCCGCCCAGCGGCAGGCTCAGCGTCTCGATGCGCTGCCCAAGCGCCACGAAGACGGTCGCCGCGGCGATCTGCCCGGCCAGTTTCACGCCGGGGCGCAAATCCAAGAAATCGTCGACGACGCCCAGCAAGACCATGAGCAGCGACGCCGCGAACAAGCCCGCCGTGTCCGCGTCCCAGCCCCGGACGACGAACATCGCCAGCCAAAACCCGCCAAAGATGGCCAACCCGCCGCCCGTGGCCATGGCCTGCTGATGCAGGCGCCGCGGCCCGGGCTTGTCCACCAACCCGACGCGGAACGCCAGCCGGCGCACCCAAGGCGTCAACAGCCACGTCGCCCCCAGCGCCACGATGGCAATGAAAAACAAATCGAAAACCGCCAGTGTGTTTCCCACCTTAATGGTAGCCCGCGTCCTCTGCCGCGGCCGCCGTCACCGCGTGCCGAACAGCCGGTCGCCTGCGTCGCCCAGCCCCGGCACGATATAGGCGTGATCGTTCAGCCGTTCGTCCACCGCGGCCACAAACAACGCCACGTCAGGATGCGCTTCGTGCAGCCGTTTGATGCCTTCCGGCGCGGCCACCATCGCCATCAGCTTGATGTTGGTGGCGCCGCGCTTTTTGATGATGTCGATGGCCGCCACCGCCGAGCCGCCGGTGGCCAGCATCGGATCGACGAGGATTACGTCGCGCTCGTCGATGTCGGTGGGCAACTTGCAAAAATATTCGATGGGCTTCAGAGTCTCGGGATCGCGGTACACGCCGATATGGCCCACTTTGGCGGCGGGAATGAGCCGCAGGATGCCGGGCACCATGCCCAGCCCCGCGCGCAGGATGGCGACGATGGCCAGTTTCTTGCCCGAGATGGCCACGCCCGTCGTCACGGCCAGCGGCGTCTTGACCTCCACCGGCTCCGTCGGCATGTCCCGCGTCACTTCGTAGGCCATCAACATGCTGAGCTCTTCGGTCAGTTCCCGAAAATCCTTCGGTCCGGTCCGCTCGTCCCGCAGCATCGTCAGCTTGTGCTGAACCAGCGGATGGTCGATGACGTACACCGCGCCCTTTTTCTCAGCCACCAGGAACCCTCCAGACTGCTACGACGTCGCGCCAGACGGCGCCTCCCTGCGCCCGGCGCGCTCCATGGCCATGACTTTTTCCACCCGGCGCTGATGGCGCCCGCCCTCGAACTGCGCGGACAAAAAGGCGCGCACGGTCTCCAGTGCCAGGCCGGGGCCCACGACCCGGGCGCCGAGGCATAAGACGTTGGCGTCGTTGTGCGCCCGCGCCATGCGGGCCGAGAACGGTTCCGCGCAAAGCGCCGCCCGCACGCCCGGCACCTTGTTGGCGGCGATGGACATGCCGATGCCGGTGCCGCAGACCAGGATGCCCACGTCGCAGCGGCCGTCCCGGACCGCTTCCGCGACCACTTGCGCAAAGTCGGGATAATCGCACGACTCGGTGGAGTGGGTGCCGTAATCGTCCACCTGGTGGCCGTCTTCCCGCAGCGCCGCGGCGATTTCGGCTTTCAGGTGGTAACCGGCATGATCACTGCCGATGGCGATACGCACGGGCAAACCTCCTTAAACAAAGGACGCCGCCGCAATATCGTCGCCGGGGTCCTGTCCCGAAATTCTACGCGTTCACACCATTTCCTTGCCCGGAAAGCGGCAGCCGGTCCGCCGCTTTCTCCAGCAACGCCCGCAGGAGCTCCGCAGTTTTCCGGTACGCCTCGACATCCCGGCCGAAGGGGTCTTCCACGTCGCCCGTCTCGCCGACGAACTCGGTGAGACAAAACGTCTTCTCGATAGCCTGCGGCTTCATGGCCCGCACCGCTTCCTTATGGCGCTCCGACATGGTGAGAATCACATCGGCTTCGTCGATGAGCGCCACCGTCAGCGGCGTCGTCGAGTGGCCCGACAAGTCCAACCCGTGCTCCTGCATGACCTGCACCGCCTCGGGCGAGGCGCTCCCGCCCGCCGACGCCGCGATACCCGCGGAGAGCACCCGCGCTTCCACGCCCCGCCGGGCCAAGATCTCGCGCAACAGCGCCTGGGCCATGGGGCTGCGGCACGTGTTGCCGGTGCAAACGAGCAAGATCGTGTACACCCGGTCGCGTCACCACCTTTTCCCGGAAGGCCTCGCAGCTGCAGCTCCATCATGCCTTGCCGCTCCGCCCGGGTCAACCCCGCCGGGCCGCCGCATACGAGCGAAGTGCCGGGTTCGATCCTAAGTATGAAAAGTGCGTCCGGGAGGTGGGCGGCATGAACGAGCCGTTCCTGTGCCCCGTCTGCAAAGCGAACCGGACCGAGTTCCGGCAAGTGTACAAGCTGGCCCGGGAGATACGAAAAAACCCCGACACCGGGGCCGTCGAGTATGCCGCCGACGAGTGGGAGGCGATGATGAAAGACGGGCGTCCCGACTTGGACGTGCAGTGCGGACTGTGCGGACACGTGGCGAGCGCCCGGGAATTCATCCGTGCCGCTCGGAGGGATGAGGATCGCTGGCGCCGGCCGGGCTGGAGGCGGGTTTAGCCGCGCCCGACGAAGACGACCCGGTGCCCTGCGGCCCGGCGCATGCGGTTCATGATGGCCTCGCCGATGCCGGTGGGGTCGACGCCTTCCATAATAATGAGATCGACGCCCGCCTCGTCCAGTCGCCGCAGCGACCGGTACAGCTCGCGCGCCACCGTCTCGGGCTCGGCCCGCCGGCCCGCGACGTAGACCACGTCCGCGTCGTAGGCGGGCGCGTTCTCCGCGGTGGCCAGCACCGCCACCCGCTTGCCCGCCGCCCGTTCTTGCGCGACGCGTTGGGCCACCGCGCGCGCGATGGCCGCGGCGTCGCCCTCGTACAAGATGCACGGCGTCCGCGGCGCATAGTGCCGGTATTTCATGCCCGGCGAGCGCACCGGCTCGGCCGCCGCTTCTGCGCTTGCCGCATGCTCCACGCCCGCCGCGGCGGGGTGCACCCGCACGGCGCCGAGAAACGGCGCCAAATGCTCCGGCGTTATTGCACCCGGCCGCAAAATCGTCGGGCGCTCGGCCGTCAGGTCCAGCACGGTGGACTCCACGCCGATGCGGCACGGGCCCCCGTCCAGGATGACGTCGATGCGGCCCGCCAAATCTTCCCACACGTGCCGGGCCTCCGTGGGGCTGGGCCGCCCCGACAAGTTCGCGCTGGGAGCGGCAATGGGCCGCCGGCTGGCGCGAATCAACGCCAACGCCACGGCGTGGTCGGGCATGCGCACGGCCACCGTGTCCAGCCCCGCGGTCACCGCGTCGGGCACCCGAGGCTTGCGCGGCAGGACGAGCGTCAACGGCCCCGGCCAAAAATGCCGCGCCAGCACGTCCACCGCCGGCGGGAGTTCCGCGACCAGCTCCGCCAGCTGCTCGACGTCCGCGATGTGGACGATGAGAGGATTGTCGGCAGGCCGGCCTTTGGCCGCGAAAATGCCCGCGACGGCCTGTGCGTTCAGCGCGTCGGCTCCCAGGCCGTACACCGTCTCTGTCGGAAACGCGACGAGGCCGCCGTCTTGAATGACGCGCGCCGCGTCCGCAATGACTTCAGGTTCCGGATGCTGCGCATCGATGCGCAAAAGGCGCGTGGTCACGCCGCATCCTCCTCCCGCCGCAGCGCCAGCACCACCCGGTCGTGGCCGCCGTAGTCCTTTTCGACTCGCACGCCGGTCCACGCGCCGCTCGCGGCCAGCATGCCGGCCACGGCCGTACCCTGCGCGGCGCCGATCTCCAGCGCCAACAGGCCTCCCGGCCGCAGAGCGGCGGCCGCCATCGGAATGAGGCGGCGGTACACCGCCAGGCCGTCGGGGCCGCCATCCAGGGCGAGCCGCGGCTCGAAGTCCCGCACGTCCCGCGGCAGCGCCGCCAGCTCGTCCGTCGCCACGTAGGGCGGGTTGGAGACGACTGCATCCAACCGCCCGGGGCCGCCCGGCAAGCCGCTGAACCACGGCGACAACAAATCACCGACCAGTACCTGCACCCGGTCTTCCAGCCCGTGCCGGGCCACGTTGCGCCGCGCCACGTCCGCCGCCTCGGGCGAAATGTCCACCGCCACCACGCGCGCCCTCGGTTCCCCCAGCGCGACACCGACGGCGATGGCGCCCGAACCCGTGCCCACGTCGGCCACCCACAGCTGCGGCCCCGGCTGCCCGCGCAGCCAGCCGACAGCCGCTTCCACCAAAAGCTCCGTCTCCGGCCGCGGAATCAGCACCGCCGGAGTAACCAAGAGCGACGTGGTCAGAAACGGCTTCTCGCCCACGATGTACGCCACGGGCTCGCCTTGGCCGCGCCTGCGCAGCGCGTCGCGAAACGCGTCTACCTCCGCGCGCGTCAGGGGCCGGTCGAAGTTGACGTACAAACCGACCCTGTCCAGGCCTAGCACGTGGGCCAGCAGCAGCTCCGCGTCCAGCCGCGGCGACGAGCTGCCGCGCTTTTTCAGGTAATCCGCCGCGAGACGCAAGTAGTCCAGCAGCGTCCGCGGCTCGGCCCCCGCGCTCACAACTCCGCCTCCATCTGGGCCAGCTGCTGCGCCTGGTCCGCCGCGATCAACGCGTCGATGGCTTCGTCCAAGTCGCCGTCCAGGAACTCGGTGAGCCGGTACAGCGTCAACCCGATGCGGTGGTCCGTGACCCGCCCTTGCGGGAAGTTGTACGTCCGGATCCGCTCGCTGCGCTCGCCGGTGCCGACCTGCGAACGCCGCGCCGCGGCCAGCTCCGCTTCCTGCTCGCGCCGCTTCAGGTCCAACAGCCGCGCCCGCAGCACCCGCATGGCCTTTTCGCGGTTTTGCAGCTGCGACCGCTCATCCTGGCACGTGACCACGATGCCGGTGGGCAGGTGCGTAATGCGGACCGCCGAGTCGGTGGTGTTCACATGCTGCCCGCCGCGGCCGCTGGCGCGGAAAACGTCGATGCGCAAGTCTTCCGGGCGGATCTCCACGTCCACCTCTTCCGCCTCGGGCAGCACGGCCACCGTCGCAGTCGACGTGTGGATGCGCCCGGCGGCTTCGGTTTCCGGCACCCGCTGCACGCGGTGCACGCCGCTCTCGTACTTGAGCCGGCTGTAGGCGCCTTTGCCGTGGATCATGAAGATAATTTCCTTGAATCCGCCCAGCTCCGTCGGGTGGCTGCTGAGCACTTCCACCCGCCAGCGGCGCGCCTCCGCGTAGCGGCTGTACATCCGGAACAAATCGGCGGCGAAGAGTGCGGCTTCTTCGCCGCCCGCGCCCGCCCGGATTTCGACGATGATGTTCTTGTCGTCGTTGGGGTCCTTCGGTAGGAGCAACCGCCGCAGCTCCAGGCGCAGCTGCTCCGCCCGCTCTTTAAGCCGCTGCAGCTCCTCTTTGGCCATGGCCCGCAGATCCGGGTCCAAGGGCTCCTCCAGCATGCTTTCGGTGGCGCGCAGCTCTTCCTCCACGCGGCGCAGCTCCCGGTACTTCTCCACCGTAGGCGCCAGCTCCGCGTGGGCCTTGGCCAGCTTATCCAGCTGCTGCGGATCGGCCACGACGTCCGGGTCGGTCATCCGCGCCGTCAGCTCTTCGTAGCGTTTTTCCAGTTCCGCCAGCTTATCCAGCATGTCCCGTCGCAACCTCCGCCGCCTCAGCCACGGATACGGGCTTGTCCTCGGCC
>k87-298707_pt1 | contig 10704 bp, 9 predicted proteins | sample MGYA00084031_6733416 | MGnify analysis MGYA00084031
TGCCCGCCGATTAGACGCTTTGGCCGTTTCCTTCGGCGTCAGCGGCGACTTGTTGGTGCTGGGCCGTGAGCCGTCGGCCATGGCCGAGGCGGCCCGGCGGCTGATTCATTTGGGCGGTGGCGCGGTGTTACTGGACGGACAAGGGGATGCGTTGGAAATTCAGCTCCCGATTTTCCAGTCCATGAGCGATAAACCGTATGCCGCCATCGCCGAACAAGCCATCCGACTAGATCGGCGTTTGCGCGCGGCGGGATATCCCCATCTCGAGCCGATTTACACGTTGATGTTTTTGCCGGCGACCCATCTTCCCTATATTCGTCTCACGTCCCAAGGGATTTATTCCGTCAAGGACCGCCGTGTGTTGCATCCGGCTCGGGAGTTGCAACCCGACAAGGTAAAACGGTAAAGGAGTCGAGGAACATGGGAATGAGGAGAAAGCCGTGGCGTATATTTGGCCCCCGGGGACGGTGGTGGCCGCTCGTGTTGGTGGCCGTCCTGTTGGCCGGCTGCGGGGCCAATTTGCCCGACACCGAACAGCAACCGGAGCCGACGCCGCCGGAGGTGGAAGAGCCGCCGGCGTCCCAATATACGGCGCCGTTGACCGGCATGCCCTCGGATGAGCCGGTGGATGAGCGGGTGGTGGCCGTCATGATCGAAAACAGCAGCAAAGCCCGGCCGCAGTCGGGACTGGATAAGGCCGACTGGGTCGTGGAAGTGCTGGCCGAAGGTTGGATCACCCGCTTTGTGGCCTTTTATCAAAGTCAGGAACCCCAGCGGCTCGGCCCGGTCCGCAGTGTCCGCCCGTACTATATCGACTTGGCGGAAGGTATGGATGCGGTGTTGGTGCACGCCGGCGGATCGCCGGAAGCGTTGGCGCGGCTGAAGCGGACCGGATACGAACATCTGGATGAGATTTACGGTGCGGGCAAATATTTTTGGCGGGAGTCGTTCCGGAAGATGCCTCACAATTTGTATACCGACATGAGTCACCTGCGGACGGCTATCGCCGATCGGGGTTGGCGTGAGAAAGCGGCCGATTTGCCTGTATTTTCGTTTTACGGGGAAGGCGAAACACCCGTCGGAACGACGGCCAATGAGTTCGAAATCCGTTACCAACCTTCGTATCGGGTGGCGTATACTTATGATGCGGCCATTGGGCAATACGTGCGATCCGTCAACGGTCAGCCGCACGTGGATTTGGAGACGGATGAACCGCTTCGTGTCACCAACGTCATCGTGTTGGAAGCCTCCCACCGGATTGTGGACAATGCCGGGCGGCGGGAAGTGAATCTGAGCGGTGAAGGCGACGGGTTGTTGTTTCAAAACGGGGTGATGACCCCCATCCGTTGGCAGCGGAAGGACGGCGCATTTTTCCAATTTTATGATCCGTTGGGACTACCGGTCCGGCTCGTGCCGGGCAACACGTGGGTGAATGTCATTCCCGACAAGCCGGGCTTGGCGGAAGCGGTGACGGTGTCCGACAGCGGCGAAAACGACTCCCAGTGATGCTATAATGGAGAAAGCATTCAATCACTCCGTCGAGGAGGGATGCCGCATGCCAATGGACAAGTTGAAAGATCCGTTGATCGATCAGTTGTTCGAGTCGATTTTGACATTGAGGAATCTGGAAGAATGCTATATCTTCTTTGATGACCTGTGCACGGTCAACGAATTGCGGTCGTTGGCCCAGCGGCTGGAAGTCGCCCGGATGTTGCGGCAGGGACGGACGTATCAACAAATTGAGCAGGAAACGGGGGCCAGCACCGCGACTATTTCACGGGTCAAGCGGTGTCTCAACTACGGTAACGACGGTTACAAACTCGTGTTGGAACGCATCGGAAAATAAGGCTGTGCAAGGGCGTTGTGGGGTGTCAGAAGACATTGAAGGAAATGATCGCCAGCTGGCGGCACGTATTCAAACTCGATCCGGACCGTTTTTTGTCCGATGAGGCATTGGATGCCATCTGCACGTCGGGCACCGATGCCGTGATCGTCGGCGGAACGCAAAACGTGACCTATGACAATACGGTGGAACTGTTGGCCCGCATCCGCCGATACGAGGTGCCTTGCGCGTTGGAAATCTCCAACGCCGATGCGGTGGTGCCGGGCTTTGATTTGTATTTGTTGCCAGTGGTGCTCAACGCCGGTCATCGCCGCTGGATCATTGACGCGCAGCTGGAAGGCGTGAAAAAGTACGGCCAACTCATCCCGTGGGAACAAGTGGTGGTGGAAGGGTACCTCATCGGCCACGCCGAGTCGGCGGTAGGCCGCCTGACGGCCAGCGACGCGAACCTTTCGCCGGAGGATGTGAAGGCGTACGCCGTGGTGGTGGAGCAGATGTTTCGGCTGCCGGTCTTTTATGTGGAATTCAGCGGCAAACTGGGCGATCCGGAATGGTTGAAAGCGGCCCGTTCCGGTTTGCGCCACAGTCGGCTCTTTTACGGCGGCGGCATCCGGGATGGAGAAACGGCGGCGCGTATGGCGCAATGGGCCGACACCATCGTGGTGGGCAATATCATATACGAAGATTTGTCGGCGGCGCTGGCGACGGTGCCGCCGGTTCGGGCCGATGGTTGAACGATGCGCTGAACGGAACCGCGCTTGGCCACCGAACAGTACACTGGACAGTATAATCCGTTATAAATCATCAGATGATGGAGCATTGGATGCGGAAAGCGCTGTTGGCGGAAAGGAAGAACGCGTATGCGGCAATCGACGACGCCGGAAAACACGACGTCGGAGCGAACCATGTTAGAGGATACGAATCGTTTGCTGGCGGGACTGAACGAGGCGCAGCGGCAGGCGGTGATGACCACGGAAGGGCCGCTTTTGGTGCTGGCCGGTGCCGGCAGCGGCAAGACCCGGGTACTGACGTACCGGGTAGCGTATTTAATCCAAGTGAAACACGTCCCGCCCTGGAACATTTTGGCCGTCACCTTCACCAACAAGGCGGCCCGGGAAATGCAGGAGCGGATCGGGCAGTTGGTGGGGGCCGTTTCGGACGACATGTGGATCGGGACGTTTCACCGCCTCTGTGTGCGCATTTTGCGCCGGGAAAGCCCGCGCATCGGGTATGACACGTCGTTTACCATCCTCGATGCGCCGGATCAGATGGCGGTGGTGAAGCAGGCACTCCGGGATCTGAATCTCGATCCGAACCGCTTTGATCCCCGCACCGTCTTGTCGGCCATCAGCAACGCGAAAAATGCGTTGCTGTCGCCCCAACAGTATGAGGCGCAAGCGGAAAACTTCTTGCAACAGACCATTGCCAAAGTGTACCGGTTGTACCAACAGCGGTTGGTGGCCAACCAGGCCATGGATTTCGACGATTTGATCTTTCAGACGGTGCGCCTGTTTCAGGAACATCCCGACGTGTTGGAAGCGTATCAGCGCCGGTTTCAGTACATCCACATCGACGAGTACCAGGACACGAACCGGGCTCAATATTTGTTGGTGCGCCAGTTGGCCGAGCGGCATCAAAACTTGTGCGTCGTCGGCGACGCCGACCAGTCCATTTACCGCTGGCGGGGCGCCGATATGGGAAACATTTTGCGTTTTCAGGAAGACTATCCTCAGGCGACGGTCATCAAGCTGGAGCAAAATTACCGCTCCACCCAGCGCATTTTGGATGCCGCCAACCACGTCATCGTCCACAACCGGCAGCGCTATGACAAACGGCTGTGGACGGCCAACGGGGAAGGGGATCCCATTCATCGGTTCATCGCCGAAGACGAGCATGAAGAAGCGTTTTTCATCGTCGATGAAATTCGGCGGCTGGTGCGGGAAGGACGCCGTTATGCCGATGTGGCTGTCTTGTACCGGACCAACGCCCAATCCCGGGTGTTGGAAGAGACGTTGATGAAGGCCAACATCCCGTACCGGATGGTCGGGGGCATGCGGTTTTATGAACGGATGGAAATTAAAGATGTCATTGCCTATTTGCGCCTCGTCATCAATCCCCACGATGAGTTGAGCTTGGAGCGGGTCATCAACGTTCCGAAACGGGGCATCGGGGAGACGAGTCTGGAGAAGCTGAAAAACTACGCCGACGCCCGGCAAATTCCGCTGTTCGAGGCGTTGAAACAGCCGGAAGAAGCCGGTCTCGGCGGCAAGGCGGCCCGCGCGGCAAAACAGTTTGCGGGATTGATTCTGGAATTGGGGCGGATGAGCGAATATTTGAGCGCCTCCGAGATGATCGAAGAGGTGTTAACCCGCAGCGGGTATCGGGACAGCCTCGTTCAGCAAAACACGCTGGAAGCCGAAGGGCGCCTGGAGAACATTAACGAATTCGTGAACGTGGCGGTGGAATTTGAAAACCGCAGCGAAACAACCTCACTGTTGGACTTTTTGACCGATCTGGCGCTGTTGACCGATTTGGACACCGAGCCGACGGATGAGGCCGAAGACGCCGTCGTGCTGATGACCTTGCACAGCGCCAAAGGGTTGGAATTTCCGGTCGTGTTTCTCTGCGGGATGGAAGAAGGCGTTTTTCCCCACAAGCGGGCGCTGGATGACGAGGAAGAATTGGAAGAAGAACGGCGGCTGGCTTACGTCGGGATTACACGGGCGGAAGAACGCCTGTATTTGACGGCAGCCCGCCGCCGAATGGTGTACGGGCAGACGTTGCAACATTTGCCGTCCCGTTTCTTGGATGAAATTCCGGACCATTTGGTCTTGGACCGCAGCGATGAGCGGAAGGAAACCCGTTTCGTCCGTCCGGCGGCGCCGACGGCCGGACGCTTTGGGATGCGGGTTGCGCCCAAAGGGGTGCAGTCGGATGGGCATGCCGGTGAATGGCGCGCCGGAGAAAAAGTGGTTCATCAAAAATGGGGGGAAGGGCTCATCGTTTCGGTGCACGGGGAAGGCGACGATACGGAGCTGGTTGTCGTCTTCGGCGACACGGTGGGCATGAAACGGCTGATGGCCCGTTTTGCCCCTTTGCAAAAGTTGAACTCTTGAAGCAGGAGCGAGACATCCATGAATCGACAAACGGCGGCAGAGCGGATTCGTGAGTTGCGGGAACAAATCCATCGGCACAACATTCAATACTACGTGTATGACAATCCGCTGATCAGCGATCAGGCCTACGACGCGTTGATGGCCGAACTGATGGAACTGGAAGCGAAATATCCGGATCTCGTGACGCCCGACTCGCCGACGCAGCGGGTCGGTGCAGCGCCGTTGGAAGCGTTCAACAAAGTGACGCACCGGACGCCCATGCTCAGCTTAAACAACGCCTTCCAGGAAGGGGAGTTGCGGGATTTTGACCGCCGGGTGCGCCAAGCGTTGCAAGAGGATGTCATCGATTACGTCGTGGAGTTGAAAGTGGACGGGCTGGCCATCTCCTTGCGTTATGAAAACGGCGTGTTCGTGGAAGGGGCGACGCGGGGAGACGGCACTGTGGGAGAAGACATCACGCAAAACTTGCGGACGATCCGGGCGATTCCCCTCCGGTTGACCGAACCGGTCAACGTGGAAGTGCGGGGAGAAGTGTACATGCCCAAACAAGAATTTGCCCGACTCAACCAAGAGCGGGAAGAGCAAGGCGAGCCGTTGTTTGCCAATCCCCGCAATGCGGCGGCCGGCTCGGTGCGGCAACTGGACCCGCAGATTACGGCTCAACGGGCGTTGTCCTGTTTTGTGTACGGCGTCGGTGAGTGGTCAGAGTCGTCCATCTCGCGCCACAGCGAGGCGTTGGTGCGGCTGCAACAGCTCGGCTTTCGCGTCAACCCGGAACGGCGGTTGTGTCGCGGCATCGACGAAGTGTGGCACTACGTGCAGGAATGGACCGAAAAGCGCCACCAACTGCCTTACGAGATCGACGGCATGGTGGTGAAAGTGGACCGCTTCGACTGGCAGGAACGGCTCGGCGCGACGGCCCGCAGTCCCCGCTGGGCCATCGCTTATAAGTTTCCGGAAGAAGAAGCGGTGACGCGGCTGGTCGACATTGAGCTGAGCGTCGGTCGGACCGGTGTGGTGACGCCCACGGCGATTCTGGAGCCGGTGAAGTTGGCGGGCACCACCGTCCGGCGGGCCAGTCTGCACAACGAAGATTTAATCCGTGAAAAAGACATCCGCATCGGCGATCAAGTGGTGGTCAAAAAGGCCGGCGACATCATCCCGGAAGTGGTGCGTCCGGTACCGGAGGCGAGAACCGGCGAAGAGAAACCGTTTCGCATGCCGGAGCGGTGCCCCGAGTGCGACAGCCCTTTGGTCAAACTGGACGGGGAAGTGGCGTGGCGGTGCATCAATCCCGAGTGTCGCGCCCATTTGCGGGAAGGGCTCATCCACTTCGTCTCCCGCAACGCCATGGACATCACCGGCCTGGGGGAAAAAGTGATCACCCAACTGTTTGAAGCGGGGTTGGTGCGCTCGCCGGCCGATTTGTACTTCTTGAAAAAAGAAGACTTGCTCCTATTGGAGCGGATGGGTGAAAAGTCGGCGGCCAACTTGCTGGCGGCTATCGAGCGGAGCAAGTCCAATCCGCTGTCCCGTCTGGTGTTTGCCCTGGGCATTCGCCACGTGGGGGAAAAAGCGGCCCGTATCTTGGCGGAACGGTTCGAAACGATGGACCGTCTCATGGCGGCTACGGAGGAAGAATTGTTGGCCATCGACGAAATCGGGCCCAAAATCGCCCAGAGCATCCGCGCCTATTTTGCCCAGCCGGCCGTACAGGACATGTTGGACCGGCTGCGCCAGGCCGGGGTGAACATGCGGCAGCCGAAAAAAGCGCCGTCGGCATCTGCGGAAGACCATCCCTTCCGAGGGAAGACGATCGTTTTGACCGGGACGCTGGCGTCCATGACCCGCCAGGAAGCGTCGGCCCTCATTGAACAGTTCGGCGGCAAGGTCACGAGCTCCGTCAGCCGCAAGACCGATTGGGTCATTTACGGCGAAAACCCGGGTTCCAAACTGCAACGGGCCCAAGAACTGGGCGTTGCCTTGATGGACGAAGAGACGTTTCTCAAAACCGTCGGTTACACGGCCGAAGGCAAGAGGGAAACATCATGAAAAAGCATGGGCGAAAAATGTGGACGGTGAGCCTGGCCGGCCTGTTGTTGTTGTTGAGCGCCTGTCAGACGGGACTGTTGCCCCAGAACCAGGAAGAGGCGGAAGAAGTGATGCCCCGGATCATTTCCCCCGCCGCCGATGTGAGCGAAATCGATTATCGGGGCGTGCTGCCCTACCAACCGGCCGCCTTTTCCGGGCTGTCCAAGCTGAACGATTTGCAGCGGGGACACATGGAACGGGCCATGTTTGAGGCGGCAGTGACCCGTTTTGATCCGGAAAAGCATTTGTTTCAGGAAGGGCAGTGGATAAGCCGGGAAGAAGGCAACGAATGGCTCGAAAGTTTGAACACGGCGCTGGAGCATCCGTTTGTTTTAGGCTTTTTGGAGCACGACTACTTGACCGAACAAGGCGAGCTGGCGGGTATGGTGGTGGGCGTGGCGGTGACGACCGGATATACTCCGACGGCGGAGGGGGCGCCTTCCTCACCGGTCCGGTTTTCCGAAGAAGACATCCGCCGCATGGCCCAGACCGTGGCCGACGATTTGACCGGCAGACTGCGTCAGAAGACCGATGTGCCGTTGGTGTTTCTTCTGGTGACCCACGACATGGACGAACAATTTGTGCCTGGCGGCGTGTTCCTGCAAGGGGAGGCGGCGGCCGGTGAGCAGACGGTGGAACGGTGGACGGAAGTGGACGAGGAATGGATCTTGCTGCCCAACCCCCGGGGCGGGCAAGGAGCGTACCAAGTCGAAGTACACCGCAATTTTCAGAAACTGCAAGAAAAGATCGAGACGTATTTTCCCAAGTTTGCCGGTGTTTCCGGAATGGCCCGTTTCCAAAAGCAGCAGCTGGTGGAATTGATCGTGGAGATCAACGCCGAATATGACTCGGAGGCGCAGATCACCCAGCTCGCCCAGTACGTGATTGCCATGTTGCCCGAATGGGTTTCCCAACACGTGCGGATCAATTTGTATATCCGTTCGTTGAATATGCCCCAAGCAGTCTACGTGCGGCAAAGCGACGGCCAGGAATTTTTCCACTTGTACCGGCAATAAAATGCGGGGAAAAACCTTCTTGCTTGATCCCGGCCGCTGCATGGCATATGATGGAGGTAGCCGACCGATGACATGACGCAAATGTAAAAAGTACCGTAATGGGTATATTTCGGTAAGAAGTCCATATTAAGGAAAACGGAAATCGAAAGCACGTGCTATGTTGGAGGAGGTCAAGTATGTTAAAAGAACTCACTTCACAGACATTTGACGAAACGATTCGCCAAGGGAAAGTGCTGGTCGATTTTTGGGCGCCTTGGTGCGGACCTTGCCGGATGCAAGCCCCGATTTTGGAAGAACTGGCCAAAGAAGTGCAAGGCGTGACCATCGCCAAAGTGAACGTGGACGATGAGCCGGAATTGGCGGGCCGCTACGGGGTGATGAGCATCCCGACCCTCATCTTGTTCGAAAACGGCACCGAAAAAGAACGGTACGTCGGTGTACAACCGAAAGAAAAATTGGCCCAAGTGCTGGCCTAACGACATCGCAGACAATTTTGCAATATCATTGGTTGGACCTCGCTGGAGGAATGGCACGAATGCTATTACCGACGGCGAGGTTTTTGTTTGCATAGGAGGTGGACGATGCCGGGGGTTATCAAACAAGACCGAAAAATCGTTCTTCCAAGCAATACCTCAGACGAGGAATTGGGGCGTTTATTGCAGGAAGCCGTTGACAGCCTCAACGTCGGCATTGTCATCGTGAACAAGGATGGCGTCATCCGTTATTTGAATAAGCCGTACTGCGCAGGTGGCCGACGGCGGGACTATCTTTTTGGACGAAATTGGCGACTTGCCCTTTAAGATGCAGGTGAAACTGTTGCGGGTGTTGCAAGAAAAAGAGATCGAACCGGTGGGGAGTACCCGGTCGATACCGGTGGATGTGAGAGTGATTGCCGCCACGAACCGTCCGTTGGAGAAAATGGTGGAAGAAGGTACATTTCGGGTAGATTTGTTTTATCGGATTCATGTGATTCAACTGCAAACGCCTGCGTTGAGAGAACGGATGGAAGATTTGGAGATGCTGGTCCACTTTTTTCTGTCCCGCATTTCCCAGCGGACCGGCAAACGGATCACGGGAATTGATCGGGAAGTGCTCGAGTTGTTTTACCGGCATTCGTGGCCCGGCAATATCCGAGAGTTGGAAAACGTCATCGAGGCGGCCATTCATTTGACTTGCAGCGAAATCATCACATTGGAGGATTTGCCGGACTACTGGCGGGAAATGCCTTGCTGGTCCATCGGTCAAAAAACGCTGAAACAAATGGTGGAAGAAACGGAAAAGCGCGCTATTGCGTTAGCACTGCAAAAATACGGGAACGACCGGCTGCAAGCAGCCAAAGCTTTGGGGATCAGTAAGACGACCATGTACGAAAAGATCAACAAATACGGACTGGGATCGAAATAAATTCCGGAAAGGCGGAAAGTACGTCCGCTTTTCCGGAAATTTTTTTGCCATGGAAGTCCTGCCAATTCCGGTGGTTGTGGCGCCCATTGAGAATCTGGTCTTGCCGGTTGATCGACCATGAACGGATGATGTTTTTGGTATTATTTTTGCAAATATTCTACGATGTCGCTGCTTTCATAAAAATCATGGATGAAAAGGAGGGGATTCAGATGTTGAGCATGATAGGGTTGCTGGGCGGCTTGGCACTGCTCATTTATTGGACCATGCGTGGGATGAACCTCCTGGTGGCAGCCCCGATCTGCGCGTTGGTTGTCGCGGTATTCAGCGGCCTGCCGCTTTTTCCCCAGCTCGTGCCGGAAGGGGAAGCCAATCTGGTGGGAAATTACATGAGTGGTTTTACCGGCTTTGTTTCGTCCTGGTTTTTGATGTTTTTGCTGGGAGCGATATTTGGAAAAGTGATGGAAGACAGCGGTGCCGCCGACAGCGTGTCCCGTTGGGTCGTCGAAAAATTTGGTGTGAAGAGGGCGGTGATGGCTGTTGTGGCCGCCTGCGCCGTGTTGACGTACGGGGGCGTGAGCTTGTTTGTCGTGGCTTTTTCCGTGTATCCGATGGCGGTGTCGCTCTTCAAGCAGGCCAATCTCCCCCGGCGGTTCATTCCGGCGGCACTGGCTTTTGGTTCGGTGACATTTACGATGACGTCGGCCGGCTCACCCGAAATTCAAAACTGGATTCCCATTGAGTACTTGGGCACCAGTCCGTATGCGGGTTGGGAAGTGAGCATCATCGTGGCTTTATTCATGATCGTTTTTGGCTTTTGGTGGTTGCAACGCATGATTGCCCGGGCCGTGGCCGCCGGCGAACATTTTCAACCTCGAGATACGGATCCGGTGGTCACCGATAAACCATTGCCCCGCCCGGTGACCGGTCTTATTCCGCTACTTGTCGTCTTGATTTTGTCGTTTGTTTTCCACCATTCCTTAAAGCAGTCGGCCCTCATCGTCGCCTTGTTGGGGGGCGTCATTGCTGCATACGTGTTGAACTTCAAGTATTTTAGAGATTTTTGGAAAGCGGTTTCAGATGGGACTGTCGGCTCGCTGATCGCCATTGGCAATACGGCGGCGGTGGTTGGTTTCGGTGGGGTGGCGAAAGCGGTGCCGCCCGCGGCATCGGCTTTGCCATGGCCGATGCCTTTGCCCGGCAGGGCGCCCATGTGGTGTTGTCGGATAGGAATGAA
>k87-799333_pt1 | contig 10699 bp, 10 predicted proteins | sample MGYA00084031_6733416 | MGnify analysis MGYA00084031
CGCTTTACCTGGCCCCGGTTACCGCGATCGGAGTGGCCGCGGGCACCGCCAGCACGGCGGTGCCCGCGGCCACTCCGATCGCGGTAACCGGGGCCAGGTAAAGCGCCGCCAACGCAGACAACCAGGTCCCCGCCGCCAGCCCGACCAGGCGCATGTCCCGGCGGGGCCCTCCAGCCTCCCGGGAGGCCCCGTCGGACGACGGGGAGGACCCATCGGGAGTCGACCACGCCGTCACAGACCGCAACCCTGGAGCGGTCACACCGTCACCAGTTCCCGAAGCTGCTCGTACCGGGCGTCCCCGATACCGCTGACCTCCCGCAGCTGCTCAACCGAACGGAAACCCCCATGCCGCTCGCGATAGTCCAGGATCCGAGCGGCGAGCACCGGCCCTACCCCTGGCAGCGTGTCCAGCTGCTCCAGGGTGGCGGTGTTGAGATTGACCGGACCGCCCACCGGTGCCGCTCCTCCCCCGCCGGCTGGCATGGGGAGAGCTCCCTGGGCGAGCGCCTCTGGCGGTGGCGTGACGCCCACCAGGACCAGCTCACCGTCGGTCAGCCGTCGCGCCAAGTTCAGGTAACCGATGTCGGTGTCCGGGAGGACTCCACCGGCTCCCTCAATCGCGTCAGCGACCCGCGCCCCGGCAGGCAGCTCCACCAACCCGGGCCGATGGACCCGCCCGGCCACTGCGACCACGATCGAGGCCGACGCTGTCGGAGCACCGGTCCGCAACGCTTCCTCGTTCGGCTGCTCATTGTTCGACGTGGCTTCCGCCGCTATAGGAGCCGTAGGAGCCTCAACGGGTACGGCCTCCACATGGGGCCGTCCGCGCCACGCTATCCAGCCGACCGTAAGCAGGATCACCAGGGCCACGGCCGCGACGGCAGCCACTCCACGACGCCCCGGACTGAACAACGCAACGACTCGCTCCAAACCCGACTCCGGCTCAGCAACGGCGGATTCGCCGGATGACCGCGGGATGCGAGGGGAGCGCTCCTCACAGACCGGACGCTCCTCACAGGCCCGCTCGCTGACAGGCAGGCCTTCGTAATCGACGGAGAGGGCATCTGAACGCTGGGCGACCATGCGAGGACTTTAAGCAACCGCCCAGTCCGCAAGAAACGACGAATATCTATGTTGTGGACAACAAGGACGGTTGTGGATAAGTAATGGCGAACACGGAGAATCTGCTAACAGAACATCAGGAATGACGACTGCGCGACCTGCGCCACACTCACCGGCGCTCAGCGGCCCACCGACGCGGCAGCGGGCCGCACGTTCACACGCGGGAGACGACAACCCCCAGCAGGCCCGGCCCAACATGCGCGGCCACGGCGGCACCGACTTCGCAGGTGTACAGGTGACGCACCTTAGACAGTCGCGCGGTCAATCGCTCGCCGAAGGCCGCTGCCCGCTCCGGGTTTTGCAGGTAGTGGACCGCGATGTCCACCTCGTCGCCTCCCGCCGCGTGAACCGCGAGCTCTTCCAACCGCGCCAACGCGCGGCTCGTGGTCCGTACCCGCTCCTTGACCACGACCCTGCCATCCGCCACATGCAGAATCGGTTTCACCGACAACGCCGTGCCGACCAACGCTTCGGCGGCGCTGATCCGACCGCCTCGACGCAGGTACTCCAGGCTGTCCACATAGAACAGGGCGGTGGTGCGGGCAGCGGCTTGCTCCGCCGCGCGGCGTACCTGATCCAAGTCGCCGCCTTCCTGGGCGGCCTGGGCCGCCGCCAAGACGGGGAACCCCAGCCCCATGCCGGTAGAGCGCGCGTCCACTACAGCCACTTGATCCCCGAACCCGACGGCCGCGGTCACCGCCGAGTCGTAGGTGCTTGACAGGTGGGCAGAGAGGTGGATGGACACCACGCCGCTGACACCGGCATCGAGCAGCTCCGCGTACACCTCCGCGAACTCCATTGGGCTCGGGCGGGAGGTGGTGACGCGAAGATGCCGATACTGCAATGCCCGCGCCACATCGGCCGGCGTCACCTCGATCCCTTCCCGCCCCGAAACCCCTGACACGACGACATGGAGCGGAATAACGCGTATGCCGTATTTGTCGGTGACCGTCTCGGGCAGGTAGGCGGTGGAATCGGTCACCACGGCAACCGAGGAGGATGCGACCACGACAGGGATCACATCACATTCCACGCCACGCCACCCGTGGGTCGTACCCCACGCGCCGCCGCGTCGTCCCTCACCGGGTGAGCCCGCTGAGGCATAAGCCCGTCTAGGCGGGCCGCACCTGCAGCACCCAGAAGGGGACGCCCTGTTGACAGAAGGACATCACATCCGGCGCCTCGTAGCCGGTGACCGTGACCGTGGCGCCGGGCCGCAACTGCTGCAGCACATGTGGGCTGTCGCCGAGCAGCAGATAACTGTCTTGTGCCGTCTGCAGGATCAGGCACCCCGACTCCACCCCCTCCTCGACAGTGCCGGTGAGCTGCTGGGTTTCAACGTCCCCGCCCCCGGGCAGCGGGGTGTACGGCGTACCTGACGTCGGCCCACCCACGGAGCCCGACGTGGCGGGGGAGCTGGGTACGCTCGAGGGCCCGACAGCACCGGCAGAGGTGGTGACCGCTGGAGAGGCGGTGCGAGAGCCGCCGGCACGGTTGATCGGGCCTCCACATCCGGTCAGGGCACCGAGCAGCACCAAGCCGACCAGAAACCACCCCACCGGCCCCACCACAGGGCGATGCTCCCTCTCAGGCATGAGACGTCTGTTAACCATGGGGTTCTCATACCAGTGCGACGGGGAAGGAAAAGCAGCGGTTCCCAGCGCTGTGTGACCAGGCAGCGGCCCCGGTCACAGCTGAGGACCGACGTTGTACGTCTCCATCCGCCACGCTCCCCCACGGCCCTGCCGCAGCTCAATCCAGTGGCAGTTAGCCAGTGGCCCTAAGGTGTGCGGCACGGTGTTGGCCCATCCCAGGAAAGCACCGACTCCGTGGCGAGCGGCGCCCCCGTGGGTCACCACCACCGCCGTGCCTCCCTGTGCCCGCTCGGCGATGTCGGCCAACGCTGCGCTTACCCGCTTGCCCACATCGTCGTAGCTTTCAATACCGACGTCGGTCACGGGCTCACCGCGCCGCCACTGCTGAAACTTCTCAGGCCACCGCGCCTCGATCTCCGGGTGGGTCAGCCCTTCCCACAGCCCGTAGACCCGTTCCCGCAGCCGGCTGTCGGTGTCCACCGGCAGCCCGGTCAGCGTGGCCAGCGCCTGGGCTGTGTCCTGGGCCCGCCGCAGATCGCTGGAGACGATCAGATCAGGGTTTTTAGCGACCAGCAGCTGTGCGGCGGCCGCCGCCTGCTGCCGACCGACGTCATCGAGGTCAACGTCGGTCTGTCCCTGGATGCGTTGCTGCTGATTCCAGACCGTCTGTCCGTGGCGCCATACGATGAGTCGGGTCACTCCCGCCCCTCCGCAGCACCGGACACCGCCCCCTCGGTAACCAGGTCACGGTCGACGAACGGGATGACGGGGCAGTCCTTCCACAGTCGATCCAGCTCGTAGAAACGGCGCTCGTCGGTGTGCTGGACGTGGATCACCAGATCGACGTAGTCCAAAAGCACCCAGCGTCCTTCCCGCTCGCCCTCCCGGCGGACGGGCTTGGCTTTCAGCGCCAGCAGCCGTTCCTCGATGGCCTCCACGATCGCTCCCACCTGCCGCTCGTTGGGGGCCGATGTCAGGAGGAACACATCAGTGATCGACAGACGCTCGCTCACATCCAGGATCAGGATCTCCTGGGCTTTCTTGTCCGCGGCGGCCTGCGCGGCGGCCAGCGCCAGCTCGCGGGCGTACTCCGATGCGGGCACCGATCTCCTTCCGGTTCGGACGATGGGCTGGCCGCCGGTGGCGGCCGGGTTCACGGTCCAAGCCTCTCACGATCGGACGCGACCACCCGAGTACCGTAGGTGTTTCGTCCTCGTAATACCCAAAATTCAGTGGGGTGGTTCTGGAGGACCGTTGCGGTACAGCTTCCGTTTGGCGATGTACTGCACCACGCCGTCGGGAACCAGGTACCACACTGGCTTGCCCTCACTGACCCGGCGGCGGCAGTCGCTGGACGAGATCGCCATCGCCGGCACCTCAACCAGGCTGACCGCGTCCTGTGGCAGATGCGCCGCGGAGAGCTTGTACCCCGGCCGGGTGACTCCGACGAAGTGAGCCAGCCCGAACATGGTTTCGGGATCTTTCCAGGACAGGATGGCCTCGAGCGCATCCGCGCCGGTGATGAAGTACAGCTCCACGTCGGGCCCGTATATGGCCCGCAGATCCCGCAGTGTGTCGACGGTATAGGTGGGCCCACCCCGGTCGATATCAACCCGGCTGACGTGGAAGCGAGGATTGGAGGCGGTGGCCACCACCGTCATCAGATAACGGTCTTCTGCGGAACTGACGTAGGTGCCATCCTTCTGCCACGGTTGCCCCGTGGGTACAAACACCACCTCATCCAGGTTGAAAAGGTGCGCCACTTCACTGGCTGCCACCAAGTGTCCGTGGTGGATGGGATCGAACGTCCCACCCATGACTCCGACTCGTCGCACCGCCGCATCGTAAGCCGACGTTCAGCAGTCGCGCTCACTTGCATCGAGTGAGGTGATCCACACAGTGGTCTGACCGGACAGTGCCTCCCAGAGGGCGCAGCCTTCGGCTACGACAAATCAATAGACAAGCTGGTAGATATCGACAGATACCGCCGGATCGGTCACAGAGATCTCGTCGATCTCGTCACCGCTCGTCTGGCCTGCAATGCGCGACGCAGGTCATCGGTTTGGTCGGCGAGGGAACGTCGGACGCTGGGCGGTAGATCCTCCCGTTCCAGCACCCCGTACGCGCGATCCAGCGTCGCCTGCTCCACGGCGATCCACGGGAACCCGCGCTGACCGATCAGGTACTGAATCGTGTGGGTACGCCGCTGCAGCCGCACCACCTCATCGAAGTAACGCTCCACGTAGTCGGTGAGCAGGTCGGCTTGCTCCGGCTGCCAGAACCCCTCCAAGGTCGCCATGAGCAGGTGGTTAGACGGTTCCTGAGGCCCGAAGGTCATATCCCAGGCCTGTTGTTTGGCGTCAGGATCCGGACGCGCGGCGCGAGCCCGGGCCGCCCCGCGCTGCCCCATCGCGCTGGGATCACGCGTCAGCTCCTGCTCAATCTCCGACTCATTGATCAGTCCGAGCACCGCCAGCCGGTACAGGATCATCCAGCGCAGCTCGGTGTCCACGGTGATCCCCGCTGGCACCTCGTCCCCGACCAGCCAACGCCGCACCACGGCGATGTCCTGGTCGTCGACCGCGCACGCGGCCAGCCCACGGGCCGCGGCGAGCCGGCGCCCGTCGGCGGTGTCCGTGTCGGCCAGGACCCGCCGGCATACAGCGGCCAAGGCGGCGAGGGCCTCTGGGCGCCGCTCCACCGGCAGATACCGGTCGACCGCCTGATTTCGGGCGAGGGTGAAGCTGGCCTCCCACAGGCTGACCTCTGTCTCATGAGGCAGGTGCGCCACGACCAGGTCGATGAACTGGTCGGCCGGCAGATCAGCGTCTCGGGTCGCGTCCCATGCCGCTCCCCACAACAAGGCTCGCGTGAGTGGATCGGCTACTCGACTCAGCGCGCGGTACGTGGTCTGCCAGGAGCGGTCATCCAGACGGATCTTCGCGAAGGTCAGGTCGCCGTCGTTGAGGACCGTCAGTTCCGGCGCGGGTACGCCGATCAGCTCCGATACCGGGGTACGGCCACCGCCGGCATCCGGATCAAGAGCGACCAGCGTGTGGAGGCGACGGACCAAAGAGCCGTTCTCCTGCGCGTACCCGCCGATCGCGATTCGGTGGGGGCGCAAGGTGGGGTGTTCCGGCGGCGCGGTCTGGACCACCGCGAAGGTGGCGAACCGGCCGTCGTCGTCCAATGTGTACTCCGGGCGGAGGGTGTTCACCTGGCAGGTACGCAGCCAGCGTTTGGCCCAGTCGGTCAGGTCCCGTCCGCTGGCCTGCGACAACGCGTCGAGCAGGTCATTGAGGGTGGCGTTGCTGAAGCGGTGCCGGGTGAAGTAGTCCCGGATGCCGCGGAGGAAGGTCTCCTCCCCCAGCCAGGCGACCAGTTGACGCAGGATGGAGGCGCCTTTGGCGTAGGAGATGCCGTCGAAGTTGAGCAGAGCGTGCGCCGCGTCGGACACATCGCCGGCAACCGGGTGGGTGGAGGGTCGCTGATCGGCGGCGTAGCCCCAGTACTTGCGCAGGACCGCGAAGGTGGTCCAGCTCCCGGTGAAACGAGTCACCCGCTCGGTCACCTCGTGCCCCATGTACTCGGCGAATGACTCGTTGAGCCATAGGTCGTCCCACCACCGCATGGTGACCAGGTCGCCGAACCACATGTGGGCCATCTCGTGCGCGATCACCTCAGCGCGTTCCTGGCGCTGGGTGTTGGTGACCGCGGACTGAAACACGTACTCGTCCCGGATCGTGACGCAGCCGGGATTCTCCATGGCGCCGGCGTTGAACTCCGGCACGAACACCTGGTCGTACTTGCCGAAGGGGTACCGGATCTGGAACATCCGGTGGTACTCGTCCAGACAAGCGCGGGTGATCTCAAACAGCTCGTCGACGTCCGCGTCAAGGTACGGGGCCAGGGAGCGGCGACAGTACAGGCCCAACGGGATCCCGTCATGTTCACTGTGGACGCTATGGAAGGGCCCGGCCGCTACGGCCAGGAAGTATGTGGACAGCGGCGGAGTGGTCGCCAGGCGCCAGCGCCCAGGGGCGACCTGGGTGGCCGCGCCGTTACCCACCACCGTCCACTGTGACGGGACCGTCAGGGAGACGGTGAACGGCGCCTTCAGGTCGGGCTGGTCGAAGCTGGCGAAGACGCGTCGTGTGTCGTCCAGGAAGCACTGGGTGTAGGTGTAGACCTCGCCGTCGACGGGATCGACATACCGGTGCATCCCTTCACCGGTGTGGGAGTAGGCCATCTCGGCGACAACGGTCAGTTCGTTCTCAGCGGCCAGATCCCACAGCGGAAGCCGGTTGTTCTCCAGAGCCTTCAAATCCAGAGGCCGACCGTTCAACACGGCACGGTGGAGCACGGCGGGCTCCACCTCCACGAAACTGGACGCGCCGGGTTGCGTGCATCCGAATCGGATCGTGACGGTGGAACCGAAAAACCGCTCACCGCGGGTGAGGTCAAGGTCGAGTGTGTAGTCGCGAACCTGGATCAGCTGGGCGCGTGTCTCGGCCTCATCACGGGTCAGGCTGGCCACCCGCACACTCTAGAGCGCATTACTGACATCCTCGACCCTTCTCCCCCCTATCGCAGGTAGTGCCTCCAACGACTGAACACCGATCGTTGTTACGGTGCTACTGTGCGTATCGCTGATCTACCTCCTGAGCGACGTCCCCGGGAGCGGCTGGCCGAGTTGGGCGCGGAGGCGCTCGGCGACCATGAGCTGCTGGCGGTGGTCCTCGGTAGCGGCGGGGTCCGGGGAGCGGGAGCCCATGTCCTGGCCGAGACGCTGCTGGACAGGTTCGGGTCGCTGGAGCAGCTCGCGCAAGCCAGCCCCGAGGAGCTAGAGGCGGTCCCAGGGGTAGGGCCGGTCAAGGCCGCCAACATCGTGGCTACGTTCGCACTCGGTCGGCGGTGCGTGTCGTCCTCACCGCCACCCGCCTCCCCCTCCACGGGGACCACCATCCCACCGCTGCCTACGCCCCGCTCCGGAGACACCGCGCCGTCCCCGTCACAGGATCGCGACCTCCAGGCCACTGACCTCCCGGACCCCACCTGCGCTCTCCACCGCAAGGCCCCGCACGACGTCGTGGCCGCCAGTGCCGACTCTCCCGGCTCCGACGCCGTCACGTCGGGCACCCCCCAACCCCAGGGTCTTTCCTCCAGAAGGGGTACGCCCGGGCCAGGCGCACCCGTCAGCGCCGCAGCCGGGCAGGACGCCGCTTCCCATGGCGATGACGAGCAGTCCGACCTGGCGATCCTGGTCTGCCTGGTTCCCGGCTCCCGGTCTGCCGCGTTGTTTGAGGAGTTCGCGGACCTCGCCGAGGCCACCGGCCTGCGCCTCATCGGACACCTGGTCCTCCCCGCCCGCACCTGGCGTTCAGACCGAACAGACGCGTAGCATCGGGGCGTGCGGATGTCACCGATCTTCCTCGGCTGGTGGTCGCCCTAAGGGCGGCTACCTCATCCGCGTACCCAAAGACCGACATGCGGCCGCCCTACTCCGGGCGGCCGTCGCGCGTGCTGAGGGCCTCCGGGTAGGCGGTCGCCTCAAGCCTCAAGGAGCCCTCTTATGTCTCGTCGCCTTTCTGGCTTCAAACCGACCGGCTACCTGCATCTGGGCAACTACCTAGGCGCGATCCGCCCGATGGTGCGTGCCCAGGATTCACCCGACAGCCACAGAGATCTCCTGTCTGACGCGGATATCCCTGGCACAGATATCTTTGCCGCCTCTGGCACGAATACCCCTGATACGGCTGCCCCTAATGCTGCCCCTAATACGGATATCCCTGGTGCGGATATCACCCCGCAGGACCCTGTCACGTCACAAGGCCAAGATCATCTGTTTCCTGCCCGACACCGGTCGGAGATCAACAACATCGTGATGGTGGCCGATCTCCACGCTTTGACCGTCACACACGATCCAGCCACCATTCAGACTTTCACCCGGCACGTGGCGACCGCACTCCTGGCGGCCGGCGTAGATCCTGACCGGAGTCTGTTCTTCGTCCAGTCCCACGTCCCGGAACACACCGAACTGCACTATCTGCTGGAGGCCACCACCGGATACGGCGAGGCCCACCGGATGATCCAGTTCAAGGAAAGGTCCGCTCGAGAAGGCAAAGAGAACATCCGGCTCGCCCTGCTCACCTACCCGGTCCTGATGGCCTCCGACATCCTGCTCTACGACGTTGACGAGGTGCCGGTCGGCGAAGACCAACGCCAGCACGTGGAGCTCACCCGCACCGTGGCCAGACGGTTCAACCAACGCTACGGCCCTACTTTCGTGGTTCCCCGAGTCACATACCCCGTCCACGCCGCCCGGGTGAAGAACCTGTCTGACCCGCGCATCAAGATGGAGAAGAGCAGACCACCCCACACCGGTGTGATCTTCCTGTTGGACCCGCCCGACGTGCTGCGTCACAAGATCATGCGGGCAGTCACCGACCAGGAGGCCCAGATCCGCTACGACCCACAGGCGCAACCTGGTATCGCCAATCTGTTGGAGATCCTCGGGGCCTGTCTCGATCTCCCGCCCGCCACGCTCGCCCACCAATACGGCGGGCAGGGGTATCGCCGCCTGAAGGAGACCGTCGCGGACGTGGTCATCGAGACCCTCCGGCCGATTCAGCGGCGATACGCCGAATTGGAGCAGGACCCCGCGTACCTGTCCGATGTGTTGAAGGTGTGTGCCGGACGGGCCCGGGAGTACGCCGCCCAGACCGTGGACAGGGCACGCCGCGCCATGGGGCTACTCCCCTAGACAGCAGCCCCAGGCCGCGTCGACGCGGTTAGTAGTCGTCCGTGTCTTCCTCCTCGGAGTGCGGCGGCTCGTCGGGCGATGGGCGCCGCCGGGCCTGCCTGGCCGCCAGTCGAGCCGCCGCACTCACCCGCTCGTTGCGTTCCAACCGGTAGTCGGTGCCACGCGCCCCGGGGATGTAGTCGTTACCGGTGGGCAGCATCGGCTGCCATTCGAACTCCATATCGCCGATCCGGACCGAGCAGCCGGGTTCGGCGCCCAACCGGGCCAGCTCAGTCTCCACCCCCAGGCGGGCGAGCCGGTCGGCCAGGTATCCGATGGCCTCATCGTTGTTGAAGTCGGTCTGGCGAACCCACCGTTCGGGTTTGGGGCCGCGGACCACGAACGTGTCCCCGTCCCGCTCGATGGTGAAGGTGTTCTCATCCACCGCGGGCGGACGGAGCACGATCCGGGTCGGCTCGAGCTCGGGCTGCCGCGCCCGGTACTCCTCAACCCGTTCGGCCAGCGCGAAGGTGAACGGTCGCAGCCCTTCACGGCTGACTGCGCTGATTTCGAACACCGGCAGCCCACGCGCCTCCAATTCAGGCCGGACCAGCTCAGCCAGCTCACGGGCGTCAGGGACGTCGATCTTGTTCAGCGCCACCAGCCGTGGCCGGTCCTCCAAGCCGCCGTAGGCCCGCAGCTCCTGCTCGATGACGTCGATGTCGCTGATCGGATCCCGTCCCGGCTCCAGGGTGGCACAGTCGACGACGTGCACCAGCACCGCGCAGCGCTCAATATGCCGTAGGAAGTCCAGCCCCAGTCCTTTACCCTGCGCGGCTCCGGGGATCAGACCTGGCACGTCGGCGATGGTGAACGTGCTGTCCCCCGCTCGAACCACGCCCAGGTTGGGCACCAGGGTGGTGAAGGGATAGTCAGCGATCTTGGGGCGTGCGGCGGAGAGCACGGAGATCAGTGAGGATTTACCCGCGCTGGGATACCCCACCAGACCGACGTCGGCGACGCTCTTAAGCTCCAGGACGATATCCAGTTCCTCTCCCGGTTCGCCCAATTCCGCGAATCCCGGAGCCTTGCGACGGTGGTTAGCCAGCGCTGCGTTCCCCCGGCCGCCCCGACCACCGGTGGCCACCACGAACGAGGTGCCCGCCCCCACCAGATCGGCGAGCACCTCGCCGTCTGGGGTGCTGACCACGGTGCCGTTAGGCACTTTGAGAATCAGGTC
>k87-1432289_pt1 | contig 10696 bp, 10 predicted proteins | sample MGYA00084031_6733416 | MGnify analysis MGYA00084031
CGGCCCGAGCGGACCGTGGCCGAGGCCGCCCGCCTCATGGAGACCCAGGAGGTCAAACGGCTGCCCGTGGTCGGCGAAGCCGATCGGCTCCTGGGCATCGTCAGCCGCGGTGATCTGCTGCGGATCTTCCTCCGCCGTGACGAGGCCGTTCGCGAGGAGATCACCGAGGATCTTCTGCACCGCACCCTGGGGCTCGATCCCCGGGACGTGACCGCGGAAGTGCGCGAGGGGCGGGTCACCCTCACGGGCACCGTGGAGCAGAGGAGTCCGGTCCCCGTCATCGAGCAGCTGTGCCGGGGCGTCGACGGCGTGGTCTCGGTCACCGCACGGATCGCCGTCCGGACGGACGATCCCCGAAACGCACCCACCGGGACACCCCGACTCCGTGCGGGTTCGCGAGGGCGGTCCGGCGAACCGGCGGATGCCGTGCCGAGGACGGCCATGTCCCGGAGGGCGTGTCCGGCCGGCCCCGCCACAGGACTGAAAGAGCCCTGCGGGACCGGCGGCCGGCCTGGAGGCCGACGACACTCCGTCTCCGCGCTCTGCGTCGTCTCCACGTCCTGCCGCGGTCACCTCCGGGGGACGACAGCGACGGGACACGGTGCGTGATGCAGCAGTGCGTGATTGATCAGGCCGAGCTGCAGGCCCGGGTGGTCAAGTCGTCGCCGGGCCCCCACGACCAGCAGATCCGCCGTCGACGCGGCCTCCAGCAGGGCCGGACGTGCCGGCTTCTCGACCAGCCGCCGGCTCACCTCGGCGTCACGGTACTTTTCCGCAGGGCGGCGAAGAGCGTCGTCGAGCACTTGGGCGGGCGGGCGCCGGTGGGCCTCCAGCTGCCACGACGAGGCCTGCGGTGTCGTACAGGCACCGGACGGTGGGCTCCAGGCGTGCAGCGCCACGAGCCGGCAGCGCCGCACATGGGCCTCGCGCAGTGCGAAGTCCACGGCTGTGCCGCTGCCCTCCCCGTCCTCGACCCCCACGACGACACATCCGAAACGGGTGCTGCGATGCTCCGGAGCACCCCGGACCACCACGACCGGGCAGCCGGCGCGTGCCGCCACGGCGAGGCCGACCGAGCCGAGGAGCATGCCGGGAAGACCTCCGAGTCCCCTGTTCCCCAGCACCAGTGCGAAGGCGTTGCGCCCATGGCCGACGAGGGCGCAGACCGCGTCCTCGTGCGACACCTCGCTGGACAGCCGCACCGCTGGTGCGCTCTTTCCGGCACGCTCCGAGGCAGCGCTGATCACGCCGGACGCTTCCGGCTCACCGGCCGCCGCGTGCAGAAGACGGAGCGGGACTCCGTGCCGGACCGCCTCGGCGGCGGCCCAGTCGACCGCCTCCAGGCTCGCCTCGGATCCGTCGACGCCCACCACGAGGGGAATCGTCACCGTGCCCGTCTCCTCTCCTGCTGCGTGCCACGGCTCCGACTCCTTCACGGGGCCGCATACGCCGTGGCGAGGGCCGGGAATCCCCGGGGCGGGAGTACTCGTCGCGCCGAGTACGCAGGCGGCGCCCGGCCCATCCGCGCAGCCGGACTCGTGCATTCCCCCTTCAGCTTCTTACGGGACGGAGGCCGCCGCCATGCAACCGGCCGTCACCGTGGGCCTCGACGGCCCGTCCGGCCGTGACCGTGCGCTCCGGGAGGCACTGATCAGGGGTTTCCGACCGGGCCGGGCCCGGCTCACCGGAAGACCGCGTGGATCTCCTGCTCGGTCGCCTCGTGCGACACGAGCAGAAGCCCGGCCCCGGGCAGCAGCCGCAGCCCGGGGCCGGGGACCGCGGGCCGGCCGCCGCGTACGACGGTGGCGGCCACGGTGCCGGCGGGCAGGGCGATCTCGCCGAGTGCGCGCCCCGCGGCCCGGGACCGTTCGGTGATCGCGGTCTCGACGACCTCGACGCCCGCCCTGCCCAGCCGCAGCAGCGCCACGGTGTCCGTGGCACCGGTGGCCTCCTCGATGAGGGAGAGCAGCGGGGTGGCCGCGGGCACGGCCACGTCCACGCCCCACCGCTGGTCGAAGAGCCAGGCGTTCTCCGCCTCGTTGACGCGCGCGGCCACTCGTTCCACCCCGAACCTCCGCTTGGCGAGCAGGCCGATGACGAGGTTGTCCTCGTCGCGGCCGGTGACGGCGACGACGAGGTCGCTGGCGAGGGCTCCCGCGCGCTCCGGCAGGTCCGGCCCGCAGGCGTCCCCGGCCAGGAGGCGCACATGCGCCGGGCGCACACGCGCCAGGTCCTTGGGCTCGGCCACACGGCCGTCGTCGCACCCGACGAGGGCGACGTCGGCGGAGACAGCCCGGGCCTTGGCGAGGCCGGTCGCCCGGTGCGGCTGCGTGAACCGGTCCCGGTCGCCGTCCCGGAATTCCTCCTCGGGCAGCAGATCGGCCTCGGAGACCGCCCCGCTCACCCGGCCGTCGCCCTCCGGCACCGTAAGGGCACCGACCTTCCACCGCACCCTGCGCTCGACGATGTCCTTGAACGGAGCCTTGCGCCCCACCGCTACGACGGCGCGTGTCATCCCGTCGCCGGCCTGGTGCGGGCTGCTGCGCATGCTCTCCGCCCCGGACTTCCCCGGCCGGGCCGAGCGCCTGTGCGGTCCGCCTCCTCCGCATTGCCGAAGGCAGCCGCGGTGAGGTGAGGGGAGAGCGTCGCAAGTGTCCGTACTTCCCGTACCCCGGCCGCATCCACACGGCGGGAGCCGGTCGGGACCGTCGGCACCTCGGCGGGGGCCGGGAAGCCTCCCTGCATCACCGCGGTGGACGGCCTTGCCGGGCGAGGCGAGGACAACAGGACGGGGCGGGAAGGACATCCGCTTCTCGTGGATCCGGATTGCGCGGTGCGCGGCTGCCGGCCGCTTCTCCGCGTCTTCCATGGTCCTACCCGCTGACACCAGTGCACCACCGGAACCTCCGGTCCACCAGGGCCGGTCGGCCCCAATGCGGGGACGGGCCCGAGGAGGACAGAGACATGACAGCCGTTCTCCCCGGTTCCGCGGCCCGGCCTCACCCACGGCCCGGTCCTGCGCTGCTCACCAGCCCGAACTCTTCCTCCCCTCCCGGCTTCGAGGGACCCGTCCGCGGGAGAGGAAGACCGATCGGCCCGCAGCACTCGGTGCCTGGCCAAGGGGGCGGCCCGTGGGACGAGGGGGCTCCGCCAGGGCGGATCAGGACGTTCGGACCATCTTGGGGCCGTTCGGTCCCACCTGGCCGGGCCTGTCGGAGGATTGTGGGAGAGCCGGCGAGGCGCGGGTGACCGGGGTCTGTCCGCACTGCGGCAGGAGGTGGAGACCATGCCGCGCACCGTCACCGGTAGGCCTCGACGGCTCGTCCGAGAGCCAAGAGCCGGGCCGCTGCCGGATGGGCGCACGCGAGGCCAAGCCGTACGGGGTACCGCTGAAGTTCCTCCATGTCCGGCAGCTTCTGGCGCAGGTACCGTTCCCCGGTACGGAGACCAACCGGGATTGGATTAAGCAATTGTTCGGTGAATCTGCCGAAGGCCTGCGGCTGCGCCATGCCGGTGTCGGAGTGATCATCGAGCGTGTGCTCGGCCGTCCCGTCGAAGTGCTCTGCCAGGCAGCGAAGGACGCCGACTTACTGGTGCTGAGCTTCCGGGCCCTGGGTGATGTCGGCGGCTTCGCCTTGGGTTCCGTCGGCCTCTTTGCCGTGGCGCGCGGATGCAGTCGTTGATCGAAGTCGGCCGCATCCGCGCGCTGTCAGGCATTGAAACGAATCATCGGATGGTCAACAGCAGTTCGCTGCCGCAGGCTGCTGTTCGGGCACGGCGGTGTCATCCGGGGTGCAGCAGGAGCCGGTCGGCTGCTTGGCGAGGGTATCGGCGTCTGCCTTGACGACATACACCTCCCATGGCTCCTGGCCGGGACCGCGCACCCACACCTTGTCCTGGAGTGCGTAGCAGCAGGTGGTGTCGTTCTCCTCGGCGGTGGCCAGCCCGGCCTGAGCGAGCCGAGTAGCTGCCTCCTTCACTTCCTGGGTGGATGCCACCTCGATGCCGAGGTGGTCCAGGCGTGTGTCCTCGCCTGCTGTTCCTTCGATGAGAACGAGCTTGAGAGGGGGGTCGGCGATGGCGAAGTTGGCGTAGTCGTCGCGGAGCTTGGTCGGCTCGACGCCGAACAGTTTGCTGTAGAAGGTGATGGCTGCGCGTAGGTCGGGGACACGCAGAGCGAGCTGTATTCGGGACACGAGGCATTCCTCCTACTGGTTTCGGAAGGGACGGATCCTCGGGATCGAGGCGATCCCGAGACGGGCGCGGTCAGGCGTCACAGCAACTGCCTGTGGAGGCGGTGGGGCCGACGGAGGCGAGAGCGAGCTGGATCGGCTGCAGGGTTGGGACGGCGCAGCAGCCTTCCCGTCTCCGCCCCGGCGGTGCCGGGGTGTCGAACAGTCCGTGCCGTCGCATATGCGGGTTTCCGGCAGGGACGGTTCCATACGGTCGGCGGCGTCCATGTCGCCAGTGAGGGCGGCCGCTGCGGAGCGGACCTGCTCGTAGCCGGTCATGGCCAGAAAAGCGGGGGCGTGGCCGTGGCTCTTGATGCCGACCGGGCGGACAGCAAGCTTGGGGCAGCCGTGCTCCCCGCAGCGAGGACAAGCGTATGCGTGTCCCTTCGTGCACGACGGCGCCGGCGGCCGGACCGGTGGGGTCGTTGATGTTTGTCGATATGGATCAGCATGCCTCCTTGATTGATATCTGTCAATATAGAAGTTTGTCGAATCTTCTTCGCGGCGTTCGCGGCGGGGTGTGCGGCACTCTTGCCAGCTGGTTTGATAAGGGTCAATATAGAGGCATGTCTAATTTGACTCCACGCTCCGTGGCCGATGTCTCCACGCCCTTGCAGTGCTGCCCGCCGCTGGGGCAGGAGCCGTTGTCCGCTGCTGACGCCGAGAAGATCGCCGCCCTGTTCAAGGCGCTGTCCGACCCGGTCCGCCTGCGGTTGCTGATGCATCTGGCCGAACGTCGAAGTGCCGAGGTCGCCGTGCACGAGTTGGCCGATGTCGGGGTGTCGCAGGCGACGGTGAGCCACCACCTCAAGCGGCTGCGCTGCGCTGGTCTGATCGAGAGCCGGCGTGAGGGCCGCCTCGTCTACTGCCGCCTGAGTGAAGGGGTCCGCTCAGCGCTGGGGCAGATCCTGCATCGGCGCAGTCAGGTGGGTGTTCAACAGGCCGGAGCGCGCCGTGGGGGCAGACTCCAGCCCCGCACCATGGCGGCTGAGGCACTGCGGTGCAGGGCTGGAGGAACCGGGAGAACAGGGTATTGAGGGGTGTCCTCCCGGGCTTGTGGCGATCAGGAGACCGTGACGGTGGGGGAAGTTGCCGTGGGTTGGTCCAGACGGATGATCGTGTCGCACAGACGTTCCACCTGGGCCGGGTCGTGGGACACCAGAAGGACCGCGCGGCGTCCGTGCAGCGCTGCTATCGTTTTCTCGACTGTGTCCCGGCTCTGTTCGTCGAGTGCGCTGGTGGGCTCATCGAGGAGAAGCGCTGCCGGCTCCAGGGCCAGTGCACGCGCGAGACACAGCCGCTGCCGTTGTCCCACGGACAGGGTATGGGCCGGTGCATCGAGCCTGTCGGAGACCTCCTTCCACAACCCGGCCTCGTGCAGCGCTTGTTCCGCTCGCTCACGCAGAACCTTTCGAGGAGCCCGCAGGACGTGCCGCAGCCCGAAGAGCGCGTTGTCGAGGATGCTGCCGCCGAAAACCACGGGTGTCTGGGGTACGAGCACCACCTTGGCCCGCAGGTTGGCGTCTCCCTTGCCCGGTGCGATCGTCCGTCCCAGCACCTGCAGGTCACCGTCTCTGGTGAGCCCGTTCGGAAGCAGGTCCACCAGAGCACGCAGAACGGTGGACTTGCCGGCGCCCGACGGCCCGCACAGGCCGGTGGTGGACCCTGGTTCGAGGCTGAAGGAGACAGGACCGACCAGGGTCTTGTCACGGCTGTGCACACGGAGGTGGCGCACGGTGATTATGTTGTCCATCGCTCTCCTTCGAAGCGGTTGCGCAGCGCGACCGCCGCGCTGAGGAGGACCGCGGTGATGAGGACCAGGACCATGGCGCTTCCCCATGCCTGGGCGACCGCCTGGGGATCCCCCGAGTCCTGGGAGAGGGTGAAGATGTGGGTCGGCAGTGCCTGCACCGGAGACTCGACGATGCCGCTCGGCAGCGTGGGAGCCCCGAAGAAGACCGTGGCGGTGAACAGCAGCGGAGCGGTCTCGCCGGCCGCGCGGGCCAGACCGAGGAGCAGGCCGGTGACCGTGGCGGGCCAGGCGTAGGGTACGACGACCGACCGGATGAGCTGAGCACGGGTCAGACCCAGCGACAGCGCGCTTTCCTTCAATTCGGACGGCAGACTTCTGACCCGGGCGGCGGTGGACAGCGCGATCACAGGCACGACGACGGGGACGAGCACAATGGCTCCTGCCAACCAGGACCTGCCCCATCCCATGGCGGTGGACAGAATGACGAACCCGGCCAGTCCCAGCAGGATGGTCGGCACACCTCCGAGAACGACCGTCAGGGTCTGGAGCAGCCGTGCGGTGCGGGTGGACGCGTGGACACCGATCAGGATGCCGGCGCCGAAGCCGAGCGGCAGGGAGAGAAGGCCCGTCGTGACGACCAGCAGGAGTGTGCCGGCTATCTGGTCGCGCACACCTCCACCGGCCGCCCCTGTTGCCGAGGTGAACCAGAAGGACGGATGGAATGCATTGCTTCCTCGCGTCACCAGAAGAGCGAGCATACCCACGAGAAGGACGCTGGGCAGCAACAAGGCTCCCAGCCGCAGTGTCTTCGCGAGCTGATCTCGTTGCGCACGCATCCGGGGCGAGGCCCGGTACCGGGGGGTGCGCTTGGCCGTCGTGCTGTGCCTCTGACCTCGCGTGCCCCAGAACGTTGCCGCGGCCACCAGCGCCAGCAGAATGAAACCGAGTCCGCACAGAGCCGCGAAGTGAGGGCCGGAGGTGCCGGCCAGGACGGGTTCCGGCCCGGCCAGCTTCGTCGTCAGCGTCTGGCCAGGATGGACCAACGAGTCGAGGAAGCTGCCGAAGCTGGTGGGGAGCCGCCCGTCGGCTCTGCCCACGACCAGGAAGACTGCGATGGCCTCGCCGAGCGCTCGGGCCATGCCGAGCAGAACGGCTGCCCGCATGCCTGACCGTGCGAGCGGCAATACGGCTGAGCGGATGACTTCGCGACGGGTCAGACCGAGGGAGAAGGCGGCTTCCCGGTAGCGGTCGGGCACTGCGGCGAGCGCGTCCACACTGACGGCCACGATCGTTGGAGTGATCATGACGGCGAGGACGATGCCGGCGGCGACGAGACTGTCACCGCCCGGTACGTCGGCCAGCCGGGCGATGACAGGGCGGATGACGATGATGCCGATGAGACCGTAGACGATGGAGGGCACAGCGGCGAGCAATTCCACGCACAGGCGCAACGGCCGGGCCACGCGGGGCGGGAGATACTCCGACAGCGCGACAGCGGCTGCCCAGCCGACGGGTACGGCGAGGACGAGGGCGAGGACGCAGACGACGGCTGTGCCGTAGATCATCGCCAGGCCGCCGTAAACGGAACTGGCCGGGCTCCAAGCGGATTCGGTCAGCAGCGTCGGCCAGTCGACCTCGCCACTGCCGACTCCTGTACCGAGGTACCCGACAAGCACCAGGAGCAGGGCTGCCACGGACGAGGCCCCGGCGTACACCCAACCCCAGATCCACTTCGACGGATGGGGGCGTGTGTCCGGATCCGGCGTGATCGGTTGCCGGGTCAGTGTGCTGGTGCTCATCGGCTACTTCCCGATCTGCTCGAGAGTCAGGTAGCCGTGCTTGGTCATCAGCGCCTGGCCCTTGGGGGACAGGACGTAGTCGATGAACTTCTTGGCATTTCCTTTCGGCTCACCGTCGGTCAGGAAGTAAAGCGGCCTGGACATGGGGTACTTGCCGGAGGCGATGTTCTCGGCGGTCGGTGCGACGCCGTCCAGCGTTACCGCTTGCAGATCGTTGTGTCCTTCGATGAAGCTGGTGGACAGCGGTGCCACAGCGCCGGGGGTCGACTTCAGCTTGTTGCGGGTCTCGAGATTGCCGCCGACGATGGCGAAGTTGCCCGACTTGGGCGGCGGCGGAGGCTCCTCCTCCCCGTAGAGGTACTTGTCGAGCACCTCCCGCGTACCACGCCCGGGTTCCTTGTCGTACACGAAGACCTTGAGGTTCGGGCCGCCGAGCTCGGACCAGTTGGTGATCTTCCCCTCGAACAGGCGGCGTACTTGCGCCGCGGTGAGGTTCTTCACGCCGCCGTCGGCGACCTGCTTGGTGACGATGACACCGACGGCGTCCGCACCGATCTGAATGGGGTGGAAGTCCGTGCCGGGGTGGGCGGCCTTGTCCTCGTCGGCCAACGGCTTGGAGGTCATAGCGATGTTGATCTGGCCCGCTGCGAGCTGAGAGATGCCGCCGGCGGACCCGCCCTGGGTGGCCACGGTGATGTCGAGCCCCTCGGCCTTGAGTGCCTGGGCGGCATCCGCGGCCACGGGTGCTACCGTGGTCGACCCGCTGACCTGGAGAGCACCTGTTGCTCCGCCCTTCTTGTCCGCGCACGCCGTCGCGAGGGACATGACCATCAAAGCCGTTGAGGCAAGACACACGAGACGGCGCTTCTTGCTGAACACCACTGGGGGCCCTTCTTTCGTCGTGCGTGATCGCGGCATGTGTGATGAGGTGAGTGGGGTGTCCCTGAGTCCTGGAAGGTCACGGGGGCGACGACTGGAGGAATGTCCGCCAGGCGGTCGCGAAGTCCTGCAGTGTGCGGGACGGACCAGTGCGCGCCGTGCCGGAGCCGGCACCGGCGGACACCTGAGCGGCCGGTGCCGGCCCTCCGCGGAAGGCGCCGATACTGACGACAGCGGTGAGACGGGGAACGCCGTCGGGACGCCCGGCGGTGGCCAGGGTGAGCAGCACGACGCATACGAGTACTTCCATGGCAGATCCTTCGGGGTTGGCGGTGCCCTGAGGTGGACGCGAGACAGCAGTGCCCTGAGGGGCTGCCCGCGCAGGCTGCGGTGGATCTGACGCAGATGGGCGGCGGCTCTTCGACGCCGGTGTGCCGGAGTGAGGAACCGGGTTCAGTGGTCCGGGCTCCGGGATTTCCCTTGGCGGGGGAGCGGTGAACCGGACATGACCGGACGCCGCGAGAGGGGACGCACATCCCATCGGCGGTGTGACCGGTGTGCGGGGACCCGCTGATGAAGCATCAGGTGCTTCCAGCGGTTCGGGCAGCAGGCCATGGAGGGTGATGCGGGCCTCGTCTGCGGACGGGATGTACGGGCCCAGGGCTGTGCGAAGCAGTCGGCGGGCTCACACAGCCTGGCCTCGATGCCGGCGTCCAGCGGATGGACGGCGGCGTCCTCGGCGAGGGCCGTCACGAGGTGAGGCCTGGCCGGGCATCTGGTCGGGCAGGGTGTCCGGTGCCCTGCGGCCTGGACGGGAGGAAGGGCGAGCGGGCTCACAGCAGGGGCCTTCCTGTCATGGCGGATCCGGGCTTGTGCCCCAGAAGACGCAGGACGGTGGGAGCGACATCGGCGAGCGTGGCCTGTTCCGGCAGCGACGGCACCGGCTGGCTTTCCTGCGCGGGGACGATCACCAGGGGCACCGGGTTGGTGGTGTGCCCGCCGTAAGGGCGGGCGGTGCCGTCCGGGGCCCGCTTGGTCATCTTCTCGGCGTTGCCGTGGTCGCCGACGGCCAGCACCCACCGGCCGTTGTCGCGGGCCGCGTCGAGGATCCGTCCCACCGCGGCGTCGGTCGCTTCGCAGGCGGTGATGGTGGCGGCCAGATGACCGGTGTGCGCGACCACGTCGATGTTGGCCAGGTTGGCGACGACCAGATCGACGTCCGCGCGGCCGGCGGCCTGGAGGACGGCCGCGGTGACACGGTCGAGGTTCATCTGCGGACGCGCGATGTAGTCGGGTTTGCCCTCGCCCGTGATCCGTACGTGTTCCTCGACAGCGCGCACTGAGGTGTCACGGCCGTTGATGTAGTAGGTGACGTGCTCGAACTTCTCGGCCTCGGCGATGCGGACACTGCGCAGTCCGGCCGCGGCGAGTTCGTCGGCCAGGCCACCGGAGGCGTCCGCCCGCTCCACCAGAGCGGGTATGGCAGCGCGGGTGTCGTACTGGGCAAGGCTGAGCATGTCCACCGAGCGTCCGGTGGCTACCAGGTGTTCGTACAGACGGTCGGCGAACTGCTGGATGCGGTCGCTGCGGAAGTTGAACCACACCACCGCGTCACCGTCGGCGATGGCCGTGCTTCCGGCGGTGGTGAGCACGCTCGCGGGCACCCACTCGTCGCCGCGCCCGGAGGCGGCCACCGCCTGGTCGAGGCTGTCGGCGGGCATACCGCGGCCGTCGGCGACCAGGGCGACCGCCTGTTCGGTGAGGTCGAGGTTTCCCGCCTTGTCCATGGCGTAACCGCGGCCGATGAGGGTGGCGAGCCGTCCCGTTCCGGCGCGGTCGGCGAGCTCGGCCACCCGCGCCAGATAGGCCGGGGCGGTGTGGTCGGCCACGTCCCGCCCGTCGGTGATGGCATGGATGAACACCCGCTTCACCTGGTGGGTGGCCGCGGCGGTCAGCAGATCACCCAGGTGCTCGACATGGGCGTGGATCTGTCCGTCCGAGCACAGCCCGATCAGGTGCAGGGCGCGCCCTGC
>k87-118973_pt1 | contig 10690 bp, 10 predicted proteins | sample MGYA00084031_6733416 | MGnify analysis MGYA00084031
CGCCCGGCCGGGCGCGGACGGAACCGTCACAGGGGCCGGACGTGCACGGCGGTGAAGGTCGCCAGCAGCAGGCTGCGGTCGGGCACCGGCCGCCAGCCGGGACGGTCGTCCAGCGGTTCGCTGGCCACCAGCACCCCGTCGTCCTCGCGGACGAAGAGCGTGTCGCCCCAGGCGGTCGCCGCCAGCGACACCCCGTCGCAGACCAGCAGGTTGAGCCGGGCCGCCGGATCGCGGGCCGACGCCTTGAGCACCACCTCCGCCGTGGCGTCGCCGGGCGTCATCCCGGCGCGCAGCCGGGCGAACACCGCGGCGGCCACCCACGCCGAGTCGCAGGCGCTTTCGGCGTCGTCCGCCAGCGGCCGGACCGCCGCGCGGTCCACCCGCCCGTTGTGGCTGAGCAGCCAGCGCCCGTCGGCGAACGGCGCGGTGCCGGTCTCCTCGACCGGCATGCCGGGGGTCGCCGACCGGACGGTGGCGATCAGGCACGTCGAACGGGCCACCTCGGCGAGCGCGGGCAGGTTGGCGTCGCTCCAGATCGGCACGGCGCGGCGGTAGCGCACCGGCTCGGGCCGGAGCGGGTCGTACCAGCCCATGCCGAAACCGTCGGCGTTGACCGTGCCGTACTGCTGACGGCGCGGCGCGTACGACTGCCGCAGCAGGCCGTACTCGGGTTCGCCGATCAGCGAGGCGAGCGTGCGCGGCGGCCCCAGCCAGGCGGCGTGACGGCACATCTACCGCTCCTGCGGGTCCGCCGAGCGGGCGCACCGGAAACCGGTGAAGATCTGCCGCCGGATCGGGAAGTCCCAGTTGCGGAACGTGGTGCGCACCGCGGCCGGGTCGGCCGCCCACGAGCCGCCGCGCAGCACGCGGTACTCGCGGCCGAAGAACACCTCGCTGTACTCGCGGTAGGGGAAGGCGCGAAACCCCGGATAGGGCGTGAACCAGCTCGCCGTCCACTCCCACACGTCGCCGATCATCTGCTCGGCGCCGTAGGCGCTCGCCCCGGCCGGGTAGGCGCCCAGCGGCGCGGGCCGCGCCGCGCGGTGCCCGAGGTTCGCCCGCGCCGGTGTGGGGTCGTCGTCACCCCACGGATACCTGCGCGCCCGGTCCGCCGCGGGGTCCCAGCCGCAGGCCTTCTCCCACTCGGCCTCGGTCGGCAGCCGCTTGCCCGCCCACCGCGCGTAGGCGTCCGCCTCATACCAGCACACGTGCTGGACCGGCTCGTCCATCGGCACCGGCTCGGTGACGCCGAAACGGGTACGCCACCAGGTGCCGCCGTCCTTGAACCAGAACAGCGGGCTGCGGGCGCCGCTGCGCTGCCGCCACTCCCACCCCTGCGGCGTCCACCACCGAGGGTCGTCGTAGCCGCCGGCCTCCATGAACGCGAGGTAGGCGCGGTTGCCCACCGGGAGCCGGTCTATCCAGTAGGCGGGGAGGTGGACCCGGTGGGCGGGACGCTCGTTGTCGTAGGCCCACGGCAGCGTGCTGGTGCCCATCGTGAACGGGCCCTCGGGCACGTAGACCTCCTCCGGGCCGTCCGGCGAGCCCTGCGGCAGCTCGCCGTCGCGGATGACGCCCGCACGGCCGGCGAGCTGCCAGGTGGCCAGCATCGTCTCGTCATGCTGGTGCTCGTGCTGGATCACCAGGCCGAAGACGAAACCGGACCGGGTCAGCGGGTCGGGGGAGGACAGGTCCACCGAGTCGAGCACGTCGAACACCCGCCCCCGCACGCCGGAGATGTAGCGGCGGGCCTCGCCCGGGCTCAGCAGCGGCAGGCTGGGCCGGTCCTTACGGGGATGCTTGAAGGCGTCGTAGATGTCGTCGATCTCCGGGCGCAGCGGCGTGATGCCGCCCGCCGCCCGCAGCACCCACAGCTCCTCGTAGTTGCCCACGTGGGCGAGGTCCCACACCAGCGGCGACATCAGCCGCGAATGCTGGGCGGTGAGCACGTCGTCGTCGGCGGCGGTGTACGTCAGCGATCGTTCGCGCACCGCGGTCAGCTGGGCCGCGATCCGCTCCTTCACATCGTCCATGCGCGTCCTTCCCACGAGATGTCGAGCGGCCGGACCGCCGGGGACGGCTCCGGACGCCGGGCGAGTTCGAGCAGGTAGGCGGCCGGGGACCGCCCCGGCGTCACATGCCGGTCGGCGAACGCGGCCACCGCGCCCACCAGCGCGGCGGACGCGCCCAACCGGGGAAGCGCCGCCAAGGCGGCCAGGAAGCACGCCTCCGCCGCCCGGCGCAGCTCGGGATCGGCGAGACCCAGCCGTGCCGCCCGCTCCCACAGGCCTGCGCACGGCTCGGCGGCGGCCAGCGCGGCGTCGGCCGCCCGGTCGTCGACCACCAGGGCGTAGGTCACCGCCACGCACACCGGCCACATCCGCACCGGCTGGGCGTCGAGGTAGCGGACCTCCAGCCAGCCGCGCGGCCGTACCGGCGGGAACACCGTGGTGGCGTGATAGGCCAGGTCGCCGGCGGTGGGCGGGGCGTGCGGGGAGGCGAGCCAGTCGCGGAAGGTGGAACCGTCGCGCACGGCGCGGAACCGGCCGCCGGGACCGCGCCGCAGCATCACCCGGGCATCGAGCAGGTAGGCCGCCCACGCGGCCGCCGGATCGCGGTCCACGGGGACGGGGGAGGTGCGCGTGGGGTCGAGCCCCGCCCACACGGCCTGCCGTCCGGACATCCACCCGCACGGCGCGCCCGAGCGCAGCGGAGAGTTGGCGAACGCGGCCGTCAGCACCGGGCCGAGACGGCAGGCCCGCTCCCAGCGGGCCGCGGGATCCGCGCCGAGATCCACGTTGACCTGGACGGAGGCGGTCGAGCACATCATCAGCGGTCCGCACGGCGGGCCCAGGTACTCCGCCATCGCCTCATAGCGCGGTTCGCGCGACTGCCGCACGGCGGGCCGCACCGGGTCGAGCCCCACCCCCGCCAGGACCAATCCCGCCTCGCCCAGGGCGAGGGACACGGCCCGCACGTCGGCCGCCAGCCGGTCGATCGCCTCCGGTAGGGACGCGGCCGGGCCCGACAGCTCCACCTGCCCGCCCGGCTCGAAGGTGACCCGGCTGCCGCCCGGCAGCGGCGGCAGCGCCTCGGCCACGGCGGCGGCCGGCACGTGGCGCGCGGGGGCGGCGCGGTCGAAGACCAGGAACTCCAGCTCCGCGCCGACCCGCGACCCCGGGCGCGCACGGAAGCACTCCGCGGCGTACTCCTCCACGCCGGACCCGTCGCGCAGGAGCGTCTCACCGCCGGTCGCCAGACCCGTCATCGGCTCCCCCTCCACCTGTTCCGCACGGTTCTACAGACCCGTGAACCGCCCAGGCGTTACAGCCGGAGCCGGAGAATCCGCCGAGCGGCACGGACCGGCGGGCCCGGAGAACCCGGCGCCGCGGCCGGGGAAGCCGGGCCGTCCCGGCGGACGGGCGAAGCGGGGCGTGGAGGAACGCGCCGCCGCGGGCGGGAGGAGAACCGGAGACGCGGAGGAGGAGGGCCTGGGAGCGGGCGGAGAAGGACCCGGGACGGGGTCAGGCGGAGGCGGAGCCGTGACGGGAGGAGCGGGAGCGGCGGAAGGCGGCGAGCAGCCGGTCGCGCGTGGCCGGGGAGAGGGCGGTGGGAGCCCTCCCGGCGGGCGGCAGGTCCGCCAGAGCGGCGACGGTGACGCGGATCTGGTCGACGTAACGGGCGCAGCCGTCGCAGTGGGCGACGTGCTGCTCGAACCCCAGGCGTGACGGCTCGTCGAGGGCGCGGTCCAGGTAGGCGGTGACGAGTTCGACCAGCTCTGAACAACTGAACCGTTTCACTGTGCGGACCGCCTCATCATCTCCGTACACTCCCGGGATCGGCCGGACCGGCCGGTTAAACCGACCGTCGCGCCGTCTCGAAGTATCCTTTCAGCCTCTCGCGCACGGCCACGCGGGCGCGATGCAGCAGGACCCGCTGGTTGGCCGGGGAGATGTCCAGGATCTCGCACACCTCCTCGGAGGTGCACCCCTCGACGTCGCGCAGCACGATGACGCTGCGCTGCCGCAGCGGCAGGGCGGCGAGGGCCGCCCAGATCTGGTCGCGGATCTCCGAGACCAGGACCTCCCCTTCGGGTGCGGACCAGGTCTCAGCGTACGCCTTCCACACGCCGGGCAGGGTGTCGTCCGCGTCCTTGGCGGGGGCGGCGGACCGGCCGTCGCCGGGTTCGAAGGCGCTGCTCCACGGCACCGTACGGCTCTCGCGCTCGCCGCGTCGCCTGGCGGTGTTGACGAGGATGCGGTAGACCCACGTCTTCAGCGAGGACCGGCCCTCGAAGCCGTCGATGCCGCCGATCACCGCCAGCCACGTGTCCTGCACCACCTCCTCGGCGGAGTGGCTGGTCGACACGTACGTCCGCGCCACCCGTAACATGCCCCGGGACCACGTGTCCAGGAGGGTCGCGAACATCGCCTCGTCTCCCGCCCGCAGGGCGGCGACAATGACGTCGTCCGGGGGCAGGCCCACGATCTTCTCCCCTCGGCTCCGGGCAGTCGCGTCCATCATTACATCGGCCGCCGACGATCGAAGAGGGAGTGCCGCCGCGGGCCGATTCCGAGGTGTTCCCGGCCGGGAGCGCCCGCGGCGGACGGTCCCGGAAAGACGCGCCGCCGCTACCAGGTGACGGGGGTGCGGGTGTTCTCGGGAGGGGCGCCGACGCCGTCTTCCGGCGCGGCCCACAGGACGGCGTTGGCCAGCACCCGCCGCACGTCCGGATGGTGGTAGACCGGGTAGGACTGGTCGCCGGGGCTGAAGTAGAACACCCTGCCCCTGCCCCGCCGGTAGCAGCAGCCGCTGCGGAACACCTCGCCGCCCGCGAAGGAGCTGATGAAGACCAGCTCGTCCGGCGCGGGGACGCTGAACGGCTCGCCGTAGGTCTCCTGCCGTTCGATCACCAGCGGGTGGGGGACGCCGCGGGCGATCGGATGGGCGGGGTCGACCGTCCACACCAGCTCACGCTCGCCGGCGTCGCGCCAGTTCAGGGTGCAGTCGGTGCCCATCAGGGCACGGAAGATCTTGGAGTAGTGGCCGGAGTGCAGCACCACCAGGCCCATCCCGCCCAGGACCCGCCTGCGCACCCGTTCCACCACGGCGTCGTCCACCGCCTCATGGGCGGCGTGCCCCCACCACGTCAGCACGTCCGTGCGGGCCAGCGTCTCCGCGCAGAGCCCGTGGTCGGGCTCCTGCAGCGTCGCCGTGCGGACCCTGACCCGGTCGCCCAGCAGTTCGGTCAGCCCTTCGGCGATCGCCGTGTGCATGCCGTCGGGGTAGATCCGCCGGACATGCTCCTCCTGCTGTTCATGCACGTTCTCGCCCCAGACGGTGACGTCGATGCGCACCTGTGGCTCTCCTCTCCGGGCCGTGTCGCCCCACGCCGATGATCGTCCGGAAGGGGTTTACCCGCGACGGCGGCCGGGCCGGGCGGCCGAGGGCTCCGGCGCGGCCCCGCGGGCCGTCGCGGGCCGCGCGGCGTGGTCGTACCCGGCCGGCCCGGCGGTAACCCCGCCTCCGGGCCGCGCCTTCGCCGGCCGGAACGGCGGGCCCGCGGGGCGGGACCGGCACGGCGACCGCGTGACATCCGCTGGTGGACCTTGGTCCCCGGGACGTGTGGACCACCGGACGGACAGCCCGAGCCGTACGGCACTGCCCGGGCAGGGGGCCGCCGCGGTGTCCTGAAGGTGGCAGACCGCAGAGCGCGACATCGGAAGGGGACCGATGATGGCCACCGTCCACGGGCGGCACAAGGCGCCCGTCTCCGCTCCTCCACCCGTCGACGCCGTCACCCGCGAATCCGGCACCCGCGCGGTCGACTACGTGTGGGCGATCGCCCGCATCAGCCTCGGCTGGATCTTCCTGTGGGCCTTCCTCGACAAGACCTTCGGCCTCGGCTTCGCCACCCCCGCCGAGCGCGCCTGGCTCGCCGGCGGCAGCCCCACCACCGGCTTCCTCAAGGGCGTCGAGGGGAACGCCCTGGGCGGCGTCTTCACCGCCCTGGCGGGGCAGGCGTGGGTCGACTGGCTGTTCATGGCCGGTCTGCTCGGCATCGGAACCGCGCTCCTCCTGGGCGCGGGCATGCGGATCGCGGCCGGCACCGGTTCGCTGCTCATGGTGCTCATGTGGGCCGCCGAGCTTCCCCTGGACACCAACCCGTTCATGGACGACCACCTGGTCTACGCCGTCGTCCTGATCGGCCTGGCGCTGGCCGGTGCCGGTGACACCCTCGGCATCGGCGGGTGGTGGGGGCGCACCGCCGCCGTCCGCAGGTTCCCCGTTCTGAAGTGACCGGCCAAGCGGCGCCCGCCCCGTGACGGGGCGGGCGCCGCCGCATGTCCGCGGAGCCCGCGAAAACAGGGCGCGTCACAGAGGCGGAAGGCGATCGCTTCCGTGAGTTCCGATAGATGTCACTCGCGCACCATCCGGCACGAATAGCGTTTCCCGTGGCTCGTCTCCCGGGAATCCCCCAGAAGGCTCGGGAACGGACCCGAGCCGTGATCGGAGAGCGTGAGGAGAAGGATGTTCCGTCGAGTTCTGGGCGTCGTGATCGCCGTCGCCGCCGCGCTGGCCGCGGCCGCCCCCGCCGAGGCGGGCGATCGCGTCCGTCCCCTCGCCCGGGCTCACGCCCACAACGACTACGAACACGCCCGCCCCCTGTTCGACGCGCTGGACCACGGCTTCACCAGCGTCGAGGCCGACGTCTACCTCGTGGACGGCGAGCTGCTCGTCGGGCACGACCCGGAGGACCTGCGCCCGGGCCGCACACTCCAGTCGCTCTACCTCGACCCGCTGGCGCGCCGGGTCCGGGAGAACCACGGGAGCGTCTACCGCGGCAGCAGGCAGAGCCTGCAGCTTCTGGTGGACATCAAGGAGAACGGCCAGGCCGCCTACACCGAGATCCACCGCGTGCTGCGCCGCTACCGCTCGATGCTCACCACCTACCACCACGGCAAGGTGAGCACGGGAGCGGTCACCGTGGTGATCAGCGGTGACCGTCCCCGGGACCTCATGGCCGCGCAGAAGGTCCGCTACGCCTTCTACGACGGGCGGCTGAGCGACCTCGGCCAGGGCGGAGCGTCCCTGATCCCCTGATCAGCGACAACTGGACCAACCACTTCACCTGGACCGGCGTGGGCGCGATGCCGCCGAAGGAGCGGGCCAGGCTGCGCGAGATCGTCGCCACCGCGCACCGCGACGGGCAGCGCGTCCGCTTCTGGGCCACGCCGGACCAGCCCGGCCCGGCCCGCGACGCCGTCTGGCGGGAGCTGATCGCCGCGGACGTCGACCACATCAACACCGACGACCTGGCCGGACTGGAACGGTTCCTGCGCAGGTACGACCGCCGCTCGCACGCGGCCTGACAGATCCCCCGCGACCTTCCTTCCCCGGCCCCACCCCGGCCCGCGGCGCCCGTCCCACGGCGCCGCGGGCCGCAGGCCCGTGCCGACCCGGGACGGGACCGCCACGCGGCGGAAGACGAGCGGAGCGGACGATCTTCGGGGCGTCGGCGCCGCCCGCGCCCTCCTCCGCTCGCGGCACGCGGCGCCGCCGCTCCGCGCCGGCACGGAACCCCGCCGGACAGGGCGCGATCCTCCGAGCACGTCACGACACCGCCGCCCGGCGGAGATCAGAGAGATCGCCCGGTTCGGTGGGGCGGAGGAACCATCAGGCGAAGACGGAGAAGGACGCCGGCGAATCGATGCCCGGCGCGGACCCGCGGCCGCCGACCGGCCGCAGGGAAGAGACAGAGCGGACGACGGGATTCGAACCCGCGACCCTCACCTTGGCAAGGTGATGCTCTACCAACTGAGCCACGTCCGCGTGGTGATCCCCGGGGGCCTTCACCTCCGGGCCACGCGTAGAACTTTAGCGAATCCCCGGCCCGATCCCCAACTCGGCGATCCGGCTTCCTTCGACCGCCGTCGAAACGTGCCCGCGCTACGGTCGGAGCCATGACGGCAGAGCACATCGCGCGTGACGCGGACATCACCCCGGTGGCCTCGCTCATGGCCGAACCGGCGCGGGCGGCGATGCTGACGGCCCTGCTCGACGGGCGAGCGCTGGCAGCGGGTGAGCTGGCCCGGCTGGCCGGGGTCAGCCCGGCGACCGCCAGCGCCCACCTGTCCCGGCTGCTCGACGGCGGCCTGGTGACCGTCCTGCGTCAGGGCCGCCACCGCTACTACACCCTGGCCGGCCCCAAGGTGGCCGAGGCGCTGGAGGCGCTGGCCAGGATCAGCCCGCGCCCCGCCGTGCGGTCGCTGCGCGCCGCCCGGCAGGCGCGGATGCTCGCCGACGCCCGCACCTGCTACGACCACCTCGCCGGACGCGCGGGCGTGGACCTGCTGGACCGGCTGGTCGCCGGGGGGTTCCTGCGCCCGGACGGGGAAGGGTACGAGGTGTGCCCGGCGGGGGAGCGGCTCTTTGCCGACCTCGGCGTGGACCTGCCGGCCGTACGGCGGGCCCGGCGCAGGTTCGCCCCCTCCTGCCTGGACTGGACCGAACGCAGGCCCCACCTCGGCGGCGCGCTCGGCGCGGCGGTCACCGCCCGGCTGATCGAACTCGGCTGGTTCGAGCGCGGAACGGTGCGGCGGGCGCTGCGGGTGACCGAGCTCGGCAGGGCGGGCCTGGCCGACCTGCGCGCTCCCGCCGCGGCCGCCGCCTCGCCCTCCGGGTGAAGAACCCGCGATGTAAGGGGCTAACATGCAACACGCGGGTTACACCTATCTGGAGGGTGACATCATGCACGACAAAGAGGTCGTGGACGTCGGTCCCGCACCGCTCGCCCCCGCCGACGTCGTCCGGGTCGCCCGGCACGGCGCCCCCGTACGGCTCACCGCCGACGCCGTGACCGCCATGGCCGCCGCCCGCGCCCGGGTGGAGGAGCTGGCCGCGAGCCCCGTCCCCGCCTACGGCGTCTCCACCGGATTCGGCGCCCTGGCCACCCGGCACATCGACCCGGACCTGCGCGCCCAGCTGCAGCGCTCCCTGGTGCGCTCGCACGCCGCCGGATCGGGGCCGCAGGTCGAGACCGAAGTCGTGCGCGCCATGATGCTGCTGCGCCTGCGCACCCTCGCCACCGGGTACACCGGCGTCCGGCCCGCCACCGCCGAGGCGCTCAAAGACATGCTCAACGCCGGCATCACCCCGATCGTGCACGAACACGGCAGCCTCGGCTGCTCGGGCGACCTCGCGCCGCTGTCCCACGTGGCGCTGGCGCTCACCGGCGAAGGCGAGGTCTGCGACGCCGACGGCGAGCGCGTCCCCGCCCGCGAGGCGCTCAAGCGGGCCGGGATCGAGCCGGTGGAGCTGGGCCCCAAGGAGGGCCTGGCGCTGATCAACGGCACCGACGGCATGCTCGGCATGCTGATCCTCGCCCTGGACGACCTCGACCGGCTGCTCACCACCGCCGACATCGCCGCGGCCATGAGCGTCGAGGCCCTGCTCGGCACCGACCGGGCCTTCGCCGCCGACCTGATCGGCCTGCGTCCGCACCCCGGCCAGGCCGCCAGCGCGGCCAACCTGCGCGCGCTGCTGCGCGAATCGCAGATCATGGCCAGCCACCGCGACGGCTCCTGCACCCGCGTCCAGGACGCCTACTCGCTGCGGTGCGCCCCCCAGGTCGCCGGCGCCGCCCGGGACACGGCCGCGCACGCCCGCGCCGTCGCCGAACGCGAACTGGCCGCCGCGATCGACAACCCCGTGGTGCTCGCCGACGGGCGTGTGGAATCCAACGGCAACTTCCACGGCGCCCCCATCGGCTACGTGCTGGACTTCCTGGCCATCGCCGTAGCCGACGTGGCGTCCATCTCCGAACGGCGCACCGACCGCTTCCTGGACGTGGCGCGCAACCACGGCCTGCCCGCCTTCCTCGCCGACGACCCCGGCGTCGACTCCGGGCACATGATCGCCCAGTACACGCAGGCGGCCCTGGTCTCGGAGCTGAAGCGGCTGGCCGTACCGGCGAGCGTGGACTCCATCCCCAGCTCCGCGATGCAGGAGGACCACGTCTCCATGGGCTGGTCGGCCGCGCGCAAGCTGCGCCGCGCCATCGACGGGCTGACCCGGGTGCTGGCCGTGGAGATCCTCACCGCCGCCCGGGGGATCGACCTGCGCACCCCGCACCGGCCCGCCCCCGCGACCGGTGCGGTCGTCGCCGCGCTCCGGCGCGAGGTCCCCGGCCCCGGACCGGACCGGTACCTCGCGCCGGAGATCGAGGCCGCGGTGCGGATGGTCCGCGACGGCTCCCTCATCGCCGCCGCCGAGCAGGTCACCGGCCCGCTGGCCTGAACCGGCCCTCCGCGCGGGCGGAGAGCCCGCCCGCCGGCCGCCGGAACCCGATCAGCCGGGGATGACGGCGGTCAGCTCCACCTCCAGCAGCAGGCCGGGCTTGAACAACCTGCTCACCTCCACCGTGGTGCTGGCCGGGGGCACCTCGGTGATGTAGCGCTGCCGCACCCGCGCGTGCTCCAGCAGCAGGTCCATGTCGGTGAGGAAGGTCCGGATGAAGGTGACGTCGCGGAAGGTGCACCCCTGGTCGGCGAGGATGAGCCGCAGATTCTCGAAGACCACCTCCGACTGCCGCACGATGTCCCCTTCGCCGATCACCTTGCCGTCGGCGTCCACCGCCACCTGGCCGGCGACGAACAGCGTGTTCCCCGACCGCACCGCGTGCGAGTAG
>k87-1831721_pt1 | contig 10690 bp, 3 predicted proteins | sample MGYA00084031_6733416 | MGnify analysis MGYA00084031
TCGTCGCGCGCGGCGTACCGGCCGGGTGGTGCACGGCGGCGGCGACGTCGTCGGTCTCGACGATCGAGACGGCCACCTCGGGACTGTTCGGTGAGTCGGCTGACACGGCTGTCACGGTAGCGCCTCGGCGCGAGCGGCGGCGCTCATGAGAACATGGTGGTCAACGCCCGTGTCCGTCCTACCCCGTGTCGTCCCAGAGGAGTAGTTCCCATTCCCAGCTTCGCCGACAAGACCTTCACCGACCCGGCGCGTATCCGGAACTTCTGCATCATCGCCCACATCGACCACGGCAAGTCGACGTTGGCGGACCGGATGCTGCAGCTCACCGGTGTCGTGGAGGAGCGCCAGATGCGCGCGCAGTACCTCGACCGCATGGACATCGAGCGCGAGCGCGGCATCACCATCAAGGCCCAGAACGTCCGTCTTCCCTGGCAGGTGGACGGTGAGGACTACGTCCTGCACCTCATCGACACCCCCGGGCACGTCGACTTCACCTACGAGGTCTCGCGCGCCCTGGAGGCGTGTGAGGGCGCGATCCTGCTCGTCGACGCCGCGCAGGGCATCGAGGCGCAGACGCTCGCCAACCTGTACCTGGCGATGGAGAACGACCTCACCATCATCCCGGTGCTGAACAAGATCGACCTGCCCGCGGCCGATCCCGACCGCTACGCCGCCGAGCTCGCCCACATCGTGGGCTGTGAGCCGGAGGACGTGCTGCGCGTGTCGGGCAAGACCGGCGTCGGCGTGCGCGAACTGCTCGACGAGGTGATCCGCCTCGTGCCGCCGCCCGTCGGCGATCCCGACGCCCCGCTGCGCGCGATGATCTTCGACTCCGTCTACGACACCTACCGCGGCGTGGTCACCTACATCCGCGTCGTCGACGGCAAGATCGTGCCGCGCGAGAAGATCCAGATGATGTCTACCGGCGCCACCCACGAGCTGCTCGAGGTGGGCATCGTCTCGCCGGAACCGAAGGCGTCCGCCGGCCTCGGCGTGGGCGAGGTCGGTTACCTCATCACCGGCGTGAAGGACGTGCGCCAGTCGAAGGTCGGCGACACCGTCACCAGCGCCCGCAACGGCGCGAGCGAAGCGCTCACCGGCTACCGCGAGCCGCGGCCGATGGTCTACTCCGGCCTCTACCCGGTGGACGGCTCGGATTACCCGGTGCTGCGCGAGGCACTGGAGAAGCTGCAGCTCAACGACGCCGCGCTCACCTTCGAGCCGGAGACCTCGGTGGCCCTCGGCTTCGGCTTCCGCTGCGGCTTCCTCGGTCTGCTGCACATGGAGATCACCCGCGAGCGACTCGAGCGGGAGTTCAACCTCGATCTCATCTCGACCGCGCCCAACGTGGTCTACCGCGTGGTGATGGACGACGGCTCCGAGCACATCGTCACCAACCCGTCCGACTGGCCCGAGGGCAAGACCCGTCACATCTACGAGCCCGTCGTGAAGACCACCATCATCGCGCCGAGCGAGTTCATCGGCGCGATCATGGAACTCTGCCAGTCGCGGCGCGGCGACCTCGGCGGCATGGACTACCTGTCGGAGACCCGCGTCGAGCTGCGGTACACGATGCCGCTGGCCGAGATCATCTTCGACTTCTTCGACTCGCTGAAGTCGCGTACCCGCGGCTACGCCAGCCTCGACTACGAGGAGGCCGGCGAGCAGGAGGCCGACCTGGTCAAGGTCGACATCCTGCTGCAGGGCGAGGCCGTCGACGCGTTCAGCGCGATCGTCCACAAGGACGCCGCCTACGCCTACGGCAACAAGATGGCGCTCAAGCTCAAGGAGCTCATCCCGCGCCAGCAGTTCGAGGTGCCGGTGCAGGCGGCGATCGGCTCGAAGATCATCGCGCGCGAGAACATCCGCGCGATCCGCAAGGACGTGCTCGCCAAGTGCTACGGCGGTGACATCAGCCGAAAGCGCAAGCTGCTCGAGAAGCAGAAGGAAGGCAAGAAGCGGATGAAGACGATCGGCCGCGTCGACGTCCCGCAGGAGGCCTTCGTGGCGGCACTGTCCACAGATGCGATGGGCGACAAGCCAAAAGGGAAGTGATGGCGAGAGGGGACGGCATGGCAGGGCAGGACGGCTCGACCAATCCGGTACTGGCACACAGCGATCTGCCCTACGGACTACCCGACTTCGCGTCGATCTCCGATGACGACTTCCTGTCCGCGTTCACCGTGGCCATGGAATCGCACCTCGCCGAGGTCGAGGCCATCGCGGCGAACGAGGACCCGCCGACCTTCGCCAACACCGTCGAGGCGCTGGAGTTGTCGGGGCGTGACCTCGCGCGCGCGTCGGGCATCTTCTTCAACCTCGTCGGCCCCGACACCAACCCGAGGCGCAACGAGATCTCCCAGGAGCTCTCGACGCGGCTGACCGACCACGCGAACACCATCGCGATGCATCCGGTGCTGTTCGCGCGCATCAAGGACCTCGCCGAGCGCGCGGACGAGCTCGACCTGACCGAGCCGCAGCGCCGCCTCCTCGACAAGCGGTACCGCGAGGCGGTGCGCGCGGGCGCCGGACTCGGCGAGGCCGAGCAGGAGGAGATGCGCGCGATCGCGTCCCGCCTCGCCTATCTCACGACGACGTTCTCGCAGAAGATCCTCGACGACACCAACGACTCGGCGGTGTTCGTCGCCGACGAGTCCGACCTCGACGGGCTGTCCGCGGGGCAGATCGCCGCCGCGCGACGGGCCGCGGCAGAGGCCGGGCACGAGACCGGGTATCTGATCGCCCTGGAACTGCCCACGAGTCAGTCGGTGCTCGCCGAACTCACGAATCCGCAGGTGCGGCAGAAGGTCTTCGACGCCTCGGTCAACCGGTGCTCCCGTGGCAACGAGCACGACACCCGCGAGCTCGTCCTCGAGATCGTGCGACTGCGGGCCCGGCGGGCCGAGCTGCTCGGCTACCGCGACCACGCGGAATACGTCATCGCCGAGCAGACCGCCCCCGACCCGTCCGCGGTCGACGACTTCCTGCGCGAGCTCAACGCGTCGGCGATGCGCGCCGGCGGCCGGGAACTGACGCGGCTCAGCGAGTTCGCCGGCGACGCCGAGATCGGTCCGGCCGACCTGCCCTTCTGGCTCGAACGCGAGAAGAAGGCGACGGCAACGGTCCCGCTCGACGGATTCGCCGACTACTGCGAACTCGACACCGTGCTGACCCGCGGCGTGTTCTACGCGGCGAACAAGCTCTACGGCCTGCAGTTCGTCGAGCTGACCGGGTTGCCCGTCTACCACCCCGACGTGCGGGTGTGGGAGGTCCGCGACGACTCCGGGGTCGGCATCGGCCTGTACCTCGGCGACTACTTCGCGCGTCCGTCGAAACGCGGCGGCGCGTGGATGAACAACATCGTCGACCAGTCGAGCAAGCTCGGCGACCGGCCGATCATCGTCAACGTCCTCAACGTGCCCAAGCCCGACGAGGGACAGCCGTGCCTGCTCTCGATCGACCAGCTGACCACGCTGTTCCACGAGTTCGGGCACACCCTGCACGGGTTGCTGTCGTCGGTGGACTACCCGTCGCAGTCGGGCACGTCGGTGCCGCGCGACTTCGTCGAGTTCCCGTCGCAGGTCAACGAGATGTGGGCGCTGCACCCGGATGTGCTGGCCAATTATGCGATCCACCACCGGACCGGGGAGCCCATCCCGGCCGAACTGGCCGCCGCCGCACGGGAATCGGCGGGCACCGAGTCCGCGCACGCCACCATCGAGTACCTCGCCGCCGCGTCGCTCGACCTCGCCTGGCACCGCCTGACGCCGGCCGAGGCGCAGGCCGTCACCGACGTCGAGGCGTTCGAGGCGAAGGCACTCGCCGACGCGGGACTCAAGACCGAACTCATCCCGCCGCGCTACCGCAGCGCCTACTTCAACCACATCTTCGGCGGCGGCTACTCGGCCGGGTACTACAGCTACATCTGGTCGGAGGTGCTCGACGCCGAGACCGAGCAGTGGTTCCTCGCCGAGGGCGGCCTCGAGCGGGAGAACGGTCGACGCTTCGCCGAGGTGACCCTGTCGCGCGGTGACAGCGTCGACCCGCTGGCCGCGCACGAGAAGCTGATCGGGCGCAAGCCGCAGATCGACCCGCTGCTGCGTCGTCGGGGACTGGCGGCCTGAGATGTGAAGGCCGAACCCAGGGATCTGACGCGCTTCGCGCTGCTCAGCATCGTGACCGCCGTCGCGGTCTTCGCGCTCAAAGTCGTCGCGTGGTGGGTGACCGGATCGGTCGGCCTGCTCTCCGACGCACTGGAGTCCATCGTCAACGTCGTCGCCGCGGTCGCCGCCTTCGTGGCGCTGCGGGTGGCGGCGAAACCGCCCGACAGCGGACACAACTTCGGGCACACCAAGGCCGAGTACTTCTCCGCGGTGTTCGAGGGCGTGCTGATCGTCGTCGCGGCCGTCATCATCGTCGTCTCGGCCGTCGACCGGTTGCTGCATCCTCGCGAACTCGAGTCCGTCGGACTCGGTCTCGGGATCTCGATCGCGGCGACCGTCCTCAACGGCGCCGTCGGCCTGTTCCTCATCGCCGTCGGCCGCCGGCATCGGTCTCTCACGCTCGAGGCCGACGGCAAGCACCTGATGACCGACGTCGCCACGACGATCGGCGTCGTCATCGCGGTGTTCCTGGTCGCGTGGACCGGCTGGCTTCCCCTCGACCCGATCATCGCCATCGCGGTTGCCGTCAACATCATGGTCGTGGGTTTCGGGCTCGTGAAGCGGTCGGGAGCCGGCCTCATGGATTCGGCCCTGCCCGACGAGCAGCTCGAGGCGATCGAGGCGGTGCTCGATCGTCACCGGGCCGACGGCATCGTCTTCCACGACATCCGAACCCGCGAGGCCGGGCATCAGCGGTTCGTCCAGTTGCACATGCTCGTCCCGGGGGACTGGTCGGTGCAGCGGGCGCACGACCTCGCCGAGGAGGTCGAGGGCGAGTTGCACGACGCGGTCGCGGACCTGAGCATCACCACCCACATCGAGCCGGTCGGCGACCCCCGCGCCTACGAGGAGTGGCGGCTCGACTAGGCCCTCGGGCGGGGTTTGAATCCCGCTGATTTCAACGGTTGCACGGTTTCGGAAGAGGATTCTCGGGTCGTCTCGACGCATCGCGGAGCGGAGCGGGGGAACGGGGCCGGAGGCCCGCTCGCGCGGTCCGGTCCCGGGTCGGCGGGTCTGGGCGTCCGGTGCGGTGACCGGGCGTTCTCGCTGGCCACAGGCCTGCCCGATCCATCGGTGGGCTGCGGCGGATCGTAGACGACGATTTCGCTCCGCGTGGGCCGATTGCGTCGGCGGGCAACCGATGCCCGCACCCTCCCGACCGGAGAGGCGCCCACCGGACCGCGGTCCGGTGGGCGCCTCTCCGGTCGGGAGGGTGCGGGCATCGGTTGCCCGCCGACGCAATCGGCCCACGCGGAGCGAAATCGTCGTCTACGATCCGCCGCAGCCCACCGATGGATCGGGCAGGCCTGTGGCCAGCGAGAACGCCCGGTCACCGCACCGGACGCCCAGACCCGCCGACCCGGGACCGGACCGCGCGAGCGGGCCTCCGGCCCCGTTCCCCCGCTCCGCTCCGCGATGCGTCGAGACGACCCGAGAATCCTCTTCCGAAACCGTGCAACCGTTGAAATCAGCGGGATTCAAACCCCGCCCGAGGGCCTAGTCGAGCCGCCACTCCTCGTAGGCGCGGGGGTCGCCGACCGGCTCGATGTGGGTGGTGATGCTCAGGTCCGCGACCGCGTCGTGCAACTCGCCCTCGACCTCCTCGGCGAGGTCGTGCGCCCGCTGCACCGACCAGTCCCCCGGGACGAGCATGTGCAACTGGACGAACCGCTGATGCCCGGCCTCGCGGGTTCGGATGTCGTGGAAGACGATGCCGTCGGCCCGGTGACGATCGAGCACCGCCTCGATCGCCTCGAGCTGCTCGTCGGGCAGGGCCGAATCCATGAGGCCGGCTCCCGACCGCTTCACGAGCCCGAAACCCACGACCATGATGTTGACGGCAACCGCGATGGCGATGATCGGGTCGAGGGGAAGCCAGCCGGTCCACGCGACCAGGAACACCGCGATGACGACGCCGATCGTCGTGGCGACGTCGGTCATCAGGTGCTTGCCGTCGGCCTCGAGCGTGAGAGACCGATGCCGGCGGCCGACGGCGATGAGGAACAGGCCGACGGCGCCGTTGAGGACGGTCGCCGCGATCGAGATCCCGAGACCGAGTCCGACGGACTCGAGTTCGCGAGGATGCAGCAACCGGTCGACGGCCGAGACGACGATGATGACGGCCGCGACGACGATCAGCACGCCCTCGAACACCGCGGAGAAGTACTCGGCCTTGGTGTGCCCGAAGTTGTGTCCGCTGTCGGGCGGTTTCGCCGCCACCCGCAGCGCCACGAAGGCGGCGACCGCGGCGACGACGTTGACGATGGACTCCAGTGCGTCGGAGAGCAGGCCGACCGATCCGGTCACCCACCACGCGACGACTTTGAGCGCGAAGACCGCGACGGCGGTCACGATGCTGAGCAGCGCGAAGCGCGTCAGATCCCTGGGTTCGGCCTTCACATCTCAGGCCGCCAGTCCCCGACGACGCAGCAGCGGGTCGATCTGCGGCTTGCGCCCGATCAGCTTCTCGTGCGCGGCCAGCGGGTCGACGCTGTCACCGCGCGACAGGGTCACCTCGGCGAAGCGTCGACCGTTCTCCCGCTCGAGGCCGCCCTCGGCGAGGAACCACTGCTCGGTCTCGGCGTCGAGCACCTCCGACCAGATGTAGCTGTAGTACCCGGCCGAGTAGCCGCCGCCGAAGATGTGGTTGAAGTAGGCGCTGCGGTAGCGCGGCGGGATGAGTTCGGTCTTGAGTCCCGCGTCGGCGAGTGCCTTCGCCTCGAACGCCTCGACGTCGGTGACGGCCTGCGCCTCGGCCGGCGTCAGGCGGTGCCAGGCGAGGTCGAGCGACGCGGCGGCGAGGTACTCGATGGTGGCGTGCGCGGACTCGGTGCCCGCCGATTCCCGTGCGGCGGCGGCCAGTTCGGCCGGGATGGGCTCCCCGGTCCGGTGGTGGATCGCATAATTGGCCAGCACATCCGGGTGCAGCGCCCACATCTCGTTGACCTGCGACGGGAACTCGACGAAGTCGCGCGGCACCGACGTGCCCGACTGCGACGGGTAGTCCACCGACGACAGCAACCCGTGCAGGGTGTGCCCGAACTCGTGGAACAGCGTGGTCAGCTGGTCGATCGAGAGCAGGCACGGCTGTCCCTCGTCGGGCTTGGGCACGTTGAGGACGTTGACGATGATCGGCCGGTCGCCGAGCTTGCTCGACTGGTCGACGATGTTGTTCATCCACGCGCCGCCGCGTTTCGACGGACGCGCGAAGTAGTCGCCGAGGTACAGGCCGATGCCGACCCCGGAGTCGTCGCGGACCTCCCACACCCGCACGTCGGGGTGGTAGACGGGCAACCCGGTCAGCTCGACGAACTGCAGGCCGTAGAGCTTGTTCGCCGCGTAGAACACGCCGCGGGTCAGCACGGTGTCGAGTTCGCAGTAGTCGGCGAATCCGTCGAGCGGGACCGTTGCCGTCGCCTTCTTCTCGCGTTCGAGCCAGAAGGGCAGGTCGGCCGGACCGATCTCGGCGTCGCCGGCGAACTCGCTGAGCCGCGTCAGTTCCCGGCCGCCGGCGCGCATCGCCGACGCGTTGAGCTCGCGCAGGAAGTCGTCGACCGCGGACGGGTCGGGGGCGGTCTGCTCGGCGATGACGTATTCCGCGTGGTCGCGGTAGCCGAGCAGCTCGGCCCGCCGGGCCCGCAGTCGCACGATCTCGAGGACGAGCTCGCGGGTGTCGTGCTCGTTGCCACGGGAGCACCGGTTGACCGAGGCGTCGAAGACCTTCTGCCGCACCTGCGGATTCGTGAGTTCGGCGAGCACCGACTGACTCGTGGGCAGTTCCAGGGCGATCAGATACCCGGTCTCGTGCCCGGCCTCTGCCGCGGCCCGTCGCGCGGCGGCGATCTGCCCCGCGGACAGCCCGTCGAGGTCGGACTCGTCGGCGACGAACACCGCCGAGTCGTTGGTGTCGTCGAGGATCTTCTGCGAGAACGTCGTCGTGAGATAGGCGAGGCGGGACGCGATCGCGCGCATCTCCTCCTGCTCGGCCTCGCCGAGTCCGGCGCCCGCGCGCACCGCCTCGCGGTACCGCTTGTCGAGGAGGCGGCGCTGCGGCTCGGTCAGGTCGAGCTCGTCCGCGCGCTCGGCGAGGTCCTTGATGCGCGCGAACAGCACCGGATGCATCGCGATGGTGTTCGCGTGGTCGGTCAGCCGCGTCGAGAGCTCCTGGGAGATCTCGTTGCGCCTCGGGTTGGTGTCGGGGCCGACGAGGTTGAAGAAGATGCCCGACGCGCGCGCGAGGTCACGCCCCGACAACTCCAGCGCCTCGACGGTGTTGGCGAAGGTCGGCGGGTCCTCGTTCGCCGCGATGGCCTCGACCTCGGCGAGGTGCGATTCCATGGCCACGGTGAACGCGGACAGGAAGTCGTCATCGGAGATCGACGCGAAGTCGGGTAGTCCGTAGGGCAGATCGCTGTGTGCCAGTACCGGATTGGTCGAGCCGTCCTGCCCTGCCATGCCGTCCCCTCTCGCCATCACTTCCCTTTTGGCTTGTCGCCCATCGCATCTGTGGACAGTGCCGCCACGAAGGCCTCCTGCGGGACGTCGACGCGGCCGATCGTCTTCATCCGCTTCTTGCCTTCCTTCTGCTTCTCGAGCAGCTTGCGCTTTCGGCTGATGTCACCGCCGTAGCACTTGGCGAGCACGTCCTTGCGGATCGCGCGGATGTTCTCGCGCGCGATGATCTTCGAGCCGATCGCCGCCTGCACCGGCACCTCGAACTGCTGGCGCGGGATGAGCTCCTTGAGCTTGAGCGCCATCTTGTTGCCGTAGGCGTAGGCGGCGTCCTTGTGGACGATCGCGCTGAACGCGTCGACGGCCTCGCCCTGCAGCAGGATGTCGACCTTGACCAGGTCGGCCTCCTGCTCGCCGGCCTCCTCGTAGTCGAGGCTGGCGTAGCCGCGGGTACGCGACTTCAGCGAGTCGAAGAAGTCGAAGATGATCTCGGCCAGCGGCATCGTGTACCGCAGCTCGACGCGGGTCTCCGACAGGTAGTCCATGCCGCCGAGGTCGCCGCGCCGCGACTGGCAGAGTTCCATGATCGCGCCGATGAACTCGCTCGGCGCGATGATGGTGGTCTTCACGACGGGCTCGTAGATGTGACGGGTCTTGCCCTCGGGCCAGTCGGACGGGTTGGTGACGATGTGCTCGGAGCCGTCGTCCATCACCACGCGGTAGACCACGTTGGGCGCGGTCGAGATGAGATCGAGGTTGAACTCCCGCTCGAGTCGCTCGCGGGTGATCTCCATGTGCAGCAGACCGAGGAAGCCGCAGCGGAAGCCGAAGCCGAGGGCCACCGAGGTCTCCGGCTCGAAGGTGAGCGCGGCGTCGTTGAGCTGCAGCTTCTCCAGTGCCTCGCGCAGCACCGGGTAATCCGAGCCGTCCACCGGGTAGAGGCCGGAGTAGACCATCGGCCGCGGCTCGCGGTAGCCGGTGAGCGCTTCGCTCGCGCCGTTGCGGGCGCTGGTGACGGTGTCGCCGACCTTCGACTGGCGCACGTCCTTCACGCCGGTGATGAGGTAACCGACCTCGCCCACGCCGAGGCCGGCGGACGCCTTCGGTTCCGGCGAGACGATGCCCACCTCGAGCAGCTCGTGGGTGGCGCCGGTAGACATCATCTGGATCTTCTCGCGCGGCACGATCTTGCCGTCGACGACGCGGATGTAGGTGACCACGCCGCGGTAGGTGTCGTAGACGGAGTCGAAGATCATCGCGCGCAGCGGGGCGTCGGGATCGCCGACGGGCGGCGGCACGAGGCGGATCACCTCGTCGAGCAGTTCGCGCACGCCGACGCCGGTCTTGCCCGACACGCGCAGCACGTCCTCCGGCTCACAGCCCACGATGTGGGCGAGCTCGGCGGCGTAGCGGTCGGGATCGGCCGCGGGCAGGTCGATCTTGTTCAGCACCGGGATGATGGTGAGGTCGTTCTCCATCGCCAGGTACAGGTTGGCGAGCGTCTGCGCCTCGATGCCCTGCGCGGCGTCGACGAGCAGGATCGCGCCCTCACACGCCTCCAGGGCGCGCGAGACCTCGTAGGTGAAGTCGACGTGCCCGGGGGTGTCGATGAGGTGCAGGACGTAGTCCTCACCGTCCACCTGCCAGGGAAGACGGACGTTCTGGGCCTTGATGGTGATGCCGCGCTCGCGCTCGATGTCCATGCGGTCGAGGTACTGCGCGCGCATCTGGCGCTCCTCCACGACACCGGTGAGCTGCAGCATCCGGTCCGCCAACGTCGACTTGCCGTGGTCGATGTGGGCGATGATGCAGAAGTTCCGGATACGCGCCGGGTCGGTGAAGGTCTTGTCGGCGAAGCTGGGAATGGGAACTACTCCTCTGGGACGACACGGGGTAGGACGGACACGGGCGTTGACCACCATGTTCTCATGAGCGCCGCCGCTCGCGCCGAGGCGCTACCGTGACAGCCGTGTCAGCCGACTCACCGAACAGTCCCGAGGTGGCCGTCTCGATCGTCGAGACCGACGACGTCGCCGCCGCCGTGCACCACCCGGCCGGTACGCCGCGCGCGACGA
>k87-881516_pt1 | contig 10690 bp, 9 predicted proteins | sample MGYA00084031_6733416 | MGnify analysis MGYA00084031
CCTCTATTTTCTCAAAAACAGGTTGAAACTTTGCGTAATTTCTACAGGCTTTTGTTACTGCACAATCTTCCAGTAATATTCTCATTTCAAAAACATCTTCTACTTCCCTTGGAGTGGGTTCATTTACAAATGCACCTCTTCGCGGAAGAATTTTTACATACATCTCGTAAGACAGTCTCCGCAATGCGGAACGTATAGGCGTCCGGCTCACATTGAGCGCCTGTGCCAATGCCTCCTCTGAAAGCTTCGTTCCTGGTGTCAATTCCCGATTAACAATCGCATTTTTAAGCATTGTATATATCTTATTTTCTAAATTACTATCCATATGAACCCCCCCTTATTTATTAATCTGGATTTCTGATTGTATACAATTTAAAATACAACATATTAAGACGCTTTTCAATAGTCTAATAATTTCTATTTAGAAATCTTTTATAAATCCCAGTAATATTCCGACTGCTAATAGTCTAGCAACTTAATTTGTTACTCCTTCCTCTTTTCCTTCCAAGCTGCTACGTCTTTTGGCGAAAAACTACATACTTATTGGCGCAGAAACGTTTTAATCTCAAGTTTTGATAAGGTTATAAATATTCTTCCAGGCTGTCCGTGCTGCATATTGAATGTCCATTCACTAAAAAAAATGATTCAAAAAAAATAAGGCAACCCAAGAAATGCATCATTTTCCTTTGGTTGCTTTTTGTTTACCCTATTCATAAAAAAAGTGGCATTACTCATTTTATCCATTGCAAGGTTGCAGCGTGTTGTGCTGTCTGTGATATATTAACATTCTTTTATATCATACCGTTCTAAGGATTCTGTGTGAACCTTTTGATTGCTGTCAAAGATAATTCTAACTGGTTTCCCAAATTCCTCTGACTTATTTACGTATCCACAAATCCATTTTCATCTTAATTGATGAGTTGGTCCTTACCTATCCTCTTCAAAAATTTATAGAATGTCTCCCGTTTCTTACCCATTTGTGAATATTTAGCAATAACCTTTTCAACTGTATCGTACAATTCATCTGGTGTTAGGTTCTCCCTCAACAAGAAACCCACCTCAGCGTCTTTCCCTTTCGCTTTTCCGCCAACATACAAATTGTAATGATCCCTAATCTTCATAATGCCTAAGTCGCTTAACATTGGCTCACCGCAACCGATAGCGCAACCTGTATAAGCAACCTTTAGAGTAGATGGTACGGGTTTTCCTGCTATACGGCGATTTATCTCTTTTGCCACCGGCATTCCTTCCCTCTCTTCCCCTTTGCAAAAGTTACAGGTTCTTAAGCTTTTTACAAAGTTGCCAACTGGATAACATGCTAATCCAACACTTTGAAATTCTTCTATGATCTTTTCTTTTTTATCCTCTGGAATTTCTATATAGAGTTGCTGGAAGGTTGTCAATTCAAGTTCTTCATCTTCATTCATGTATTTTGAGATCGTTACAAGTTGTTTTGAATTTAGTTTTGCCCCAAACCCTATTCCTCCATTTATGGCGATTTTAATTTTTCCTACATCGCTCTTCAACATTATTTCTCCCCTCTTTATTTACTGTACCAAGGTATAGTAAATAAGTGATTGAAATATACCTGCTTAATTAACTACACAGGATACATTAGTTATCTATTTTTAATATCTCCCTTATTTCATCTATATTTTGTTCAAACCCTATCAGGAATTTTGGTTTACTCATCCACCTTAAAAGGGATTGCCCTTTAAACACAAACGTTGGAACAATTCTTGTACCTGATATCCGGATTAAATCCCTTTCCTTTTCTGGTTGTTTTGATAAATCATACTCTATATAGGAGATATTTTTCTCTGCAAGAAACTTTTTCGCTGCCTGGCAATCCGAGCATGTAGGCCGGGTATAAAGTTCAAACTTCTTCATACTCATATTCTCCTCACCTTTAAAAAATAGAAAAGGGGATCCGATCTATGGCTTTCAGGAAAGTATTTGCAATTTTTGGCCCCCTTCCCTTATTCCGTACATATTAATGAACCTCGATCACAAATGGATATACATTGACTCGTTCTCCAAATTTGAATTCAGCCCAAAGTTTATAAATGCCTCGTTTGTTAAATTGGGTTTGAAAAACTGTTTGATTATCTGAAACCGGGTGAACATGGATAAACTGTTCTCCATCTTCATCCAATATGACAACATGACCCAAAGCACCCAAATAAGGCTCTGGTTTGGCATCTTTTATGTCGAAATCAAAGGTAACCTCTTTATTGACTACTAAGGATGTAGCCTTCAATTCAACCGGTTGGCCATTGACTGTTTTTATAAATTCCGTATCTACAACAAGGTTATTGTCTTGATGCTGTTTATGCGTTTCACCTACATGTAATTCGATCGGTTTTGGGAAATATTCAAGATTCTTTGGTTTGATATCTACGAACACTTTATAAGAATGATCGGCTAACCTGATGGGTACTTGGTAGAATCCTTCACTCTTCTTTTCAGGATGTAAATGATGGTACTCTTTCAGGTCTGAACTGACTATAATGAGATGCATATATTTTTCATGTGAAACTTCGAGTTCAGGAACATGACCATTTTTATCTTTTAACTCAATTGTAATTTCTCCGTCGTTATAAGATATTTTTGGTGTCATTTCAGTAGAAACGTTTGCACCATGGTTCATATGTTGGTGGTGATTATGGTGATTATGCTGATTCTCCATGTTTGCTTCCTCCTGTTCTACATCTGTATGATTAGTCAGTCCATCCGTTGCAGGATTCACACTTGCGTAAATACTATAAGCTGAAATGACGATCACAAGGTATACAACGGCCGAAACCGTCCAAATCCATATGTTTCGTTTCATAGGAGATCCTCCCTTTATCCCTTCAACTTTACTCTTTGGAGTCTTAGGGCATTTAATACAACCGATACGGAACTAAATGCCATCGCGGCTCCAGCTAACCATGGTGCCAAGAAGCCTACTGCTGCAACAGGTATGCCCAAGCTGTTGTATGCAAGTGCCCAGAAAAGATTTTGCTTAATATTGGTGATAGTCTTCTTACTCATGAAAATCGAATCGGCGATCGCATTTAAATCCCCGCGAATAAGAGTGATATCCGCTGCTTCCATTGCGACATCGGTGCCTGTTCCAATTGCCATCCCTATATCTGCTGTTGCCAATGCCGGGGCATCATTGATTCCATCGCCCACCATAGCAACTTTCTTTCCAGCCTGTTGCAACTTTTTCACTTCTGCCGCCTTGCCCTCTGGCAAAACTTCAGCAATAACATGCTTGATTCCGACGTGTTCAGCAATCGCATGAGCAGTTTGCGTATTATCCCCTGTGATCATCACGACATCCAGGCCCATTTCCTGTAAACGCTCTATGGCTTCTTTTGATGTTTCCTTAATCGTGTCGGCTACGGCTATGATTCCAGCAAAGCGACGGTCTATGGCAGCTAACATGGCAGTTTTCCCCTGTTTCTCCAACTCCTCCATTTTTGCCAGCATTTCTTGGACATTGACTTGATGTTTTGCCATGAGCCTTCGTGTACCAATCAATAACTCTTTACCATTAACTGTCGCTTGTACTCCAAAACCGGGGAGAGCCTCAAATGTTTCCGATCCGGCCAGTTCAATTCCTTTATCTTGGATTCCTTCAACTATTGCTTGAGCGAGTGGATGTTCTGAGTTTTTCTCTGCGGATCCGACCAGTGTTAGAAATTCAGTTTCATTTAGGCCTTCTGCCAAAATGACATCCGTTAACGAAGGTTTCCCATTGGTGACCGTACCTGTTTTATCCAAAATTATCGTATCTAAATGATGAGTGGTTTCAAGGTGTTCTCCACCTTTAAATAGAATTCCAAATTCTGCGGCGCGACCTGAACCGGCCATAATTGAAGTCGGTGTTGCCAAGCCAAGTGCACATGGGCAGGCAATAACCAAAACGGCGATGAATTTCTCAAGAGCTACCGCAAACTCTCCAGGGCTGACGACAAAATACCATACAAGGAAGGTCACAATCGCCAAACCTACTACAATCGGTACAAAAATGCCCGAAATTACGTCGGCCAGACGTTGGATAGGCGCTTTGGAACCTTGTGCTTCCTCCACCACCTTTATGATTTGCGCCAAGGCCGTATCTTTCCCGACTTTGGTAGCTTTAATCTTTAGGAATCCGTTCTTATTAATGGTTGATCCAATCACGCTATCTCCAATCGTTTTATCAACCGGAATACTTTCCCCGGTCAACATGGATTCGTCAAGCGCTGATTGGCCTTCCACAATTTCTCCATCAACCGGTACCTTTTCGCCTGGCTTTATATAAACAATATCGCCTTGTAAAACTTCTTCAATCGGAATGATCATCTCTTGGCCATTGCGAACAACCGCAGCATTTTTCGCTTGTAATCCCATAAGTTTTTTAATGGCCTCAGATGAGCGGCCTTTAGCCTTCGCTTCAAAAAGCTTCCCCAATATGATCAAGGTTATGAGAACCGCACTCGTTTCATAGTAGAGCTCAACCATATGGGCATTTGAACCAATTGACCTGATACTTAAATATAGACTATAGAAATAGGCGGCTGACGTACCTAATGCAACAAGTACATCCATGTTCGCGCTTTTGTTTCGCAACGCTTTAAAAGCTCCAACGTAGAATTGACCACCTACAATAAACTGAACGGGTGTGGCAAGGGCAAATTGAACCCACGGGTTCATAAACATGTCAGGCAGCCAAATGAAGGACGTAAACTTAAAGTGGCTGACCATAGCCCACAACAACGGAAATGAAAGGATAGCTGAAAAAATAAACTTTCCTTGCTGTTTTTCAATCTCCTTTTGCCTATGGTCAACCTGGTCTCCTGTATTTTCCTGTTTTTGCTCTAAGGTGTAACCAAGCTTTTTAATGGCGTCTTTCATGTCGGAAACGGATACCTGGTCAGGGCTATATTCTACAAGAACGGTTTCCAACGCAAAGTTAACAGTAGCCTTATCAACGCCTTCCATCCTGTTGAGCCTTTTTTCAATTTTGTTGGCACAAGCTGCGCAAGTCATTCCAGAAATATCAAATTCTACTTTTTCACTTACAACGTTATACCCCAACGCTTGGACTTTCTCTTTAAACTGCGATACGTTCGTTTTGTCCGGGTCATACTTAATAGTTGTTTTCTCAATCGCAAAATTTACATTTGCTTCTTCTACGCCTTCCATCTTTTGCAGCCCTTTTTCGATTCTCGTTGCACAAGCTGCACAAGTCATCCCTGATATTTGAAGAGTTGCTTCCCTATTGCTCACGATTTATCACATCCTGTCCCTATACTATATAGGGGTATATTTTTATTTATAAATGAATCGTGCCAACATGCTGCACGATTCATTTTCTCTATGATTGGATTAAGCTACATCGTATCCCTGATCTTCAATCGCACTTTTGATTTCTTCCAAACTCAATTTGTTTGAATCGAATGTCACATCAACCTTACCCTGATCAAGATGCACTTTAACAAACTGAACACCGTCCATTCTTCCGACTTCCCCTTCAATAGAATTTACACAATGTCCGCAAGACATTCCTTGTACATTTAAAGTTACTTGTTCCATAATAAAATCCTCCTATTATTCAGCTTCCATATTTTACACTACCCCTGTAAGGTAATGAATTAAACATATTAAATCTTTACAATTCACCATAAGCTTTTCTCGTTATTAAGGCTTTTATTCATCATACTCAATACGCCGGACACAACTATGTTTTCTTTTTCAACATTGTCTTCGAAGCATCTAACTAATCCTCCCTTACTTTTCTTTTTACATTTTAAAATTACCATACCCCCGATGGGTATGTCAAGCGGAAAAATAAAATGCCAGTATGGCAGGACTGGCCTTATTTATAAAATCATTTGGAAAAACGTTTAAACACATCCATCAGTTCTTGAATCATTTCTTCTCCATTTCCCTCTTTTATCGCATTAGATACACAATGCTGTGTATGCTTCTCCAATAATTGAAGGCCCACTTTGTTTAAAGCAGCGTTAATAGCAGAAATCTGGGTAAGAATGTCTACACAATATCGATCACTGGCAATCATGCCCTGTATACCACGCACTTGCCCTTCAATTCTCTTCAATCGATTGATTAAAAGCTCTTTTTCTCTTGATGGTCTGTGTGATACTTTATTTTCATCAGAGTTGTTCACGTCTATGTCACCTTCAGTACCATGTTTTTAATAATATTCTATTTCGGTATTATGTGAGATTTTACCACAAATTTCAATTTAGGGTTGAGAAAAAAAGCGAAGAGGAGCCCCAATACTGAGTTGGAATGCAAAAAGGGCAGACCCTTACAGGAACTGCCCTTTTGTATATCACTGTCCCGCTTCCCACTTTGCGACTTCCTTACGAACAAGCGGCGCCACTTCTGCTCCAAGCAGCTCAATGGCTCTCATGACCTGGTCATGGGGCATAGTGCCCAGCGGAACATGCATCATGAAGCGGGTAATACCGACTTTTTTACGAAGATGGATGATTTTTTCTGCAACAGTTTCCGGATCACCCACATACAGTGCTCCTTCTAAGCTTCTTGCTGCATCGAAGCTGGACCGGTCGTAATGGCCCCATCCCCTTTCGCGGCCGAGAACATTCATTACCTGCTGAGTGGATGGAAAGAACTTGTCCGCCGCTTCTTCAGTGGTATCCGCTACAAACCCATGTGAATGCGAGGCCACCGGAAGCTTTGATACATCGTGGCCCGCTTGGGCAGCAGCTTTCTTATAAATTTCCACAAGCGGTGCAAATTGTACCGGACGGCCTCCAATGATTGCGAGAACAAGCGGTAAACCTAAAAGGCCCGCCCTGATCACAGATTGAGTATTTCCTCCGCTCCCGATCCATACAGGAAGCGGATCCTGTACCGGTCGGGGGTATACCCCAAGATTGTTAATGGCAGGACGATGCCCACCTCTCCATGTCACCTTTTCAGATTCGCGTATTTTCAACAACAATTCCAGCTTCTCTTCAAATAACTCGTCATAATCATTTAAATCATAGCCAAACAACGGAAAGGATTCGATGAACGATCCCCGCCCCGCCATAATTTCCGCTCGACCATTCGAAATCCCATCAAGCATGGAAAAATCTTGGAATACACGGACAGGATCGTCCGAAGAAAGCACTGTAACCGCGCTTGTCAATCGGATTCTTTTTGTTTGGGGCGCAGCAGCCGCCAGCAATATGGCTGGAGATGAAGCCGCAAAATCATGCCGATGATGCTCACCTACGCCAAATACATCCAGACCTACTTGATCCGCAAGTACAATTTCTTCGACCACTTCCCGCAATCGCTGAGCATGACTGATCACTTTCCCGGTTTCAGGGTCCGGAGTTGTTTCTACAAACGTCGTTATACCTATTTCCATTGGTCACTCCTCCAAACTAAGGTTACAAAAAGTAATATACTTATTTTGAGTGTTTTACTTGAATTATACAAGTTATTTGACTGTAGGAGGAATTTGGAAAACAAGACAACATTACGCCTTCTTAACAAACTCCGATTTGAGCTGCATGGCTCCAAAACCGTCAATTTTACAGTCGATATCATGATCCCCTTCAACTAAACGAATGTTCTTCACTTTTGTTCCTATTTTTACAACAGATGAACTTCCTTTCACTTTTAAATCCTTGATGACTGTCACGGTATCCCCGTCTTGAAGGATATTTCCATGTGCATCCTTGACTACTTTTTGCCCGACGGCTCTCTCAACGTCCGCTCCCTGCTTCCATTCATTCCCGCACTCCGGGCATACTAAGAAATCCCTATCCTCATATGAATATTCCGAATTACATTTTGGACAGTTTGGCAAATTAGACACTATATTCTCCCCCGTTTTCATCATATATAGGCAAATTCCCCATCAACACATATCCTGTCATAGTTTCCTTGTATTGACAACAATTCATATGATGCTATTAAAGCCTAGTATGCATTCCTCCGGCAAAAAAAGTTCGGAAGGCTGGCATGATAAAAACGCCTCCGTAAACTTTTATCAACAAGGAGGCGCATTTTCTACCCTATTTTATCTGAATGAACACATATAATTCGGCATTATACTTGGAATCATAATAATGAATATTATTGGCGACAATACTTATTCTGGCCCTATCATTTTCTTTGGTCACAGTGGCCTGATCCACAGATAAAGTGCCATTTTCCCCTTTTAATTCCTTTTGGTTATCAAGAATCCGATTAAAAGCTTTTTTTGCATCAAATCGAATCAGTTCCCGATTGTTTTCGTCAACCAGAACTAAATAGATCTCTTTCTCATCGAACACATTTTTTAATACATAGTTATGTTGATCTATTTCTACCGGAATAACCGTCCCAGTGCCCTTCTTTTGATCATCGTCGATATATACAGAGACCATCCGGTCATAATTTTCGATGTTCAAAGCCGGACTCCGATCCCAGTCAAGAATGGCCATTTGGCTACCATCCGCGCCTTGACCCGTATCATCGTAGGTTTCATCAAACCCGAAGGTGTTTTTAAAATTTCCATAATGAAAAATCTTATCCGGCAGCCAGCCAATATCATCAATATAATCCATGCTGTCTAAATAACTGACCGTCCTTGTGATGGTTTTCTTATCTTTGATGGAGATGTCCGTATTTGGAACAATTTCTCCTTTTTCAAGCATCCCGTTCTCCATCAATGTACTTCTAAGCAAGTTGATCTGACTTTCACGGCTAATTGTAAAAGCATCTATAGGCGGAATAATGGAAATGGCAGAAAAAACAATTAAGACTGCCGCTATTAATCCGTTTTTCCTAACAGGAAAAAAGCTGAATATCACCCCTGCAATAATGGCAAAAATTCCAAACAAAATAACATAATAGCGTCCATGTGTAATGCCCATTTCCCCAATCCTCAAAATCGAAGCAACCGTTTGGAACAACACGATCGGAATTAACACTTTGGGGAAAACTTTTCTGAACAAAACTGCAAATTGATTTTCTATGCTGCTCGCCAGAATATACACCAAAATGACGGTAATGGCATACGAAACAAGCATCGGTTCCAGCAGATTGTTCGTCCAGAAATCCCCGCGTATATTCAACAGGACATATGCAAGAAGTATCACGGTGTATATAGCCGTCAACGGGATGATGATATATGAAATCAATATCCCCAACAATTTCGGGGTATCAACGGCTTTTGCTACCTTCTCCTTTTGTATGTTCACTCTGCCAGCATCCTTTTTACCCGAATAAAAAGGGGTGAAGGACAGGAAAAATATCGGTGCAAACAAAGAGTAAACAACATTCATAACATGACCGTACGCTTTTTGGTCCAGTGAAAATAAAAGCTGGTCAACAGCCAATAAAACAGCGTAAAGCCCGATTGAAATGACAATTGTAAAAAGAACTGTGGTAAAAAATGCTTTGAACACGGACATGAAGCTCTGATTAAATGTTATCTCGCTTTTTATAGAAGGAATCCATATAAATGCCATGATAAGCGCAAATATGGCCACATCCGTTTTTGTTCCAATCTCCATGTTAAAGGTAGATGCGGATCGAATGGCGAATAAGTATCCGGCTGTTAAGACCACTGCTCCCCCCATAAGCAGAAACCGTTCGCTTACCTTCGTGAAAAATCGTTCGAACGTTTGCTGAGCCACTGCGCTCAGAAGGGCACCAATCACGAAGGTGAAAAGATACTTTGAATAGCTTTCCATTTCATTGTTGATCATATTTACATTCACCGTAGCAGCAGCCGCCAGGAATAGCATCGTCAATGGATAACGGTTAACAGCATCTATCAGGCCCAGCAGCTTATTCCTTAAGCTTTTGACCATATTCATCAGCATCACCTTTTTCCTGTTTATTCGGGACGGAGTTTCTTTCATGTTATTCATATACCTGTTTGGATGAGAACAATGTGAAGTGCTTTCCTTGATGTTACTAATAAATGAGTAGACTGTACATAGCTTCATTTGATAAGAAAAAACGATTCCGGACAAAATACAAAGAAAGCCAGACTTATACAGGAGGACAACATGAATCTTTCAGACATCTTAATCATTATCGCCTTTACAATTGGGGCCCTTGTGTTGGCGGCACTCATTGTTTTTTTCATATATTTGATCTTGTTCGACCGGAACCAGAAAATGCACTCCATTTTAAGAAATTATCCTTTACTCGGAAGGGTCCGCTATTTTTTCGAGAAAATCGGACCTGAGATGCGCCAGTATTGGTTTAACAGCGATACGGAAGGAAGGCCTTTTTCCAGAGCAGATTATGAGCATATCGTAAGAAGTGCAAAATACAAGCGGGACGTGATCGGCTTTGGGTCCAGAAGAGACTTTGAAGAAGAAGGCTACTACATTCGCAATGACATGTTTCCGAAGTTGACTGAAGAATTGAAAGTGGATGAGGAAACAATGGCTTTGACAAAAAAATATCTTCTCATCAAAGATCCACTGTTTACCCAGAGAATTGAGAAGATTGAAGATGACGGATCTTCCGCCTATCTGCTTCATGATGATGATACAGTTGTTATCGGCCCACATCTGGAATACCCTTTTGTCCTTAAAGGGCTGATCGGGATGTCCGCCATGAGCTATGGAGCTTTGGGAAAAAATGCGATAACCGCCTTATCCAAGGGACTTGCGATTGCCAAAGGGACATGGATGAACACCGGAGAAGGTGGTTTGTCACCCTATCA
>k87-756539_pt1 | contig 10688 bp, 10 predicted proteins | sample MGYA00084031_6733416 | MGnify analysis MGYA00084031
CACGTGCGCAGGGCGTTGAGCTGGGCCGCGACCCGGATCGGCGGACCCGGGTTGAGCAGCCCGCGCTTCATGAGTGTGGCGACCAGGATCGGCAGGTTCATGTCCCTCTCCCCATCAGCAGGGCCGCCCGGAAGGGGCGGGCGGCCCCTGCGCCGCCTCGCGTGGCAGAGGGGCCGCCCGGGTTCCCGGTGGATCTGTCAGCGGATGTAGTGGCCGGAGATGGCGCGGGAGATGACCAGCCGCTGGATCTCCGATGTGCCTTCGAAAATTGTGTATATCTTGGCGTCGCGGTACCAGCGTTCGACCGGGTGGTCCCGCACAAAACCGGCGCCACCGAGCAGCTGCACCGCCTTCTCCGTGACGGAGACGGCCACCTCACCGGCCTTGAGTTTGGACATCGATCCCTCGCCGGCCTCGAACGGGCGGTTGTTGCGCCCCATCCAGGCGGCCCGCCAGACCAGCAGCCGGGCGGCGTCGATCTCCATCTTCATGTCGGCGAGCGCGAACGCGACGGCCTGGTTCTCGATGATCGGCCGCCCGAACTGGACCCGCTGCTTGGCGTACTCCAGGGCGTACTCGTACGCGGCGCGCGCCACGCCGATCGCCTGCGCGCCGACGGTCGGCCGGGACAACTCGAAGGTCCGCATCGCGGCCTGTCCGGCAGACCGCTTGCCGGCGCGCGCCCGGTCGAGGCGCTCCAGCAGCGCCTCGCGGCCGCCGAGCAGGCAGCGGCCGGGCACCCGCACGTCGTCGAGGAAGACGTCCGCGGTGTGCGAGGCGCGCAGGCCGAGCTTCTTCAGCTTCTTCGTCGCGACCAGACCGGGCGTGCCCGGCGGCACGACGAACGCGGCCTGCCCGCGCGCGCCCAGCTCGGGGTCGACCGAGGCGGTGACGACGTGCACCGCCGCGATCCCGCCGTTGGTGGCGAACGCCTTCTGGCCGTTGAGGACCCACTCGTCTTTGGCCTCGTCGTAGACCGCGCGGGTGCGCATCGCCCCGACGTCGGAGCCAGCCTCCGGCTCGGTGGTGCAGAACGCCGCGACCGCGGGCTCGTCTATCGTGCCGAAGCACTGCGGCACCCATTCGACGAGCTGCTCCGGGGTGCCGGAGCCGTAGATGGCGGCAACGGCGAGCGAGGTGCCCATGATGGACAGCCCGATGCCGGCGTCACCCCAGAAGAGCTCCTCGTTCGCGATCGGCAGCGACAGCCCCGTCGGGTCGGCCCAGCAGTTGGCGAGGAACTCGAAGCCGTAGAGGCCGATCTTGGCCGCCTCCTGAATGATCGGCCACGGGGTCTCCTCCCGGGCGTCCCATTCGGCCGCGGCCGGGCGTACGACCTCCTTCGCGAAGCCGTGCACCCAGTCGCGGAGGTCCCGCTGTTCCTCGTTCAGGTCGAGCGAGAACTCCACCATGGTCAGGCCTTCGGAATGTTGAAGAGGTTGGCGATGTTGGCGGCGAGGGCCAGGTCGCCCTTGGCCTTGAGCTTGCCGGTCATGAACATCATGATCGGGTTCGCGCTGCCCGAGACGACCTTGAGGAACTCGACCGCACCGAGGGTCAGCGTCAGCTTCGGGTCCTGCTCCGCGTTCTCCGAGACGCGGCAGGTGCCGTTCTCGATGACCACTTCGTAGGTGTCGACGCCGCCGTCCGGACGGTCGGTGATCTGCCAGTGGATGACCGCGTTGGTTGAGCCGGCCCGGTCGGGGCGGAACATCGACGGCATCCGGCGGAAGATCTCGCCCAGAATCGTGCCGCGCAGATCGCTCTTCATGATTTCGGCCAGCTGCTTGTCGGGGGTGGACTTGACGAGTTGAGCGAACTGCTGCGGGTCCACCGATGAGAATGTTTCGGGGTCGAACACTGTCATTGACGGCATACCTTCCGGCTGACCTGAACTTACTCGCACGTAACCTTACGCTCCGGTAGGTATCCTGACAAGGATGTCAACCGCGCCAACCTTCAAACGGCTGCCCCGCGCCGTACGCGAGCAGCAGATGCTGGACGCCGCCGTCCGGGTCTTCTCCCGGCGCGGCTTTCACGCGGCCAGCATGGACGAGATCGCCGAGGGCGCCGGCATCTCGAAACCGATGGTGTACGCCTACCTGGGCACCAAGGATGAACTCTTCATCGCCTGCCTGCACCGCGAGGGCACCCGGCTGATGGAGGCGATCGCCACCGCGGTGGCGCCGGACCTGCCGCCCGACGAGCAGCTGTGGCGCGGCCTGCGGGCGTTCTTCCGCTTCGTCGGGGCGCACCGCGACGGATGGTCGGTGCTGTACCGGCAGGCGCGCGGCGAGCAGCGCTTCGCCGGGGAGGTGGCGAAGATGCGCGCTCGCATCGTCGAGGTGATCGCCGGAATGCTCGGCCGGGCGGTCCGGGGTGACGGGCGCGAGGTCCGGGACACCGACCTGGAGTTGATGACGTACGCCCTCGTCGGCGCCGCCGAATCCCTGGCCGACTGGCTCGCCGACCACCCCGACGCCGACCCAGACAAGACCGCCACCCGGTTGATGAACGTGGCCTGGCTCGGCGCGGGCCAGTTGCTGCGTGGCGAGGTCTGGCGCCCCTGAGATTCGCGTCGGCGCTGCCCACGGCCTGAACGGCGCTGGTCTCGCCGACGCAGCCGGGTCGCAGCCACGCGCAGTGGCCTCAGGTGATGGTGCCGGTCAGGTGGGGCTTGCCGGTCCGGGCGTCATGCAGGGCGAACGTCCAGGACGGACGGGCGCTGAAGGCGACCGTGGCGGGCAGCAGGATCGGCAGCTTGAACGAGACGTCCACGGTGTACGCGTCAGGCAGTCTCCCCTCCAACGCGGCCAGGCAGCGGGCCTTGCTCCACATGCCATGCGCGATGGGTCGGGGGAAGCCGAACAGCCGCGCGCCCAGCCGGGAGGTGTGGATGGGGTTCCGGTCGCCGGAGACCCGGGCGTAGTCCGTGCCCACCCGTCGCTCCATCCGCCACTGCGCCGTCGGCGTCGGCGGCGCCGGACGTTCCTTGTCACGCGGCCGGTCGCGCCGCTGGCCGGCCGACCCCGTGCGGTCCCGGCTCAGGTACGTCGACACGCCGCGCCAGACCACCTCGTCCCCGACCGATGCGGTCGTCACGACGTCGACCTGCCGCCCGCGGTCGTGCGGTCGCAGGTCGGTCGCCCGGACCGTCAGGTCCAGGGACTCGCCGGCCTCGATCGGCCGGTTCATGGTGATCCGGTTGGCCACGTGGACGAGCCCGACCAGTGGCAGCGGGAAGTCCGGCGCCGTCATCAGCCGCATCGCCAGCGGAAACGCCAGGACGTGTGGGTACGTCGGCGGCAGCGTCTCACGCAGCCGAAACCCGCACACCCGGTTGTACTCCGCCAGGTGCCCGCGGTCGACGCTGACGCCACGCAGGACCAGGTCGAGGTCGGGCAGGGCGTCGGCTCGACGGCTCGCGCCCAGCCCCGGCACCGCGCTGATAACCGCCCGCCGGTACAGCGCCCCGGTTGACGGCATCTCGCGTAGCTCTACAACGGACATCTACGCCCCCAGCAGGCTCTGGCCACAGACCCGCACCACGTTCCCGGTGATGCCGCCCGAGGCCGGCGACGCGAACCAGGCGACCGTCTCGGCCACATCGACCGGCAGGCCGCCCTGCACCATGCTGTTCATGCGCCGCGCTGCCTCGCGCAAGGCCAGCGGCATCTTCGCGGTCATCTTGGTCTCGATGAACCCCGGCGCCACGGCGTTGATCGTGATGCCGCGCTCGGCGAGCACCGGAGCCATCGACTGCACCAGGCCGATGACCCCGGCCTTCGAAGTGGCGTAGTTGGTCTGGCCGCGGTTGCCGGCGATCCCGGCAATCGACGATACCCCGATCAGTCGGCCGCCCTCCGGAATCAGGTCGCGTTCCAGCAGCACGTCGTTGATCCGTTCCTGGCTGGACAGGTTGACGTCGATGACGCTGTCCCACTGGGCGGCGTCCATCTTCGCGATCGTCCTGTCCCGCGTGATGCCGGCGTTGTGCACCACCACGTCGACCCGCCCGTGCCGCTCGGCGATGTGGTCGGCCAGCCGCTTCGGGGCGTCCGGCGCGGTCAGGTCGAGTTGCACGGCGGTGCCGCGAATGGAATTGGCGACCCGGGCGAGCGCGTCCCCGGCGGCGGGCACGTCGAGCACGACGACGTGCGCGCCGTCCCGGGCCAGCACCTGCGCGATCTCGGCGCCGATGCCCCGGGCTGCGCCGGTGACCAGCGCGATCCGACCATCGAGCGGCCGGTCCCAGTCCAACTCCACCGGCGCGGCGGGTGTGATCCGGATCACCTGGCCGGAGACGTACGCGGACTTTCCGGACAGCAGGAAGCGCAGTGTGGACTCCATGGCCGACTCGGCGCCGGGCGCGACGTAGACCAGCTGGGAGGTGATGCCACGACCGAACTCCTTGCCGATGCTGCGGGTCAGTCCCTCCAGCGCCCGCTGCGCGGTGGCCTCGCGGGGCGAGCCGCACGCCTCGGGGGGCGTGCCGAGCACGATGACCCGGCCGCAGGGGTAGACCGACCGCGCCTGGGGGTGGAAGAAGTCGTAGAGGGCGCGCAGCCCGGTCGAGTCGGTGATGCCGGTGGCGTCGAAGATGAGCCCGGCGTTGGCCGGCATCCGACCGGTCGTGGGATCGGGCACCGCCGCCGCGGGGTTGCGCAGCTCGACATTAGCGCCGTGGAGCAGCTTGGCCAACGGGTCGCGGAGCCGGCCGCCGGGCGCGCCGTCGAGCAGAACCGGACCGGGGACGAGGGGGTCGCCGGGCCGGTAGCGGCGCAGCCGCGGCGGGCTGGGCAGACCGAGCCGCTTGACCACTGCCCGGCCCAGACCTGAGTTGGCGAAGCTCGCGTACCTGTCACCCATAGGCGTAGCCTACTGGTGGGTAAGTTTGACGCAAGTCCAGACCGAGGGAGGCGTCGTGCAGAGCATTCGACGGGTAGCGATCATCGGTGGCAACCGGATCCCGTTCGCCCGGGCGAACGGTCCCTACGCTCGCGCCTCCAACCAGGACATGCTCACCGCGGCGCTGGACGGGCTGGTCGCGCGCTTCGGGCTGGCCGGACAGCGGGTGGGCGAGGTCGTCGCCGGCGCGGTGCTTAAGCACAGTCGCGACTTCAACCTGACCCGCGAGGTGGTGCTCGGGTCGCGGCTGGATCCGACCACCCCCGCGTACGACATCCAGCAGGCCTGCGGCACCGGCCTGGAGGCCGTGATCCTGGTCGCAAACAAGATCGCCCTCGGGCAGATCGATGTCGGCATCGCCGGGGGTGTGGACAGCGCGTCGGACGCGCCGCTGGCGGTCAACGAGGACATGCGCCGCATCCTGCTGGAGATCAACGCGGCCCGGACGCTCGGCGCGCGCCTGCGCGCGGCGGCAAAGCTGCGCCCGATCCAGCCGTTCAAGCCGGAGATCCCCCGGAACGCCGAGCCCCGCACCGGGCTGTCCATGGGCGAGCACGCTGCGATCACCGCACTCCGGTGGGGCATCGACCGGCAGGCCCAGGACGAGCTCGCGCTCCGGTCGCACCAGCGGCTCGCCGCGGCGTACGAGCGGGGGTTCTTCGACGACCTGATGACCCCGTACCTCGGGCTGACCCGGGACCAGAACCTCCGCCCCGACACGTCGCTGGAGAAGCTGGCCAAGCTGAAGCCGGTCTTCGGCACCCGCGGCCCGGACGCGGACAAGGCCACCATGACCGCCGGTAACTCCTCGCCGCTCACCGATGGAGCCGCGACGGTGCTGCTGGCCAGCGAGGAGTGGGCGGCCGCCCACAACCTTCCGGTGCTGGCCTACTTCTCCTACTCAGAGGTCGCCGCTGTGGACTTCGTGCACGGCGAGGAGGGCCTGCTGATGGCACCGGTGTACGCCGTGCCGCGGATGCTCGCCCGGGCCGGGCTCACGTTGCAGGACTTCGACTTCTACGAGATCCACGAGGCGTTCGCCTCGCAGGTGCTGGCCACCCTCGCCGCATGGGAGTCGGCGGAGTTCTGCAAGGAGAAGCTGGGGCTCGACGCGCCGCTCGGGCCGATCGACCGGGACAAGTTGAACGTGACCGGCTCGTCGCTCGCCGCCGGCCACCCGTTCGCCGCGACCGGCGCGCGGATCGTCGCCACGTTGGCAAAGCTGCTGGCCGAGAAGGGCAGCGGACGTGGGCTGATTTCCATCTGCGCGGCTGGCGGCCAGGGCGTGGCGGCCATTTTGGAGCGCTGAACCCGGCTGTGGTGCTTCACCCGGCGAGGCACTACAGCCGGGTCTAGCCCGGCGGACGGCTCCGGCCTGAAGACAAGGCGCTCTGCACCCACCTGGCGCTCTGGACCGCTGCAACCAAGCTGGCTGGCTTCGAAGCGAAGGTAATGCGGGTCAGCGGAGGGCAGCGGCTGCGGCGGCCTTGACCGACGCGGTGAGCGCCTGAAGCAGGGTTGACTCCAGTCGCCAGTGCTGCCAGTACAGCGGCACGTCCAGATGACGGCCGGGGGCCAGTTCGACGCAGCGTCCGGCGGCGATGTCTACACTCGCCAGCTGCTCGGGAACCATGCCCCAGCCGAGTCCGAGGCGTATCGCCTCGTTGAAGCCCCACACGGACGGCACGTAGTGGACGGGCGGGTCGAGGTGCCGTCGCGTGAGGGCACGCAGGAACCGGTGTTGCAGCTGGTCCTTGCGGTTGAACACCACCATCGGGGTCGTCGCGAGGGCGGCCGCCGTGACCCCGTCGGGGAAGTGCCGGGCCACCAGTTCGGGCGCGGCCACGGCCAGGTAACGCATCGACCCCAGACGCTCGACCCGGCAACCCTGCACCGGCTGCTGCTCCGCGGTCACCGCGGCCATGACCGACCCGTCCCGCAGCAGGTCGACGGTGTAGTCCTGGTCGTCCTCCCGCAGGTCGAAGCAGAGCGCCAGGTCGCGCGGCAGCGCGGTGAGGGCGGGGAGGAACCAGGTGGCGAGCGAATCCGCGTTCACCACGATCGGCACCCGGGTCCAGGTCGGGGTGCCGGTGAGCGGGCCCCGTGCGGCGTCCAGCGCCTCCCGCTCAAGCAGAGCGAGCTGGGCGGCCAGGCGCAGCAGCGGCTGGCCGGCCTCGGTGGGACGGCACGGCTTGGTGCGACAGACAAGCACCTGCCCGACGGTCTGCTCGAGGGCCTTGATCCGTTGGCTGACCGCCGAGGGGGTGATGTGCAGGGCGCGGGCGGCGGCCTCGAAGCTGCCTTCGTGGATCACCGACGCGAACGTGGCCAGCTGGACCGTGTCGATCGCCACAATGAAAAAGTCTAAAGACAATGAAAAAAGGTTAGCTGGAGTGGCATCTGGGGCGGCGCTATGTTCGGCGCCGTGATGACGTCCGTCCTCGCCGGGTTCGCCACCTCGATGGCGCTGATCGTCGCCATCGGCGCGCAGAACGCCTTCGTCCTGCGACAGGGTCTGCGCCGGGAACACGTCTGGCCGGTCGTGGTCACCTGCGCCGCATCCGACGCGTTGCTGATCTCGCTGGGCATAGCCGGCCTCGGCGCGGTCATCGCCGGTCACCCGGCGGTCGTCACGATCGTGCGCTGGTGTGGCGCGGCGTTCCTGCTGTGCTACGCCGTGCTCGCGTTCCGCCGGGCGTTGCGGCCCGGCAGCCTCGTGCCCGCCGCTGGCCAGTCGGCGACGCTTCGAGCGACCCTCCTGGCCTGCCTGGCCTTCACCTACCTCAACCCGCACGTGTACCTGGACACGGTGCTGCTGCTCGGCTCGGTGGCCAACCAGCACCGTCATCCGTGGGTGTTCGGGGCCGGTGCCGCCCTGGCCAGCGCCGTCTGGTTCACCGCGCTCGGCGCCGGAGCCCACCGGCTCGCGCCGCTGCTGGCCCGGCCGGCCGCCTGGCGCGTGCTGGACGGGGTCATCGGCGCATTCATGGTCGCGATCGCCGGGTCGCTGCTGCTGGCCTGACGGGGCCGGCAACCGGCTGCGCGCGAAGCGGCGCGAGCGCCGCGCGAACCGACTTGACCGGTCAGACCGATCTAGTGCCGCTTGGCGTACGCGATGAAGGCGCGCCAGGCCTCGGGGGTGAAGGTCAGAACTGGGCCCTGGCGGTCCTTGCTGTCGCGGACGCCGACGACGCCGGGAAGGTTGTCGGCGACCTCCACGCAGTCGCCCCCGTTGCCGCTGCTGTGGGTACTCTTGCGCCACCTGGCGCCGGTCAGGTCCATTCCTCTGCCACCTTCGCGATCAGGTCGAGGCTCTGCCGGTGAGGCAGCGCCTCGGCTCGCACAGCTTCCCACGTCTGTCGCAGTGATAGTACGTCTACAGCTCGTCCAACGATGTGCCCTTTGAGTTGGTTGTCCAGATAAGCGACCTCGTCGCCGTTCTGGCAGGTAGCGATAACGAACGCGCCGTTCAGCCCCACGTACGCACCTGCACCAGACGGAACGACGTGCAGGTGCGTGAGCGGCCGTCGTCCCACCTCGATCAGGTGCCGCAGTTGCTCGCGCATCACCTTCGGGCCGCCGACCGGGCGCCGGAGCACGAACTCGTCGAGCACCGAGACGAACTGCGGCGGCTCGTCTCGGGTCAGCACATGCTGCCGCTCGAGTCGCGCGGCCACCTGCCGGTCGATCTGGTCGTCGGTGAACCGGCCGGCGCCCTTGAGCAGCGCGCGGGCGTACTGCTCGGTCTGCAACAGACCGGGCACGACCAGTGGCTGGTACGAGTAGAGGGTGGTCGCCTCCTGCTCGATCGCCACCCACTCGCGGAACCACGGCAGCAGCGCCTCCTGGAGCATGACCTCCCGGATGCGCCCGAGCAGGCCGCCCGTGCCCAGCACCTCGTCGCACCGCTCGGCGAAGTCGGCCCTGGGCATCCGCCGGCACTGCTCCACCATCGCCACGAGCGACGCCGAATAGTTGATCTGCTGGCCGAGCGCCTCCTGGGAGAGCCCGAGAGCGGTTCGCGCCCGACGTAACTCTCCGGCGAACAGCGCCTGCGTGGGTAAGTGATCCATCTGCACATCCCTACACGCGGGAGGGGTGGCCCCACACGGCCCGGCCGTGTACCTGTGGATTCTTCCGAGCGTAGCCTCGTCCTAACCAGACTGTGAACATGCGAGACCGGAAACCTGAGCCAGTTCCGCTCGAACCCCGGCACCGTCCCGTGTGGCGAGGCTGGCGACGATGGTGCTCCTGCGGCCTGCCCTGGCGGACGTGCCCCGACCGTCGTCTGTTTCCTACCCGCGGCTACCACTGACCGACGCCAGGTCGGCGAAGTCGGGGCACGCGAGCAGGCCCGAACGGTGAACGTTGCCAATGGAAGCAAGTGGATTGTCTGATTGCCATCGTCGGGGTTGGCATCGTCGGGCCATATCTGTGACACAGTGGACTACGACCCGCCAGCCGGGCGGCGGGCGTCCTCGCGTCGCCCCGCCGCCCGTCAATTGCGGGCCAGGTTACTTCTCGATCCTTTCAGGGGCCTGCAGCTCTGGACGACTTCTTCAGCGACGACCATCGAAAGACTTTGACAAGCTGGGACAAATCTTTGGGAGCGGGCTCCATCTATGACCGACACTGAAACCGTCGCTAACAAAGCAGCCGCTAACAAAGCAAAGGCCAGACTTCCGGGGGTCGTACCTGTTCTGGCTTTCTGGTGCCCTCGTGTCCCAGTTGGGCGACGCCGCCATGTTCTTCGCCCTGGGTTGGGCGGCGACGGCGCATGGCGGCGGAACTGCGGGTCTGGTCCTCGCAGCCATCACGTTCCCACGCGCGGTTCTGCTCCTCGTGGGAGGTGTGGTCGCGGATCGGTTTCCGGTCCGCGCGGTCCTGGTCGTGGGTGACACAGCCATGATCGTCGTGGCCATGCTGGCCGCGATCGCGGCGTTCTCCCTGGGAATCCCGCTCTGGCTGCTCTTGACAACTGCGGTGTCCATTGGTGTGGTGAACGCGTTCTACATCCCGGCTGCAGGCACGATGCCGAGACGGTTGGTCGGAACCGAAGCGCTCGACCGGGCCCTTGGGCTGAGACAGAGCGGTACGCAAGTGATCTCTCTGGTGGGGGCCCCGCTCGGAGCGGCGTTGGTGTCGCTTGGTGGACTCGGCGGAGTGGCCTTGGTGGACAGTCTCACCTTCGCCTTCGCCGTCCTGGCTACTGTGCTCGTCAAGGCGAAGTTTGACATCCCATCAGCCCCCGTTGGAAGCAACATCTTCCGCCAGGCAGTGGAGGGTGTGGCCCTCACCCTTCGTCATCAGGTCCTGCGCCCGGCGCTCGTGCTCACTGCTGCCGTTGCCGCGTTCGCCGTACCGGTCGGATCACTCATCGTTCCTCTGCTGGCGCGGGAGAATGACTGGGGCGCCGGAGCGGCCGGGTTCATCTTGGCGAGTCAGTCCGTTGGTACCCTGGCGGTCGCGCTGCTTGTAGCGCACCGCGGCGCCGCCGGTCGGCCGGGGCTCGCCGCTGGGTTGAGCGTCATCCCCGTCACCATCGGGGTAGGGATGCTCGAATGGTCCGACAGCCCGACCCAAGCCATCGTGGCTGCGGCCATTTTCGGCACCGGTCTTGGCCTTTTCGTGTTGCACATCGGGCCGCTGATGCTCGCCGCGAGCCCGGGAAGCTACCTGGGCCGGGTGCAATCCCTTATCACGCTTGTTCAGAGCGTTTCGCTCATCGTGACGCTGAACCTGCTTGGCCGTCTCGCGGACCTGACGAACGTCGCCACGAC
>k87-323339_pt1 | contig 10683 bp, 10 predicted proteins | sample MGYA00084031_6733416 | MGnify analysis MGYA00084031
ACATCACCAGTTAAGCCGTCGACGATTACTGTGACGCCATCTGTTACTTCTTGCGTTGCAACATCTGACCCAACAACAGCAGGAATTTCGAGCGTACGTGCCATGATAGAAGCATGCGCAGTACGACCACCCAGATCAGTTAAAATACCCTTAACAAATTGTCGATCAAGTTGTGCTGTATCAGATGGTGTCAGGTCTTTAGAAACCAAAACAACTTCTTCATCAATCAACGCTGGATTTGGTAATGTTACTTGCAACAAATGTGACAGAATTCGTTTCGTGACGTCACGAATATCTGCCGCACGTTCTTGCATATAAGCATTGTCAGTCATTGCTTCAAACATGCTAATATACATGTCTGTTACTTCTTTAACTGCTTCTTCAGCATTGACCTTATCGTCAGCAATCTTTTGCTTAAACGCACCTGACATTTCAGGGTCAGACAAAACCATCAAATGTGCTTCAAAAACTTGTGCTTCATCAGCACCTAAGTTTTTTTCAGCTTTACGCTTAATAATTTCAACATCAGCACTGGCAGCCTTCAAAGCATCGTCGACACGAGCCTGTTCAGCTGTCACATCAGTAATTGTTGTCTTTGTAAAAGACAAATCTGGATCAACTAACAAATAGGCCTTAGCAATTGCTACGCCATTACTTGCCGCGATTCCTTTGAAGTTCTTAGCCATTGTTATTCTGCAAGTCCTTCTGTTCCCATTGCTTCAACGATAGCAGCCATTGCAGCTTCTTCATCATCGCCTTCAGTTTTGATAGTAACATCGGCACCTTGACCAACACCAAGTGACATCACACCCATGATTGACTTCAAGTTAACATCCTTACCTTGATATGACAATGTAACATCTGAAGTGAACTTTGAGGCAGCTTGTACCAACAAAGTTGCTGGACGTGCATGAATTCCTGTTTCTGCTATGATATGAAAGTCTTTTGATTGTGCCATGATTAATTTCTCCTTTTTAGCTGTGAATCAGCTTCTGCTATTAGTGTATCAAAGCGCTTACAAAATATCAAGTAAAATGTTGGCTTAATCCCTGATATATCAGGGAATTAAGCTGAAAATGCCTATCTGGCGGGCTTTTAAATGTAAACGTTTACACAAACAGAACAGCCTTTTTCTGTAAATAAAAAAACAGCACGAAGCTGTTTTTGATTAGCCTTGATATTCTTGGTTTCCCGAGGCTTTCCCTAAGCGATTATTGAAAGCTTTGCCCAGACCAATTGGTGGCATCTTCTCAACATAGATAGTTTTGACATGTGCCACATCATCATAATATCTTAAACCAGCAAAAAGTTGTTCTGTTGCATTTTCTAACGTCGTGCCTAATGACCAAGTTTGTGCTAAGGGTAGTGCCATGCGTTGCAACGTTTCTTCTTGCGCCATCACAACGTCAGTTGGTGCTAAACTTACTTTCAAAGCCAACGCGTCTAATCTATCAAACATAACCACTTGCTTATCAGGCGCATAATGCCTATATTTCATACCTGGCGCTTTTGGTGTGACATCATCAGCAACTGACATCGTACTTGTCGCATCAAGCACATGAATACCTAAGACATCTTCTAGTTGCTGCTGTGTGACAGCACCAGGTCTTAGAATAGTCGGCACATCTGCCGCCATATCAACCACTGTTGACTCAACGCCAACTTGTGTTGGCCCATCATCAACAATGGCCGCAATTTTACCTTGCATATCGTGCCAAACATGCTGTGCTGTTGTTGGCGAAGGTTTGCCTGATGTATTCGCACTTGGGCCGACAATTGGTACGCCTGCTTCGCGAATAATCGCACGTGTCGTTTCATTATCTGGCAAACGAAAGGCAGCAGTGTCTAACCCACCAGTCACCATCATAGATACTTGTCCTGGTTTAATGGGTAGAATAATGGTTAGGGAACCTGGCCAAAAGGCATCTATTAATGCTTTCGCTGCTTCAGATACGCTCACAAAATTTGTTAACTGCTCAGCATCTGCCACAGTCATAATCAACGGATTATCGGCCGGCCGCCCTTTAGCCACAAATACTTTTTGGACTGCTTCTTCATGTGTTGCGTCAGCACCTAAACCATACACTGTTTCTGTTGGAAATGCGACAACTTCACCAGCTTTGAGTAAGACGCCAGCGCGCTGAATATCTTGATTTGTTAAACGTTCTGTATTCATCATTTATTATCTAGTTAGTCATGCCTAACTTGTTATCCTTTCACTACACGGACCATACGATCTAGCCCAGCAAAATCTTGTTTCAATGTGACTGTGGCTTTGGGTAAAGCCTTCTGCATGATGTCAACAACTTGCTGCCCTTGCTTATACCCTATTTCAAAATAAGCACGACCTTGAGGTGTTAAGTGCGCGGCCAGCCCTTCAGCAATTTTTTGATAAATAGCTAATCCCTGATTATCAGCAAATAATGCGTCATGCGGCTCATAAGTCAACACACTAGCATCCATTTCATCTTCGTCTGAACTAGCAATATAAGGTGGATTGCTTACGATTAAATCAAATCTAAGGTCTGCCAAGCCTGAAAAGACATCACTTTCTACAAAACGAAGTTGTTTAATGCTTAATTGCTGCGCATTTAACGCCGCAACAGTTAACGCATCGCTTGATATATCTGCTGCAAATCCTCGAACACGTGGATTCTCTAACATGAGCGTTTCAATAATAGCACCAGAACCTGTCCCAATATCTAGCACAGATACCGATTCGCCGGTTGTGCCACTAGCATCTGCAAGTATCCATGCAACTAATTGTTCAGTCTCAGGACGTGGAATCAAGACACGCTCATCAACGATAAACTCACGACCATAAAAAGGCGCATGACCTAAGATATATTGTGGTGGTTGTTGTTGTATAAGCATCGCAATCCACTTTGGCCAAACAGCCGCCAACTTTGCTGGCATGGTACGTGTAATATTAGCGCGTAAATAAGCATAGTTAATATTTAGCGCGCCACTCAACAAAAAATCAACATTGTCGGTTGCATCATCTTTGGGCATGCCAGCATCTAATAACTCATTAATGGCCCATTTTCTAGCCTCTAATAAAGACATTTTGACATGATCAAGTTGTGTCGGCTTCTTAATATCGTCCCAGTCATACAACTTAGGTGTCGTTAGTCGGTCTGATTTTAGTTTCTTTTGTGCCACCAAAGATTTAAATTGTTTTGGTGTTTCAAAGTGTTTTTCTGTCATTTTATGCGTTATTCAATTCGGCCAATTTGGCTGTCTGATCGGCAATAACTAGCGCGTCAATCACCTCACCTAACTCACCATTCATGACACGGTCTAACTTATTGAGTGTTAACCCAATACGATGATCTGTCACGCGATTTTGCGGATAATTATATGTTCTAATACGCTCAGAACGGTCACCTGTCCCGACAGCTGATTTACGTTTCTCAGCATATTCGGCTTCGTTTTGTTGGGCATAAAAATCATACACACGACTTGCTAACAATTTACGCGCCTTGTCACGATTTTTAATCTGTGTGCGTTCCTCTTGCATTTTGACCATAATACCGGTTGGCTTATGCACTAGACGCACAGCTGTCGAGACTTTATTGACGTTTTGCCCACCAGCACCACCTGATCGAAAGAATTCCTCTTCCAAGTCAGACTCTGCTAATTCAAAATCGATTTCTTGAAATTCAGGCATCACACCAACAGTTGCCGTTGACGTGTGCACACGTCCCTGCGTTTCTGTGGCTGGTACGCGTTGCACACGATGCGCGCCTGACTCAAATTTCAATTTTGAGTAAACGTTGTCTCCTGTAATCATCACCGCAACTTCTTTATATCCACCAACCTCTGTCAGCGTTTCATCAATAATACTTAACGTCCAACGTTGCTTTTCTGCGTAACGGCGATACATATCAAGCAAATCAGCAGCAAATAAGGATGATTCATCCCCGCCTGCGGCACCGCGAATCTCCATAATGATGTTCTTGTCATCATTAGGATCTTTGGGTAGCATCAAGATTTTTAATTGTGACTCTAATGCTTCTTTTTCCGGCTTTAATGTATTTAAGTCTTCTTTAGCTAAAGGCGCCATTTCAGCATCATCTAGTAAGTCCTCAGCATCAGCAATATCTTGCAACACCTGTTGGTAGTGCAAGTATGTTTCCACTGTTTCACGCATTTCACCGGCTTCTTTTGATAAAGCCATATATTTTTGACCATCTCCGGCTATTTCCGGGTCAGCTAACTGTTCATTCAGTTCATCATAACGGTCAACTACTGTTTGTAGCGATTGGAATATTGGGTCCATTTTATTTCTCCATGACACATGTGCTAGCATGTCTTATTTTATATGTACGCGTCACCATAAGGTGAGTGTTAATTTGCAGGAAACATCTCTGTGATTTTGTCTAAATCAGGATGATACCAATGGTGTCGGCATGTTGGAATATAAGCTTCATCACCGCCAATAAATACTTGTGCGCCCTTTCGCTGTGGTTGGCCGTTCACAATACGTAATTGTGTGGTGGCTTTCTTACCACAAAACGAACAAATTGTTTTCATTTCTTCTAGCTTGTCAGCCATTTCTATCAAACGTTTGGAACCTTCGAACAGTTGATTAAAAGCATCTTGCTTAAGGCCAAAAGTCATCACTGGCATATTCAAATGATCAACAGCATAGGCCAACTGATCCACCTGTTTTGTTGTCAAAAATTGTGCCTCATCAACTAACGCCACAGCCAGATTATCGTTATTTTTCATTTGCTTGATTAACTCATACAAATCGTCTTCGGGTTTGACGGCGACGGCTTCACGCGATAAACCAATACGACTCGCTACGATGCCAACACCAGCTCGTGTATCAATATTAGGGGTCATCAGCAGAACCTTACGTCCTTGCGATTCATAATTATGCGCGACTTTCAGGATTTCAATTGACTTGCCTGAACTCATTGCGCCATATTCAAAGAATAATTGTGCCATAATTTATATGTGCTGGCGAATTCATTCGTCAACACACCCTTTCCCAATTCTTCATCGTTGACAAAGAATTGTCACTCCTTAACATTATATCAAAATTCAAGCAAAATGATTAACTACTTAGACGAGTCGTCTAATGAAACAACTTGACTAAGCATGTGACAAATATGAACTAAAACTGCCAAAACAAGCCTTCCCGTGGTAAAATTATAAACATGAAAGTGGGGATATTTATGACACTTAAAAGTACACTTGCACGTACAACAGCCAAAAGCGCTCATTGGTTGCTACATGACGTGCTCCATCGTGGTGGCACTAGCTTACCAGGTAAATTAGCTGTATCTATTGATCCTGATGTTTTAAAGTCTATTCAGCAAGATTTTGATTTAGTTATTGTTACCGGTACAAATGGTAAAACGTTAACCACTGCCTTAATCACACGTGTTTTACAAGCTGGCGGTTATGAAGTCATTACCAACCATTCTGGCTCGAATATGATTCAAGGTATCACTGGTACGCTAGTTACTAGTAAAATTAAGCCATCAGCGAATGGCAAGAAGCCCGTTGCTGTATTAGAAGTAGATGAAGCTAACGTCGAAAAAATTGCTTCTGCAATTAAGCCTAAGATGTTTGTTTTGACAAATATTTTTCGAGATCAACTTGACCGCTATGGTGAAATTTACACCACTTACGATAAAATTATCGCGGGTATCAAGCATGCCCCCGAAGCGGTCGTCTTAGCTAATGGCGATTCACCAATTTTCACACGCGGCGATTTCCCGAATGAACGACGTTATTTTGGATTTAATCATGTACAGCCTGCAGAATATCAGCCAGGTGCAGCACCAATTAATACAGACGGTATTTTATCACCAACAGACCACAGTGTATTGCATTATGATTTCATTACTTATGCTAATCTTGGTAAATATTTTAGCACCACTGATCAATTTGCTAGGCCCAACTTACGCTATCAAGTCACACATGTCGATGAGCTCACACCAAAATACTCTACTTTTTCAATTGATAATACACCACTGCGCATTGAGATTGGTGGTTTGTACAACATTTATAACGCCCTCACCGCCTTTGCTGTCGGACGCGAATTTAATGTTTCAGCCGATCAGATAAAAACAGCTTTTGAGTCAAATGCACAAATATTTGGTCGCCAAGAAGCCATTCATGTTGATGGTAAGGATGTCACCATTGTCCTCATTAAAAACCCAGTCGGTACCAATTCGGTTATTGATATGATGCTTACCGAACAGGATGATTTTTCTATGCTCGCATTACTCAATGCCAATTATGCCGATGGTATTGACACAAGTTGGATTTGGGATGCTGAGTTTGAAAAACTGCATGATACCAACATTCAAGCTGTTGCCACCGGTGGTCAGCGTTATAAAGATATTCACGTTCGTTTGAAAATGGCCGGCTTTGAAGATCAGGCTATTTATCAAGATCTTACACGTATCGTTGAAGCAATCAAAGCCATGCCAACAGATAAGGTATACATTGTCGCAACTTACACGGCAATGCTACAATTACGTGAACAATTAGGCTCGGCTGGCTACATTAAAGGAGGCTTTTAATGGCGACATATGACATTTCGGTCGCACATCTTTATGGTGACCTCATGAATACCTATGGCGATTATGGTAATATTATTGCCCTAAAATATTATGCTACCAAAATAGGTGTAACGATGAATTACCATCTGGTTTCTTTAGGGGATCGTTTTGATAGTTCAGCGTTTGATTTTGTTCTCTTTGGTGGTGGACAAGACTATGAAGAGACTATCGTCGCCGAAGACCTCAAGCAAAAAGCAACAGATTTAAAACAATATATCGAAAATGACGGCCCGCTCTTAGCTGTTTGTGGTGGTTTTCAACTTTTAGGACATTACATGGTTATGGCCGATGGCAAAAAAGTTGACGGTATTGGCGTGATGGATCATTTTACAACAAATATGTATGATAAAAGCTTAACCGTTTTGTCGGGTAAACGTTTAACTGGCAATATTGTCATCAAAAACAACGACAATGGTGAAGAATATCACGGCTTTGAAAATCACCAAGGACGGACTTTCCTTGGCCAAGGCGAACGTGCGCTTGGTACCGTTATTTCCGGCAACGGTAACAACGGCATGGATCATTCTGAAGGTGTCATTTATAAAAATGTCTATGGTTCTTATTTCCACGGACCTATTTTTACACGAAATGGTAATCTAGCAAAGAGAGTGCTTGCTACCACACTACAACGTAAATATCCAGACATCGATTGGCAAAGTAAACTTAACACTGTGCCAACCGAATCGTTCTAAAAAAGCAGTCAAACGCCTGACTGCTTTTTTTTGTCCCTTATTTTTTTGGTATTCGTTTATTGTCTAGTGCCTGCTTCTCTTGTTGTGCACTTTTAACTTTTTTAACTTCGCGGTGGTACCATCTCATAATAAGAATCAGGCCAACTGTTGAAATTGTCATAGCGATCACAACCCAAATAAAAAACAAAATTAATTTTGTATCAAATGACATAGATTTTAGCCTCTAACGTCGAATAATGGCGTCGCCCTTTCCTTTAAGTAAAATTACGGTTAGCTATTGCGCTTGTTTGTGTGATGTACACAATTTATTCTGATAAGTGATAATAATACGTTGACACAGATATATCATTACGTGAAGCAAATGCTGTACGTAACCTTAACGAATTTTGGTTGTGTAGTATATTCTGCCACGGCTTTTTCGGTACGAATTGTGGCAACAAAACAGTCACAGAATGGTTACGCTTTTCAGCCTGTTTCACAACGGCATCTACGAAACTTAATGCCGGTTTCACAATTGACCGATAAGATGAATGGATATCAACATAACGCACATCTGGAAAGTCTTCTTTGAAGCCATTGGATGTTTCTAATTCTTTTTTAGGATTAACATCAAAACTCACGTGCATCGCGACAACATAATCGCCAATTGATAATGCATAATCAATGGCCTCTGTTGTCACCTTAGTGATATTTGATACTAATACAATCACCGTGGCACCATCATAGTGATGTCGAACCGCACGATCATTTTTAACATATTCTAAACGCAACTGACGTGCAATGCTAACATAATGATGCTTAACCTTTAAGAACATAAACATCACAATTGGCATAATCAACAAATATGGCCAAACGTGCTCGATACGTGTCGCAAATAGCGTGATAACTAGAATTACCGATATCGCGGCGCCAATAAAATTAATCAGGGCTTTAAACCACCAATAACCTGGTTTTTTACGCCACCAATGGATAATCATACCTGATTGCGATAGTGTAAATGGTACGAAAACGCCGACAGCATATAGAGGAATCAGCGCATCTGTTGAACCATGGAAAATCAATAACAGAATAATCGCACCAAATGCCAGTGATAAAATACCATTTGAATAACCCAATCGATCACCTTTATCCATATAAAGATGTGGCAAGTACTTATCCCGAGCGAGATTAAGTGCCAACATTGGGAATGCAGAAAAACCGGTATTAGCCGCCACTGCCAAAATCAAAGCCGTCGCAAGCTGAATGACATAAAAACCAACACCATGTCCGCCAAATGTTGTTGCCGCAATTTGAGACAATACGGTCGAATGGGCATTTGGCTTAACCCCGTACCAATAACTTAGAAAAGTAATACCACCAAAAAATAAGGCCAAAATTAAGGCCATCATACTCAGTGTCGTTGCTGCATGCTTCTCTTTTGGTACTTTAAAGTTTGGTACAGCATTGGAAATTGCTTCAACACCTGTCAATGATGAGGAACCACTAGAAAAGGCTCGCATAAACAACACAAATGACAAGCCGGAAAAACTCGTGCCAACACGTGCAGCAGCATGGTAAGGCAATTGCCCAGTTGCTGCTTGATAAACACCCCATAGTATCATTATGCCTAAAGCCATGATGAAGAAATAAACGGGAAACATCAAAAAATTAGCACTTTCACGTAATCCGCGTAAATTCATCCCTGTCAATAACACCACAATAATAATCGATAGTGGCACAACATAAGGTTGGAACATCGGGATAGCTGCCGTGATTGCATCAGATGCAGCGGAGGCAGATACTGCCACCGTCAACATATAATCCACAAGTAAGGAGCCACCAGCGACCAAGCCGGCCTTAGCGCCCCAATTTTCACTCGCTACCGCATACGCACCGCCACCTGAAGGGTAAGCATGAATAATTTGTCGGTAACTCAAAACAATTGCTGCCAATAGTATCAGAACCAATAAAGCGATTGGTAGCTGGAGCCATAACGCAACCGCGCCTGCAGCCAGCAAAGTTGTTGTAATCGATTCTGTACCATAAGCAACAGATGATAACGCATCTGATGACAATAGTGCAAGCGCTTTTTTCTTAGAAAGTGATTGTCCGCCCTCATCTAGTGTTTTTAGTGGCTTACCAATCAAAATCTTTTTTATATATTGAAACATTTTCTTCTCCAGGATGACGGTGTTTTATTTCCCACCTGCGCACCCAAAAACTTTTTTATTCATCACTCATCACATTGTACGCTATTTTAACAATGAAAAAAAGCCGTCCTATATGACGACTTTATGACAAACAAGTAGTTAAACCCTACTAATGAACGCATCAAAAACAAGTTGTGCATTTTTATCCGCCATCAGTAGCATTTCCGGATGCCATTGAACACCGTAAATACGCCGTTTTTCATCTGAAAAGGCTTCGATGACGCCATCAGTGCTAGTAGCATCTAACTGCAAACCTGTCGCCAACGTTTTGACTGCTTGATGATGAAAAGAGTTGACTAACGCCGTCTTTGACATATGTGCTGTTAACCAGTTACTACTTTGCCAAGCCAAGTGATGTGTTGGTGTCGACCATTTTGTTGGATATTGGTCATGTTTGACCGCTAATGCCGGTACTTGTGTTGTTAAATCTTGGTATAGTGTACCACCCAAGGCAACATTAATTATCTGTGCGCCACGGCAGATACCAAAAATAGGCTTATCTGCGGCAATTGCGGCTTGAATTAACGCTATTTCAAAAGCATCACGTTGCGGATCTATTTCACCGATTTGTGGTATAGGTTCTTCACCATAGTCATCTGGTGAGACATCTTGGCCACCAGGTAATAGTAACGCATCGATTGTTGCGATGTAATCTGAGGCTAATTCGGGGGCGCCAATTGGCAAAATAATCGGAAGTGCCCCACCATTAGTGATACCTGCCGCATAATTTTTCTGAATATAATTCACATAATTCGTGCCAAACCTCGGATTAGCATGCATCAAGTGATTACCAGCAATGCCTATTTTCTTCATGATTGTTCTGTCCTTCTTTCGCGCTACTTAGCATATTTATAATTTTGATAACCAATTACTGGATAAGTTAAGCCACGTACGTGTGATTGTAATAAATGAACATTGGCCATTTGGTAGAGTGGTGTGACACCATTTAAGTCATTATTTAATTTAGCTGCGTCTTTTTCTAATTTAAAGCGTGTTGTTGTTGCATCACCTTGCTGATTAATTTGTTGAATCAATTGGTCATAATCCGGATGCTGCCATTTTGTGAAATTAATTGCGCCATCTGAATAGGCCATGTCCAAGAAATCAATTGGATCGTTATAATCTGTCGACCAACTCAACGTACCTGCCTGAAAATTACGTGCATTAAATGCGGAAATTTCTGCATTTAACGGCATTCGGTTAATATTAATTGTAACA
>k87-517373_pt1 | contig 10669 bp, 9 predicted proteins | sample MGYA00084031_6733416 | MGnify analysis MGYA00084031
ATTTGCCGGCAGGCTTTTTCTTTTTTACAGCTTTTCCGAAGTCTTTAGCGAAGCATGTACGAAGTCTCTGAACAGAGCCTGAGGTCTTGTCGGTCTTGACGTAAATTCAGGATGGAACTGAGACGCGACAAACCATGGATGGTCTTTAAGCTCGATAATTTCTACGAGACGGCCGTCAGGGCTTGTCCCGGAAAATACAAAACCGGCTTCTTCCATCTGCTGTCTGAACTCATTGTTGAATTCGTAGCGATGGCGGTGGCGTTCATACACCACTTCATTTTCATATGCCTGATATGCTTTCGATCCTTCTTGAAGCTTGCACGGATAAAGTCCGAGGCGCAGTGTTCCGCCGAGGTCTTCAATGTCCTTTTGTTCAGGGAGAAGGTCGATAATCGGATACGGTGTAGACGGATCGATTTCGGCTGAGTGCGCTCCTTCAAGGCCGAGCACGTTTCTCGCGTATTCAATCGATGCCACCTGCATTCCGAGGCAAATGCCGAAGAACGGAATCTTTTGTTCGCGGGCATATTTGACTGTCGTGATTTTCCCTTCAACACCGCGGTCTCCGAATCCGCCCGGAACAAGAATACCGTCCGCATTTTGAACAAGATCGGCAACGTTGTCTTCCGTCACTTCTTCCGCATTGATCCATTTAACTTGAATGTCTGCATCAAACGCATAACCCGCATGGCGAAGCGATTCTACAACTGAAATGTAAGCATCCGGGAGCTCAACGTATTTACCGACCAAAGCGATTGTTACCGTTTTGGACAGATTTTTCACCTTTTTGACGAGTTCTTTCCACTCTTCCATATCGGCTTCTCTGCAATCCAGCTTCAAGTGGCTGCAAACCAGGCTGTCCAGGCCTTGTTTTTGAAGGTCGAGAGGAATGGAGTAGAGCGTATCCGCATCTCCAGCCTCGATGACGGCTTTAGGATCAATGTCGCAGAAGAGCGCGATTTTATCTTTCATGTCCTGAGAAATCGGCATTTCTGTTCTCACGACGATGACATTTGGCTGAATGCCGAGGCTGCGCAGTTCTTTTACGCTGTGCTGAGTCGGCTTTGTTTTCATTTCTCCCGCCGCTTTAAGATATGGAACAAGCGTACAATGGATGTACATCACATTGTCGCGGCCGACATCGCTCTTGATCTGGCGGATGGCTTCAAGAAATGGCAGCGATTCGATGTCACCGACGGTTCCGCCGATTTCAGTGATTACGACATCAGCGTGCGTTTCTTTTCCGGCGCGGAATACACGGTCTTTAATTTCATTTGTGATATGAGGTATTACCTGTACGGTTCCGCCTAAATAATCGCCTCTGCGCTCTTTTTTCAGCACCGTGGAATAGATTTTTCCTGTTGTCACGTTGCTGTATTTATTTAAATTGATGTCGATAAAGCGCTCATAATGGCCGAGGTCAAGATCCGTTTCCGCACCGTCGTCGGTTACAAACACTTCACCGTGCTGATACGGGCTCATCGTACCCGGGTCTACGTTGATATACGGGTCAAATTTTTGAATGGTGACATTCAAACCTCTGTTCTTCAGCAGGCGGCCGAGCGAAGACGCCGTAATTCCTTTTCCAAGCGAGGATACAACTCCTCCGGTTACAAAGATATATTTTGTCATTTCTGTACCCCTCTCTTCGATTAACGCTTATTTCTTAAAATGCTCTTTTTATGAAAAATCATTTAGATCTTTTCTAAATGATTTAAATGATTAGGAGGCGGAAAAACAAGAAAGCTCCCTTTCAATTTCTTGAAAGGGAGCTGATAGTCCGTATCACTCGAATCTCTTCGTTTTGAAGAGCCCAAAATACATACTACCTAGTTCGCCTGTGAAAGTCAAGATCGATTTAAACATGAATTCCGTTCAGAAGGCAATTACTCTTCGTCTTCCTCTTCATCAAAATCTTCATCATCATCCAGGATCTCGTCTTCAAGATCATCCAGCTCATCATCGTCGGCTTCATCGATTTCATCGAATTCATCGGCGTCAATGTCCAAATCTTCTTCGACATCGTCAAGAAGAATATCATCCTCGTCGATTTCTTCGAATTCGTCAAGATCAAGATCTTCTTCAACCGCTTTTTTCGCTTTTTTCTTTTTCGCTTTTACAGTCGGCTGGGTTTCTTCATCAAGCTGATCATACGGATACCAGCTGCGCAGGCCCCACGTTTGGTCTGACAGCGCCAAAAAGCGTCCGTCGATATTTAAATCTGTGTAGAACTGGGCGATGCGGTCTTCCAGCTCTTCTTTCCCCATTCCAAGCAAGGAAGCCACTTGATCTGTTAGCTCCTGGAATGTAATCGGTTTTTTGTGTTCCGAGAAAATTTCGTATGCGATTTCAACTAAAGCCATTTCCTTTAGCTGCTCCTCTGAGTATTGTTTCAAACTCATCGCCAGACACTCCCTTTCTATCTTCATGTATGTATCTACTATCTCTGTCATAGAAAATAAGCATGTAATCCCTGTCTTTACGACAAACCATACCTCTCATTATAAACAAAAGAAATCACTTTATGCCACCTTTATTCCCGTTAATTCAATAATTTTTGCCGGTTGCATTGGAAATCGGCGGCAAGCGGGATTGAAACATAGAACAGCCGGGAGCGTCCGGCCCCTTCAAAACAAAAAAACTGCGCCGGCAGCCTGTCCGCCGGCGGCAGATCAAGCCGGGCCAGACGGCGATTTTCCACCCTTATTTCATCAGCATTCTCGAAATGACGAGCTTCTGAATTTCCTGCGTACCTTCATAGATCTGTGTGATTTTTGCATCGCGCATAAAGCGCTCGACCGGATAATCCTTTGTGTAGCCGTACCCGCCGAATATTTGCACGGCCTCCGTCGTCACTTTCATGGCCGTATCCCCTGCGTAAAGCTTTGACATGGCAGAAGCCTTTCCATAAGGCAGTCCTTCTGATTCCAGCCATGCCGCCTGGTAGGTTAAAAGCCTTGAAGCTTCAATCTCCGTCGCCATATCAGCCAGTTTAAAAGCGATGCCCTGCTGCTCGGCGATCGGCCTGCCGAATTGCTTCCGCTCTTTCGCATACGCCTTCGCCGCCTCAAATGCGCCCTGGGCAATCCCGACGGCTTGAGCGGCAATTCCGTTTCTGCCTCCATCGAGCGTCTTCATCGCGATTTTAAAGCCTTCACCTTCCCCGCCAAGGCGGTTTTTTAAAGGCACGCGGCAGTCCTGAAAGATGATTTCGGTTGTCGGTGATGAACGGATGCCCAGTTTCCTCTCTTTTTTTCCGACAGAAAAGCCGGGGAAGTCCTTTTCAACGATAAAGGCGGTTGTGCCTTTGTGTTTCTGTTCCGGGGCAAGGTTGGCAAACACGATGTAGAAGTCCGCGATTCCGCCGTTTGTGATAAAGATCTTCGTCCCGTTCAAAATATATTCATCGCCTTTTTTTTCTGCGGTCGTTTTCATGCCGCCGGCATCGGAGCCTGAACCGGGCTCCGTCAATCCGTAGGCTCCTATCTTTTCGCCGCGGGCCATCGGCTTTAAATATTCCTGTTTCTGTTCTTCTGTTCCAAATGCATAAATCGGCCAGCCCGCAAGCGATGTATGGGCAGACAAGGTGACACCCGTTGAGGCGCAGACTTTCGAAAGCTCTTCAACCGCGATGACGTAGGCGAGATAGTCGCTGCCGATTCCCCCGTATTCCTCTGGCCACGGTATACCCGTGAGCCCCAATTCCGCCATTTTTGCAAACAGTTCCATGTCAAACCGCTCTTCCTCATCCCGCTCTTTCGCAGTCGGCTCCACCTCGTGATGGGCAAAGTCGCGCACCATCTTCTGTATCATTTGGTGCTCTTCACTCAGCTTAAAGATCATCCTTTTTCCCCCTTTGACACCTTATAAATGTTTACCGATGACGATCCGCTGGATCTCGCTCGTGCCCTCATAAATTTCACACACTTTCGCATCCCTGAAATATCGTTCAGCGCTGAAATCCTTTGTGTATCCGAAATCTCCGAGCAGCTGCACGGCCTCTCCGGCGACATACATCGCCGTTTCCGAAGCGAACAATTTGGCCATTGAAGCAGCTTTCCCCGTCTGCATGCCTTGCTGTTTCAACGAGGCGGCCTGGTAGACGAGAAGCCTGGCCGCCTCTGTCCTCGCCGCCATGTCGGCCAGCTTAAAGGCAAGCGCTTGGCCGTTCTTATACAGCTCTCCGTCCGGATACCGTTTTTTTAGAAATTGAACGGCTTCAGAAAGCGCTCCCTCGGCGATACCCAGAGCCTGCGCCGCAATTCCGATCCGGCCGGTATCCAGGTTGGACAGGGCAATTTTGAATCCCATTCCTTCCTCCCCCAGCAGCTGCCGGGCGGGAATGACAGCGTTATCAAAATTTAAAGTGACCGTTAGCGAACCGTGGAGCCCCATTTTCTCTTCATTTTTTCCGATGAAAAAGCCCGGCGTGCCCTTCTCCACGATAAAAGCGGAAATGCCTCCCGTTCCCGCCTCCGGATCGGTTGAAGCGAAAACAAGATAAATGTCCGCGGCTCCGCCGTTTGTAATAAAAACTTTCGTTCCGTTCAGCACATAGGTATCGCCGCGCTTTTCGGCCCTGGTTTTTAGACTGCCCGCATCGGAACCGGCACTCGGTTCGGTTAAACAAAAAGCTCCCAAGTACTGCCCTGCTGCCAGCTTTTTAACGTAGTGCTCTTTTTGCCGCTCATTACCGTTTAAAAGAATGGGAATGGTGACAATTGACGTGTGTACAGATAGAACCGCACCAAGAACGGCGCTTTTCTTTGACAGCTCATGTATGGTCATCATATAGGTGATAAAGTCATGACCGGCCCCGTTGTACTTAGCCGGTATCGGAAGCCCCATCCAGCCGCGCTCCGCCATTTTCTTCAAAAGAGAGGTTGGAAAACGGCCTTTTTCCATTTCAGGTACAAAAGGAGCGACCTCCTGTTTGACAAAATCCCTTACAACCTTCTGCATGCGGGTCTGCTCTTCTGTAAACTGAAAATTCAAGCTCACCCCTCCTTATGTCGGCTGCTTTTCATACGTATAAAACCCTCTGCCCGTTTTCTTTCCGAGTCGTCCTGCGCTGACATATTGTTTAAGGAGCGGACAAGGCCTGTACTTATCGTCGCCAAAGCCTTCATGCAGCGTCTCCATAATATACAGACACGTATCCAGACCGATCAGATCGGCGAGAGCCAACGGGCCCATCGGATGGTTCATGCCAAGCTTCATGATTCCGTCTATGCTTTCTTTCTCGGCGATGCCTTCATAAAGTGCAAAAACCGCCTCATTAATCATCGGCATTAAGATGCGGTTGGAGATAAATCCCGGGAAATCCCGCACCTCTATCGGAACCTTGTTCATCCGCTCCGCCGCAGCCACGACGGTTTCATATGTTTCGCCGCTCGTCTCAAGCCCCCTGATGACTTCGACAAGCTGCATGACGGGAACCGGGTTCATAAAATGCATGCCGATGACGTTTTGAGGTTTTTTTGTGACGGCAGCAAGTTCCGTAATCGACAGGGACGATGTATTTGATGCCAATATCGCTGAGTCTTCGGTCACTTCATCAAGCCGCGTGAAAATGTCTTTTTTTACGTCCATTTGTTCAACAGCCGCTTCAATGATGAGAAAAGCTTCCCGCGCTTCGTCGAGCGCAGCCGACGGAGAAAGGCGCTGGTAGATTTGCTTCACATCTTCATGCGGCAGCTTGCCTTTTTCCGCCTGTCTGAAAAGCTGGCCGGAAATGCGCTTCATTCCTTTTTCAATTTGTTCAGGTGATACGTCATACATGTAAACATTGTATCCGGCCTGGGCAGAGACCTGAGCGATCCCGGACCCCATCTGGCCGGCTCCGATGACCATGATCGTGTCTTTTTTCATCTGAAATCCCCCTTTTTATACCTCGATCATCACGGCGTCTCCCTGGCCGCCGCCGCTGCAAATGGCAGCAATCCCTATACCGCCGCCGCGCCGTTTTAATTCGTACATAAGCGTTAAAATGATTCTTGCTCCGCTCGCGCCGATCGGATGGCCGATCGCAATGGCGCCGCCGTTGACATTGACCTTCTCCATGTCAAGACCCGCGATCTTTCCGCTTGCCAAAGCAACCGCAGCGAAAGCTTCATTGATTTCAAACAGTTTGATATCAGAAAGCTCAGCTCCCGTTTTGTTAAGCAGTTCTCTGATGACAAGCCCGGGGGTTTTCGGAAAGTCTTTTGCTTCGACTGCAATTGATGTGTGCGCTTTAATGACGGCCGGCGCCTTCACATTGAGTTCCTTTGCCTTGTCTTCATTCATCACGATAAGTGAGCATGCCCCATCATTTACCCCCGGCGCGTTTCCCGCCGTAATTGTCCCATTATGGTCAAAAACCGGGGCAAGCTTTGACAGCCTTTCCATTGACGTGTCGCGCCGCGGTGCTTCATCTTGATCGACCGTTAATTCGCCGCCCCGCTTCTCTTGGATGCTGACCGGGACGATCTCTTCTCCTAGCGCGCCTGAATCCGCAGCGTGTACGGCTCGCATGTGGCTCCTGAGCGCCCACCGATCCTGCTCTTCCCTAGCAATCTCCAACTCTTTCGCAGCGGCATTTCCGTAGGAGCCCATGTGAACGCCCGTAAATGAGCATGTCAGCCCGTCTGCGATCATCAAATCTTTAACCGCCCCGTCTCCCATCCTCAGCCCCCACCTCGCTTTTTGAAGCAAATAAGGGGCGTTTGACATCGATTCCATACCTCCGGCGGCAATGACCTCCGCATCACCGGCCCTGATGATCTGATCCGCCATTGTGACGCTTCTTAAACCTGAAGCGCACACTTTATTAATCGTTTCCGTTTTGACGTCCCACGGGAGTCCCGCAAAACGCGCGGCCTGCCTCGACGGCAGCTGCCCCTGTCCGCCTTGAAGTACGGAGCCCATGATGACTTCATCGACATCCTCAGGATTTACACCGGAACGTTTTAATGCCTCTTTTACGGCGATTCCGCCGAGCTCCGCAGCCGTCTTTGACTGAAGCGCGCCCCCGAGTTTTCCAAAAGGCGTGCGTGCGCCGCCTGCAATAACTGATCTCGCCACCTGACATCCTCTCCCCTTATCATGATTTGTACATACCGAAGATAAAAGAAGGCGGAGATCCGGCTCACACCTTCTTTATTTAAAACCTGAAATCCGTCTATGAGGCATGTTCTTTTTGCTCTGACCCGAATACGGCGCGTTCAAGCAGCTCCGCTACATCATACGTGCCGACCTGATCCTCCAATTCCTTGGCTTTTGTTCCGTCGCCGAGCATCGTCAAACAGTAAGGACAGCCCGAGCTGATGACAGAAGGTGATGTGCTGAGCGCCTGCTCCGTTCTGGCAACGTTGATCCTCGCGCCCGCCTCTTCCTCCATCCACATGAGGCCGCCCCCCGCTCCGCAGCACATTCCGTTTTCACGGCTGCGCTCCATTTCCGCTAAACGGATGCCCGGAATGGAGCGGAGAATAGCGCGCGGCGGATCGTAAACCTCGTTGTAGCGGCCCAAATAGCATGAATCATGAAAGGTGACGGTTTCGTGAACCGGAAACTCAGGTTTCAGCTTTCCTTCTTCAATGAGGGCAGCAAGAATTTCTGTATGATGATAAACTTCCGCTTTCAGACCAAAATCAGGATATTCATTTTTGAAAATATTGTATGCATGCGGGTCGATAGTTACAATTTTTTGAACATCATTTTTTTCAAATTCCTCAATGTTTTTTGCAGCTAGCTCCTGGAATAAAAACTCGTTGCCAAGCCGTCTCGGCGTATCGCCTGAATTTTTTTCTTTATTGCCTAATATCGCGAACGTGACCCCGGCTTGATTGAGGAGGCGAGCGAAAGCCATGGCGATCTTCTGGCTTCTCCGGTCATACGATCCCATCGACCCGACCCAAAACAGGTATTCAAAGGACTCGCCTTTTTTCTTCATTTCTTTTACTGTCGGCACCTCAACATCGTCTCTTATATCACGCCAGTTTTCACGTTCTTTTCGGTTTAATCCCCAAGGGTTCCCCTGCCTTTCAATACTCGTCATGGCGCGTTGGGCATCTGCATCCATTTTTCCTTCTGTGAGCACGAGATAGCGGCGGAGATCGATGATCTTATCGACGTGCTCATTCATGACCGGGCACTGATCTTCACAATTCCGGCATGTTGTGCAGGCCCAAATTTCTTCTTCTGTGATGATGTCGCCGATTAAGCTCGGGTTGTAAAGTTCTGAAGCAGCCGCTTCCCTTGACCCTTCTCCCCCTGCCGCCATGGCCAGCTGGTTGCCTTTCGTATGCTGAAAGAGCGGTGCGGGTACCCAAGGCGTTCTCGATGTCACTGCTGCTCCCTTTTCTGTCAAATGGTCTCTGAGCCGCAAAATCAGATCCATCGGCGAAAGCATCTTGCCTGTTCCTGTAGCCGGGCACATATTGGTACAGCGCCCGCATTCCACGCATGCGTAAAGGTCGATCAGCTGGGACTGCCTGAATTCCTCGATCCGTCCGACGCCGAACGTTTCTTTTGTTTCATCTTCAAAATCGATTTTTTGAAGCTTTCCCGGGTTTGTCAGCCGGCTGAAAAATACGTTTGCCGGTCCGGCAATTAAGTGGGCGTGCTTTGACTGCGGTACATAGACTAAAAATGTCAGCAGGATGAGAAGGTGCGCCCACCACGCCGCGTAGAACACTGCCGCTGAAGCGGTTTCCCCCATAAAGCCGAAGGCAAAAGCGATGCCTGATGCCATCGGTTCGTGCCATGATAATGAATGTTCATGCCAGATCATGTTCATACCGTTTCCGAGTAAAACGGTAAACATCAAGCCGCCGATCAGCATGAGCACGATCCCCGACTTAAAATTGCGCTTCAGCCTGACGAGTTTTTCTATATACCGCCTGTGAAAAGCCCAGACTACCGCAATTAAAATCATCAGTGTGACGATTTCCTGAAAAAACGTAAACGCCGGGTAGACGCCGCCAAGCGGAAGACCTTGATCAGGAACGAGCCCTTTCAAAATAAAATCGATCGCTCCGAACTGAACGAGAATAAAGCCGTAAAAAAACATGACATGGATGATGCCGCTTTTTTTATCTTTAAGCAGTTTCTTTTGGCCGAACACGTTCTCCCATATCTTTTGAAGGCGCTCCTTCGTCCGCTTATCAAAATCCTCTTTTTGTCCGAGCCTGATGTAACTGATTCTCGTTCTGATCAAATAGACGAACAGATAAACGGCGTAAACGGTTACACCTAAAAACGCAATGAAATTCAACGACAGCAAGACATTCATCAGCTGCTCCCCCTTTCATTTCCCCAACCTTAAATCCCCTTGAACTACCTTTATCTTAAATAATGAATGAGTGTTCAGTCAATATGTTTTCATAAATGCAGGAAATTAGGGGGACACTATTCTTTACACGAAAAAAGGGAGTGTCTTCATTGGTGCCGCTTATGATTATGGTATGTTTTCTCATCCTGCTTCTTGCGCTCGATTTCCATTTTGGCCGCAAAGCCTTTGAGAAGAAAGCCTACGAGCCCGTTTTTTCAGAGAAGAAAAGCGATATTGAACTGATTCATAATGGAGAAGACTTGTGTGAGCGGCTGCTGGATGACATCCGCCAGGCCGAATCGTCGGTGCATGTCATGTTTTATATTGTGAAGAACGATGACATCAGCCTTGAATTTTTGAAGGTGCTGAAGGATAAAGCGAAATCCGGCGTATGCGTACGATTGCTGATCGACCGGATCGGCGCGATGAAGGTGAAGAAAAAAACGCTCTCCGGCCTGAAACAAAGCGGTGTGCACGTTTTTTTCGCCAACAAGCCGGGCTTCCCCTATTTCTTTTACCGGCTGAATGCGAGGAATCATCGAAAAATCGCCGTCATAGACGGAAAGATCGGCTATGTGGGCGGATTTAACATCGCGAAAGAATACCTTGGTAAAAAAGCGGAATTCGGACCGTGGAAGGATTACCATTTGCGAATGACGGGAGAAGGCGTTGCCGACTTGCAGCACATTTTTATATCGGACTTCAAAAGAGAAGCGCCGCAGGCAAAGCCGGCCAACAGCGTATTTCCGCCGCTGCAGCAAGGAGCTGTCACCCATACAACCCATGCGACAAAGGGATTTTCTCTAGAGGAAAAATACATTTCATTTATCGAACAGGCAAAAGAAAGAATCATGATTTGCACGCCGTACTATATTCCGAGCCCGGCTTTGCAGCAGGCTGTTCTCTCAGCCAGGGAAAGGGGCGTGATCGTGTCGGTTCTCGTGCCGATGAAACCCGATCATCCGCTTGTCAAAGAGGCCGCCTACACGCACTTTCCAGCCCTTTTAAAAGCGGGCTGCTATATTTACCGGTACTACAGAGGCTTTTATCATGCAAAAGCATTAATCGTCGATGACCGGCATGTGATGATCGGAACATCGAATTTTGACAACAGGAGCCTGTTTCTCAATGATGAAGTGAATGTCGTCATCCATGATAAAGACTGGACAAAGCAATTCTTCGACGTCGTCAAGGAAAGCATTGAACACGCCGAGCTTCTGACAAAGGAGCGGTATGCGAAGCGGCCGGTGATGCAGCGGCCCGTCGAATGGCTGGCGAAATCGATTTCATTCTTTTTATAAAACGTACGTTTATCCTGCATGACATGCGGGTAACATTTCACCAAAGTGATGA
>k87-501993_pt1 | contig 10664 bp, 11 predicted proteins | sample MGYA00084031_6733416 | MGnify analysis MGYA00084031
CCCAACCGCATTCAGATTGAAGTGATCGACCGTGGAAACAGTTTTGATCTGGATGAAGTGAAAAAGAGAACCGGCCCGATTAAAGTGAGCGGTTCCATGAACGGAATCCGTGAGCGCGGGTTGGGATTGTATTTGATTAAATCCTTGATGGATCACGTCGATATCAAAGGTGATAACGGAGTCATTGTGAGAATGACCAAGTATATCCGAAAGGACGTGGTGGAAAATCATGTCGAAACGTCCACATCCTTCCCCACTAACCGATGAACAAATACTGGATTTGATCAGCCGCTTTCAGAAAAATGAGGATTCAAAAGCACAGGAAACCTTGATCCATCATTATCGCGATCTGGTCGAAACCATTGCGCATAAATTTGCATACGGCAATGAACCGTATGAAGATTTGGTGCAAGTGGGAATGATCGGATTGATTGCATCGCTGAAACGATTTGATTTGTCCATGGGGCGGAACTTTGAAAGTTTTGCCGTCCCTACCATTGTAGGCGAAATCAAACGGCATATGCGGGATAAAACCTGGAGCGTTCACGTCCCAAGGCGGATTAAGGAGCTGGGGCCCCGGATCAAAAAGGCGGTGGAAGACCTGACGGCTCAATTGCAGCGATCGCCTCGTGTGAATGAGATTGCGGAGTATTTGGGAGTCAGTGAGGAGGAAGTCTTGGAAACGATGGAGATGGGGCGAAGTTATCATGCGGTTTCTGTGGATAACCCGATCGAGGCAAGCAATGACGGAAGTCAGGTGACCCTGCTGGATCTGGTGGGGGCAGAGGATAAAGAATTCGAACAAATTGACCGGAAATTGTTATTGGAAAAAATTTTTTCGGCTTTAAGCGAAAGGGAACAAGAGATATTAAAATTAACCTTTTTTGAAAACCTCAGCCAAAAACAGGCAGGGGACCGGTTGGGGATTTCCCAGATGCATGTATCCCGTTTGCAGCGCCGTGCCCTGCAAAAATTGAGGCAGGCAATCCGGATGGAGCCTTCCGAAGTGATATGAAGTGTACCTTGTTGAGGTATGCTTTTTTATTTTGGAAAAAAATGCCCCTCCAGGTTCCCGGTACGTCCGGAGAGCTTGGAGGAGCCGTGCCTTTCAGAAACAGACAGAGGAATGAAGCGGGAGGAATGACCGGTTCCCGCTTTCAAAAGAGAGAAGGAGAGAACGCTTGATCAGATCCAGCCTCTGGCTTCAATGGCTTCTGTAATCCGTTTGATGGCCACCATGTATGCCGCCGTGCGCAGATCGGTGTTTTCTTTTTGGGCAAGATCGTAGACTTCATTGTAAGAGCGCACGATTTTTTCTTTCAATTTGCTGTTGACTTCTTCTTCGGTCCAATAATAATGCATCAGGTTTTGCACCCATTCGAAATAGGAGACAATGACTCCACCGGCATTGGCCAGAATGTCGGGGATCAAATGCACTCCTTTTTTGAATAAGACTTCATCGGCTTTGGGGGTTGTCGGTCCGTTGGCTGCTTCAGCGACAACCTTGGCTTGGATGCGGTCTGCGTTTTTGCGGGTAATCACATTTTCCAGTGCGGCCGGAACGAGAATGTCCACATCCAATTCCAAGATTTCTTCCGGGTTTTCGAGGACCTGTGCATCGGAGAGATCGGTGATTTTGCTGTTTTTGTCATCTTTCAATTTTTTGACTTCGTCAAGGTTTAAACCGTCTTTTTGGTAAATGGCGCCCGAGGTGTCACTGACGGCAACAATTTTGCAACCTTTTTCGGCCAACAAATCAGCAACGATGCGGCCGGCATTTCCGAATCCTTGCACCGCCACAGTGGCGCCTTGGAGGGGTTTGTTTAATTTTTCCATTGCCTGTTCAATAGCGAAGGCACAACCTCTTGCCGTCGCTTCATTGCGTCCTTTGGATCCGCCCAGGCTGAGGGGTTTTCCGGTGATGACTCCGGGGCTGAATTTTCCTTTCATCCGACTGTAAGTATCCATCATCCAACCCATGGTTTGGGCATTGGTATAAACATCGGGAGCAGGAATATCTTTTTCCGGCCCGACGATATCGGCAATAGCCTCAATAAAGCCGCGGCTGACACGCTCGATCTCACCTTTGCTCAGCTTGCGCGGATCGCAGATGACGCCTCCTTTTCCGCCGCCGTAAGGAACATCGGTCACCGCACATTTGAAACTCATCCACATGGACAAAGCTTTGACTTCATCCATCGTGACATCAGGATGAAAGCGGATGCCCCCCTTGGTCGGCCCCATGGCATCGGTGTGCTGGGAGCGGAATCCTTCAAAGACACGGATGGAACCATCATCCATTTTGACGGGGAAGGAGACACTCAAAACGCGTTTTGGTTTTTTGAGAATATTAAGAATATCCTCGGAAACCCCCAGCTTCTTGCCAGCTTGATCGATCTGGATCTGAACAATTTCATACGGGTTCAAAGACTCAAGTTTGTCAGACGTAACGGTGGATACTGGCAACTTTGAATCATCCTTTCATTAGTAAAATTGTTCACAAAAAACTTTTAGATAATAAATTTTTTGATTAATAGAATTAATAACCTTCTATTAATCAAAATGAATAAATATTTATATAATATAGTTTACCAAACATTCATAGGTTTCTTCCACACTTAATTTCAAATTGTATAATTTTTCTTTTTCAAGCAGAGGATTGCACGAAAAATCCATATATTAATGTTCTCCAAAACCCGAAATTATAAGCATTCCGTCGTTTTCCACATATTTCCTCTTTTTTGTTCATGGAAAAAAACGGTTTCATAAAAAAGCCGGTTCGTCGGAAAGATAAATTTTAGTCCGCATGATTTTTTAATTGATTTGTATTTTTATGAGTTTTGTTTTGAAATGATAAATTTTATTTATGAATACGCTATCATTGGTATGTGCTAAGGTGAACAATGTTGGATATGATTATATGTATACTGGTTAAACATCAGTTCAGAGAGAAGGAACGAAGAGATACATTCAAGTAGGTTTAAGCTTTGGATTTTGAATATTTAGATCAATGGTGGGGAGGAGATTTTGCTCTTAAGAAAGTGTTAAGAATTAAGCCCCTTTTATTTTAATAATTATCATTTATCTTATATTTCGATAAGTAAAAGGAGCTGTTTATTATGGAATCTCTCTTCCAAAGAATCCTGTTTTTTTCGAAATTTATTTCTTCTCCTAGAACGATTGGAAGTATTACCCCGAGTTCCAAGTATCTTGTAAAATCTTTGTTAAAGCCACTAAATTGGAATCAAACAAAATCTGTAGTAGAATTAGGCGCGGGAACCGGAGTAGTTACTGAACAAATCGTACGTAGAGTAAATCCTTCTTGTCAAATTTTTATTTTTGAAATTGATTCTAAACTTAGACAGTATTTAAAAAATCAATTTCCAGGGTATATTCATTGTTCGGATGCGAGATATTTAAAACGCGAATTAGTTGTTAAGGGCATGAAAAAAGTGGATTGTGTGATTTCTTCATTACCTTTTGCTAATTTTTCTAAAGATGACCGTTTAAAGATATTGGATGAAATACAGCAAGTATTGTCGTCAAATGGTGTGTTCGTTGCTTATCAATATTCCCTTCAAATGTTACCAATACTTAAAGAGTATTTTGAACAAGTTGAGGTACACTTTGTACTTATTAATTTACCCCCTGCCTTTGTATATGTTTGTTCTAAATAAGGGAGGTTAATCGATTGGATGCAGGTGAAGTTATTTATTTAGTTACAGAATATGGATATGCTGCTCTATTTTTTCTATTATGGTTAGGGATCGTAGGATTACCAGTTCCGGACGAAATGATTGTTATGACAGGAGGGCTTGTTTCTTCTTTGCAAATACTTAAGCCAATGCCATCGTTTCTAATTACATATTTAGGGGTAGTTTTTGGATTGTCACTAGGTTATATCATTGGGAGAATTTGGGGGAATGCTGTTTATTGTCAATTTGCTAAAAAGAAAAAATGGAGCAAATATTTAATCAAATCGGAGGAATTGATTCACCGATATGGTAGTTATGCTCTTTGTATCAGTTATTTTTTGCCTGGTGTACGACATATATTGCCCTATTTAATGGGAAGCTATCGCGTGCATTTTCTAAAATATTTTATCTTTTCCTACAGCACTGCACTTTTTTGGACAGGACTTTATTATTTGATTGGATACAAATTTGGTAAATCAATCCATGTTGTTACGCACATCAGCCAGCAGCTGGGGTACATTGCTTTGGCTTTCATTGCTTTTTTGGCACTTGTTATTTATACTGTTCAAACTAAAAGAAAAAAGGCGGTTGGGAAATCACGATGAGAAATGAACATCCAGTTATTATGCTTGTCGATGATGATCAAGAAATACGGCAGTTAATTCAACTTTATTTAAACAATGAAAGCTATCAAATTTTACATGCTTCAAATGGGAAGGAGGCATTACGATTAGCAGACTCCTATGCTATTGACTTAATTGTATTGGATTTAATGATGCCAGAAATGGATGGGTTAGAGGCTTGTATTCGTATACGGGAAAAATACTGGATGCCAATTATTATGCTGACTGCGAAAACGAATGACTTGGATAAAATTCAGGGGTTAAGTATCGGAGCTGACGATTACATTACAAAACCGTTTAATCCTCTAGAACTGGTGGCCAGAATCAAAGCTCATTTGAGAAGGTATCTTCATTTTGATACGAAAAGTTCTAGTCAAAATGATGTGATTACGGTTCAGCATCTAACCATCAATCTTCTGACAAGACAAGTTTTTGCAAATGAAAAAGAAGTCCGGCTCACCCCCAGAGAATTTGATATCTTGGTTTTGCTGGCCCGCCATCCCGGAGTGGTTTTTACAGCTGAACAAATTTATGAAAGGGTATGGAATGAACCAATGTTGACAACAAATAACACCATTATGGTTCATATTCGAAAGATTCGAGAAAAGGTTGAACTGGATCCCAAACGGCCAATGGTGATTCAAACGGTATGGGGGGTTGGTTATAAAGTTCAGTCATCACCGGCCCAAGATCCACATGATTAAAAAGCGGATTACTCAAGCCTTTTATTCTCTGTACAAAAAGATTGCAGGTAGCTTAAGGATGCAATTGATCGGAGTGGTCCTCATTAGTACTGTTTGTGCTTGGCTTTCATTTGGATTCACAAAATATATTTTTTATACAAATGAACCATATTATACTTATCCATCTAAATTTGAATTGCAACAAAGAATAAAAGGATGGGCCCCCATCATTCAACGAATGCAACCGGACGAAATTGGCCGTTTCTTAAAACAGCAGATGAAAAAGACAGGCATGAGAATGATGATTGTAAGTAAAGAAGGGAATGTTCTTTATCATTCAGAAAATATGTTTGAAAAAAAAGTGGATCTGTATCAAATACAGATGATGATGGTTCAACAAGAAGAAGCCACAAGTCATGACGCAGGAACAAGAGAAATATATGCATTATACCCTTTTTCGTTAGAGAATAAGGATGTTTATTTTATTGCCAGCAAGAAGTATCGTCCGGTCACTGGGGTTTATCGAAGAGTTAATTCTGTCCTGACGTCACTAACCGCTATTCTTATCTTTATCATTGTTTATTTCCTTCTGACAAATAAGAAATTAAAGCAGATAAAAATGGTTGTTCAAGGAATGAATGAGATTGCAAAAGGGAACTTTAGCTATCGCTTGAAAGAGATGGGACAGGATGAAATTGCATCTATGGTTGTTCATGTGAATTACACGGCGAAAAAATTAGAAGAAAATAGAGAAAAGGAGAAAAAATTGGATCGAGAACGTACAGAGCTTATAACCAGTATTTCCCATGATTTACGTACCCCGCTAACTTCCATTATTGGCTATTTAAAATTTATAAAAGATAATTCGGATTTAACAAAGGAAAAACGGGTTCAATATACAAAGATTGCCCTAAAAAAGTCTGAAAAACTGAAGCAAATGATCGACGATCTATTTGATTATGCCAAATTAACGCATGATCAAATCCAAATTCAAAACGAAACCATTTCACTGAATACTTTGTTGGAACAGTTATTGGAAGAATCGTTTATGCTGAGTGAACAGGATGATTTAGAAATAAAAAAGATATTATGTAACGAGGAACTATGGGTCAAAGGAGATCCGCTACTGATAGTAAGATTGTTTGATAACCTCATTCAGAATGCCGTTCGTTATGCAAAAAGACCGGGGTTTCTGGAGGTTAAGACATATAAGAAAGAGAATCAAGCGGTAATTGAAATCGGCAATCCGGCCGAACCGATCGATCCAAACATTTTTCAACAATTGTTTGAGATGTTTGTTACGGGGGATCCCTCCCGGTCAAAAGATGGATCAGGATTGGGGTTGGCGATTGCGAAACGAATTGTAGAACTGCATAAAGGAATGATTCAAGCTAAGCAAAGAGACGGATTGGTTCTTTTTCAAATCCATCTTCCCTTGAGCAAGGAAATGATACAAAAATAAAATTAAAATTTAATATTTTAGAAGATTAAAAAATAAAAGCGAAGGCAAGTGTATTTATAGATAATATATATAATTTAGAGATTTAATAGATTAGGGAACTAAAAGCTCCCTAATCTAATTTTTTGTTAAACAATATAATATCAATATTATTTTGGAATATGAGATAGGTAGCACTTTACTTATCTTGAAAAATACTTTTATGTAGATTATATTATATATTATAAAAAGTTAAAAAAGAGGTCGAGGGATGATGTTAAATACTGATTTAATATTTTAAAAATTATAAATAGAGGTTAATTTAAATTGTTTAATCTCTGATTAAGGGAATAAACCTCCAACACGTTCAATTGCAACAGAATTATATTTTGTCTGAAATGGATTGATGTTCTGTTTGTAGGGCCATATATAAAAAAGGGCTGCTTGAAATTTTTGTATTTCCTTGAGGAGGGGCAAACTTGATTAATATCTTGTTTGTTAATAATCATCCACTGATTGCTCAAGGTATAAAATCTATTATCGAACAAGAAGAGGACATGAATATAACAGTACTAAGTTCTGGTGAGGAGGTATTACATATTTTACAGACAACACAGAAATTTAATGTCATATTGTTTGATATAAATGTTATTGAAATCAATGGTTTAGAATTAATACAAAAAGTTCATTCTATTACACAAGATATACCAATTCTAATTTATTCTGATTTTGATATTGCTCCATACTTTAACTATTTGATAGAAGCAGGGGTATGTGGTTTTATTGGTATGAATTTTTCAAAGGAAGAATTGATTCAATCGATTCGATGTATTTTGAATGAACAATCTATTATTCCTTTATCTCTTTTAAAACAATTAAGAAGAAAAGCGTGGGTCACTAATGATAGGAATATAGTGAACCTATGTCTTAGTGATAAGGAACAGGAGATACTATATAACGTTGCACAGGGAAAGAGTAATAAAGAAATAGCTAAAAATTTATTTATGAGTAAACGAACAGTTGAATACCATTTGACAAAAATTTTCGAAAAATTAAATGTCCGATCAAGAGTGGAGGCAATAGTTAAGGCAAAACGATTGGGACTCATTCCAGATAAAGATTTATTAAAATCTAAACAAAATAAATCGAATAATTATTAGTATTATTAATCATAAGTGTATTTAATGATGTAAGGAATCAAAATGCTTTCTAGAAATAATTGATTATACTGAATAGAATTACAATAGTGACTAGATTTCATTAATAATTTCTTTAAATACTGCTGGTATAAACATTGAAAAGGCAATTGTGTAGGTCGCAAAATGTTTGCGGTTCTTTCGACAGTGTTTTCAGTCGAAAATTATTTTTTTATGCTATATTAAAATTGAATAACTCAACAGGAAGTGATTATATGTTACTAATAAATAAAAACAAGTTGTCTTTTATATTAGAGATGGACGAGTCTGAAGAATACCTCAAACAATGTGTTCATGGTTGCCCTTCTTTTAGTTGCAGGGTTTGTATTTTTTGATTATTAATATAACTTATAAATTTTATATTGAACGAAATTAGGAGGAAAAAATGAGCGGGAGATATGAAAAGATAAATCCAGATGTTATTTTTACTAAGGTTGAAGGTGGATCAGTGTTACTCAATATGAAGACAGGTATTTATTACGGTTTAGATGAAATTGGAACATTAATTTTTGAAAAAATCGAGGAAAACAAAAATATACATGAAATAGCAGAGTTTTTAGCCAATCAATATAATGAGGATAAAAAAGTTATTATAGAAGATGTTTCTAAATTTATTTATCTTTTAAAAAGTAAATCTCTTATTCAAGGTGAATAACAAAAATGGTTTGGATGTTTTTTTATATTGTTTATGAAGTGTTAGTTGTGCATATATTTTTGAAAAGGTATGGTTTTGGAGAAACAATCAAATTATATTTAGAAGATTTAAAAAATTATAATAATATAAGTGGGAATCTAAATTTTGATCAAATAAAAAAAATAATTTTGCTTATAGATAAAGTTTGTTTTATGTTTTGGGGAAATGCTGAATGTTTGCATCGTTCTTTGGTAGGATTCAAAATCCTAAGAAAACAAGGGGTTTCTGTTGAACTTGTCGTTGGAGTAAAAAAATTTCCGTTTAGTTCACACGCTTGGTTAGAGTTAAATAATGAAGTAATAAATGATTTAACATCAATAAAGGATAATTATATTGAGATTTTGAGAGCAGGGAGAGAAAGCAATTGAGTGGAATCTGTGGTGTTTACCATACCAATCTCAGAGAAGTTGATCGTTCTTCGATAGAAAATATGGTAAAAATAAATAAATACCTTGGTAATGATTATGTTGGAATTAAGACAGAAGATCATATCGCTTTTGGCTATTCTGGTTTACGTGTTACAAAACAATCGGCTAATGAAATTCAACCTTTTTTTTGTGATGGGGTTACATTAGTTGCAGATTTGCGCTTAGATCGGCGAGCCGATTTAGTTTCATCATTGAGAGAAAGAGGTTTAAAGGTTTCTATAGATGATTCGGATGAATCTTTATTCTATCAAGCATATAAACTATGGGATGTTCATTTTGTTGATAAGTTAGATGGTGAGTTCGCCTTTGTAATCTGGGATTTGAATTTGAAACGACTTTTATGTGGGCGTGATCATTTAGGAATTAAACCGCTCTTTTATAAATGGGATGGAGAACAGTTTCTTTTTTCGAGTAGTTTGGAAGCATTGCTTTTTGTTTGCCCACAAAATTCAGATTGGAATAGAGATTATTTTTTAAATTTTATTGTTAATGAAGGAGTTTCTAATGGAGAAGAAACACCATATAGAGGATTAAATAGACTTCCAGGGGGACATATATTAGTAATTAAAGAAAACAAACTAACGACCCATAGATATTGGAATATTAAGGATATAAGTTCAGTAAGGTTAAATGATCCAAACGAATATGTGGAGAAGTTTAAAGATTTATTTTTCCAATCTGTGAAGGATAAGATGAGATCGGACAGCCCAGTTGCAGTTTCTTTGAGCGGTGGTCTCGATTCATCTAGTATATTCTGTACAGCACATCATGTATATAGTTCCATACCAAAAGACCATTTTTTTCCGGTCACGTTGATATTTGAAAAATATAAGCTAGATGATGAAAGGTCGTTTATACAGCATGTAATCGAGAAATATAATGTTAGCCCACATTGGGTAGTGGCAGATAATTTATGGAGCTATAAAAATTTTCCATTTGATAGTCCGTTAACTGCTGAGCCCCATGTTAATTCAGCTACATATTTTGTTCAAAAAGCTATATATCAAAAGGCAAGAGATCTAGGTGCAAGAATAGTGTTAGATGGTAATGGTGGGGATGAGGTATTATCAGGTAGCAATAAAGTCATTTCCGATTATATTTGCAGGTTAAGATGGTTGAAAGCATTTAAAGAGGCGTCCATGATTGGAAAATTAAGGAAGGAACCATTTTTTAAAAATTTATATAAATATGGCATTTCCCCTCTCTTTGAACGAAAAGATGCCCCCAATTGGTTATCTCCTAAGGTTAAACAACTAATTTCCGCTTATAGGCCAACTTATGGACGTATCGCACGTGAACGGCAGGAAAAACAGATCATGCAACTACCTTGTAAGTATATTCAACAATATATAGCATCACCTTTAGGTATTGAATCGAGACAACCTTTTCTGGATCGACGTTTAGTAGAGTTTTTGATTTCTATACCCATGGATCAGAAATTGACAGGATCAATTAAAAAACTAGTTTTAAGAAAAGCAATGCATGGAATTTTGCCGGATCCTATTCTAAAACGTGTTGATAAAACCACACATCATAACATTATCTATAAAGGCCTTCAAAAGGAATGGCCACAAATGGTTAAGGCATTTCAAAAGGGGTATCTTGCTGAGTTGGGATTAGTGGAATATAAGGGCTTTTTAGATGCACTTCAGCTTTGGCGACAAGGGGATTTACGACAGGTAGATATGCTGTGGACTGTAGTAGCACTTGAACTTTGGTTCTATAGAACAGAAGTTGTAAGCAAAAATGATTATCTGAATATTGGGTATACGGCCGCTTCCAGCGACCTTTCATAAATTTATTAAATAAAGGGGAGGAATTTCAATGAATCTTTATGCAAAGCCAAGCCTTGTTGAATATGGGCACGCAGAAGATTTGATTAAAGGATGTGGAGGATGGGGTTGTGA
>k87-1141096_pt1 | contig 10648 bp, 6 predicted proteins | sample MGYA00084031_6733416 | MGnify analysis MGYA00084031
GCAGTAGGCAGGCCCGACTGACCGAGCCGAGCAGGGCGTTGGTCAGCCGGCCGTGGCCGCGGGACCCCACGACGAGCAGGTCCGCGCCTCGGCTCGCTGCGATGAGCTGGGCGGCCGCTGACCCGACGGTGTACCGGAAGACCACGGGAAAGCCGTCGGCGGCGGCCTGCACCGCGTCGCGGCGTCCGGCGAGCGGGTCCCGCGGCCACGACTCGGCGACGACGCGTTCGGCGAGCGGGTTGGTCGCGTCGTCGGCCGGCGGCGGGGTGCGGACCGCGATGGACATGCCCGTGGAGTCGACCGACGGATCGGTGATCGCCTCGTCGATGGCGGTCATCAGCTCGTCGAAGAACTCCGATCCGCCGCGCGGCTTGTCCCCGGTCTCCGACCAGTGGTGTGCCGAGATCAGCAGGTCGTGCCGGGCACGGGTCAGCGCGACGTAGAGCAGGCGGCGGTCCTCTTCGAGGCGTCGCTGTGAGATGGCCGCCTTGTGGTCGGCGATCGCCTCCTCGAGCTGCTTGCGGTCGGCCAGCGCGTCGAGTTTGAGCACCGGGAACCCTTCGGCCGCACCGCCTGCCGACTCGGAAGGGGTCGCGAGGTCGCCGCGCAGCTCGGCCGGGAGTTCGCGGGCGCTGCCGAGCCAGGTGGTGTCGGCCTTGGCGCTGGGGAAGATCCCCTTCGCCAGGTGCGGGATCGCCACGACGTCCCACTCGAGTCCCTTCGCGGCGTGCACGGTGAGGATCTGCACGCGCTGGTCGGCCACTTCGATCTTGCCCGGCTCCAGGCCCTTCTCGATGGTCTCGGCGGCGTCCAGGAAGGCCAGCAGGCCGGGGAGGTTCGCGCCTGGACGGTCGGCGTAGTGGCTGACGTAGTCGGCGAAGGCGTCGAGGTGCTCGCGTCCGGTGATGGCGCCGCGCATGCGGCGTGCGCGGATCTGGGCCTCGACGCCCACACCGATGGTGTGCTCCACGTCGGCGACGAGCTCGGGCAGCGGCTGCCCGATGCGACGCCGCAGCGATTCCAGCTGTGCCCCGAACGCGCGGATGCGCGCGTATCCCTCCGGGCTGTAGTCGCCCGGGTCCCCGGGGTCGACGACGGCGTCGGCGAGGCCGGCCCGGTCGACGATCTCGGTGGGCAGGACGGAATCGAGTGCGGCGTCGAGCTGTTCGCGGCTGGTGACCACGCCCACCGATTCGGCGTAGCTCTCCGCGGCGAGGGTGGTGGCGCGCCGCCACAGCGCGGCGAGGTCCTTGGCCCCGAGCCGCCAGCGCGCACCCGTCAGCAGGCGCATGACCGCGGTGCCGGCCATCGGGTCGGCCATCACGCGCAGGGTGGCGATGATGTCCTCGATCTCGGGCACGTGCAGCAGGCCGCCGATGCCGACGACCTCGGCGGGGATCCCGCGGCTCTCCAGCTCGGCGGCCAACGGCGCCGAATCCTCGTTGCGCCGCACCAGGATCGCGGTCGTCGGCGGCGCCTCGCCGGCGGCCTCGGCGGCCTTCCATCGCTCCTCGATCGAGTCGGCGATCCAGCTGCGCTCGTCGATGACGGTCTCGGTGAGCGCGATGGTCGCCGTTCCGTGCGGGGCGTCGGGCCGCGGCCGCAGGACGCTGACCGGGATGCCCCGGCGCCGGAGTTCCTCGGACACCTGGTTCGCCAGGCGCAGGGCCTGCGCCGCGTTGCGCCAACTGGTGAGCAGTTCGCGGCGGTGCGCGGGCGAGGCGTCGGGACGAGGGAAGTCGCGGGCGAACCGGGGCAGGTTGGCCGCGGACGCGCCACGCCAGCCGTAGATGGACTGGATCGGATCGCCGACCGCGGTGACCGCCACCGGCGCCCGCGACGGCCCGTGCCCGCCGAACAGCGTCGACAGCAGGATGCGCTGGGAGTGGCCGGTGTCCTGGTACTCGTCGAGGAGCACCGCGCGGAACGCCGCGCGTTCGGACTCCACCACCTCGGGGTTGCCGACGACGAGCCGTGCGGCCAGCGACATCTGGCTGCCGAAATCGAGCGCGGACTGCGCGCGCATGGTGTCGGCGAGCGCGCGCACGAGCGGGAGCAGCGCCCGCCGCTCGTCGATGACCTCCTTGATCTTCAGCAACGCCTGCGACGGCTTGTCGCGCTGCCGAGGGCCCTTCGGGAGGGTGTCGATGAGCTCGTACAGCCTCGACCCGGCCTTCTCGAGGTCGTCGATGTCGACGAGGTGCTCCGACATCTCGCCGTACAGCTTGAGCACGGCCTCGGTGACGCTCGCCGGGACCTTGTCGGTGTCGAGATCCTCCGGCCACGACGAGACGAGCCCGAAGGCCAGCTGCCACAGCTCCGTCTCGGTGAGCAGCGTCGACGACGGCTCGACCGGCAGCAGCAGGCCGTAGTCGGCGATGAGCCGACCGGCATAGGCGTGGTAGGTGCTGACCTCGGGGTCGGCCCCGCGCAGCCGGGCGGCCAGCGAGCCGTCGGGGTCCCAATTGCGCAGTGCCGCAGACCCCGACAGCATTGACAGGCGTCGGCGGATGCGCGCGCCGAGCTCGCTGGCGGCCTTGCGGGTGAAGGTCAGGCCCAGGATCTCGTCGGGCGCGACGATCTGGTTGGCGACGAGCCACACGACGCGAGAGGCCATCGTCTCCGTCTTTCCCGCGCCGGCACCGGCGACCACGAGCATCGGCTCGACCGGCGCCTCGATGACCGCCACCTGCTCGGGAGTCGGCTCGGGGAGCCCGAGAGCTGCGGCGAGCGTCTTGGCGCCGATCAGCGGACGCCCGGTCGGGGTCTGCGTCGCCTCGCTAGTCATCGGTCACCGCCTTTCCGGGGATCTTGGCCGGGCAGCTGGCCGTCAGCGCGCAGTGCTGGCAGCCGGGATTCGGCGTCGCGCGGAAGGTCGGGCCGATGCTCGCGCGCGCCGCGCGACGGACCTCCCCGATCCACTCGTCGAGCAGCTCCGGCGTCAGCGGCGACTGGACCCGCTCGGTCGCACCCGAATCCCGGTGCGCCTTGGCCACGTACACCAGCCGCGCCCCGCCCGGGGTCGCCTCGCCGAACTGCGGCACGCCGCCGTGCGCGAGGGCCACCTGGTAGGCCGCCATCTGCGCGTGTTCGTCGGCCTCGGTCTTGGTGACGGGGTTCTTGGAGGTCTTGACGTCGACGACCACCGGGCGACCCTGCGCGTCGACCTCGAGCCGGTCGACGCGGCCGCGCAGGCGCACCGGCGGGGCCTCGGCGTCGCCGGCGGTGTCGTCGTGCACCGGGCCGGCGGGGATCGTCGCGTCGACAGGCAGCTCGACGCCCACCTCCTCGAGCTCGGACCGGGACAGCCGCAGCCAGTCGCGGAAGTGGGTGAGCATGTTCTCCGCGCGTTCGAGCTCGCGCGCGGAGTACCAGCCCGCGCCGGTGTCGACGCGGTCCCAGATCGCGCGCAGGGCCGCGGTGACCTCCTGCGGGTCCATCTGCCCGGCGACCGCCTGGACCAGGGTGTGCACCAGGCTGCCGGTGAGGGCGGGCGTCCCGTCGCCGTCGCGGCCCCCGTTGCGCTCGAGCACCCACCGCAGCGAACACCGGTTGAGTGCCTCGACATTCGACGGCGACAACACCACCGGCCCCTGGTCCGGGGTCCACAGCGGGGCGTCGGTGCTGGGCTCGGCGAGGCCGAACCAGTCCCGCGGATGGGCTCCCGGGATGTCGGAGTCGGCCAGGACCGCGAGCAGGCGCGCGGCGGCCCGGGTCCGCTCGTCGGGGTCGTGCGCGCCGGCCACCACCACCGATCGCAGGGTCGCGACCAGCGACGGCAGCGACAGGACGCGGTCGACGCCCGGGTCGAGCGCGGGCTCGGGCCGCGACGCGGCGTCGTCGGCGTCGGCGTCGGCCACCAGATCGGCGAGTTCGGTGATGAACCGCGACGGGGAGGCGTCGCCGCTGCCGTCCTCCACCGCCGTCACCAGCAGGCGACGACGCGCCCTGGTGCAGGCCACGAGGAACAACCTCCGCTCGTCGGCCAGCGCGGCGGCGCCGCGGGCGACGGTGTCGACGGCCTCGGCGTCCATCCCGTCGAGCAGGTCGACGAGCGCCGCGGTGCCGAGCACGCCGCCGCGACTGCGCAGCGATGGCCACAGGCCGTCCTGCACACCGGCGACCGCGACCACCTCCCACTCCCGGCCGACGGCGGCATGGGCCGACAGCACCGTCACGGATTCGGCTGCGGCGGTGGGCGTCCGGCTGTCGCGGGGGATCTGCAGCTGCGACAGGTAGTGCACGAACCCGGCCGGGCCGGCCGCGGGCAGGGTGTCGGCGAAGTTCGCCGCGGCCTCGAACATCGCCATGACGGCGTCGAGGTCGCGGTCGGCCTGCTCGCCGGCGGGTCCGCCGCGGACCGCGGAGGCGGCCCAGCGACGTTCGAGCCCGGTGGCCTGCCACGCCGCCCAGAGCGTCTCCTCGATGCCGCGCCCGGCGTCGTGTGCCCGCTGGGCCGCGGCCACGACGTCGAGCACCCGCCCCAGCGGCGCGGCCTCGGTCTCGGTCAGGGAGCGCCGGTAGCGGGTGCCCAGCTCCGGATCGAGGATGGCCCGCGTCAGCAACGTGAGCGAATCCTGCTGCCCCGAAGGATCTTTCGTCTCGTCGAGGCGGCGGATGCCGCGCCGGAGCCGGCGCATCGCACCGGGGTCGGCACCGCCGATCGGGCCGGACAGCAGGGTCAGGGTGTCCTCGGTCGTGAAGAGTTCGGGCGTGTCCGGATCGGTGTGGGCGGTCGGGTCGTGCCGGCGGGCCGCGACCACGCGCAGCACCAGCATCAGCGCGATGACCGCGCGTTGCCGGTGCAGGGGCAGGTCGCCGGCGGGCGTGGTGACCGGGACGCCCGCCGAGCGGAAGGCCCGGCGCAGCGGCGGCAGCGCCAGCGAGACCGACCGCACGATGACGGCCATCTGCGACCACGGCACCCCGTCGAAGAGGTGCGCGCGGCGCAGCATGTCGGCGATGGCGGTCGCCTCCTTGGCCGCCGAATCGTAGATGCGCACCGCGGCGGCGTCCTTCGGGACCTCCGCCTCGCGGTCGGCGTCGAGCTCGGACACCGGTTGCGGGTACGGGTGCGGCCGGGCGCCCGGGAGCCGCGCGGCGATGGCCCGCCCGAGTCGCGCGATGTCGGGGTGCGCGCGGAAGTCGTGTTCGAGGACGATGTCGCGGTCGGAGCCCGGATCGGCCAGGCCGTCGGCGAAGCGCGGGCTGGCGCCGCGGAAACCGAACACGGACTGGTCGGTGTCGGCGGCGATGATGGTCGACACCGTGCCGGTGCCGACCAGCCGGATCAGCTGCGCGGCCTGCGGATCGAGATGCTGCGCGTCGTCGACGAGGAGATGCCGGATGCGGCGCCGCTCGCCGCTGAGCAGGTCCGGGTCGGTGGCGAACGCCGAGAGCGCGGAGCCGATGAGCTCGGCCGCGTCGACGGCGGGCGCCGAGGCGCCGGGGGTCTCGAGTCCCACCGCGCCGCGCAGCAGCATGTTCTGCTCGTACTGCGCGTAGGCGCGTCCGGCGGCCACCCACTCCGGGCGCTTGTGCTTCTTGCCCAGCGCGGCGAGTTCCTCCGGCCCGACACCGCGTTCGGCGGCGCGCATCATCAGGTCGCGCAGGGCCTGCGCGAATCCGTCGGTGCCGAGCGCCGGCCGCAGGTGTGCCGGCCAGTACTCCGCGCCGTCCTCGATGTCGCCCGCGAGCAGCTCGCGCAGGACGACGTCCTGTTCGGAGCCGGTGATCAGCCGGGGCGGCGGGTTGCCGTGGGCGCCGGCCTGCAGCCGCAGGATGGCGAACGCGTAGGAGTGCACGGTGCGCACCAGCGGCTCGCGCAGGGCCCCGCCCAGCACGCGCCGTCCTTCGGCGTGGGCCGACAGGACCCGTCGGGTGATCTCCTCCCGCAGCGCGACCCCGGCCCGCCGGCTGGAGGCGAGGACCAGGACCGATTCCGGATCGGTGTCCGGATCGAGCAGACGCGCCACCGCGGCGTCGACGATGAGTGCGGTCTTGCCGCTGCCCGGCCCGCCGTGGACCCGGATCGGACGCCACGCCTGTTGCTCTTCGCCGGTGGCCCTGGTGCCGGCGGGATCGATCACGCGCCGGATGTGCGCAGGCCAGTCGCGCGGCGCGTCGACGGCCTCGGGTGCCGCGACCAGCCGCGCGCGCAGGGCGCCGCGCGAGGCCTGGGTGCCCGGGTTGCGACTCATGGCACCCATGCAATCACGAGCCACCGACGGCCCGGTCGCCGCCGACGCCACGCGGCCGCGGAAAGCGGTGGGTGCGGCGGGCGGCCGCCGGCGCCATCCGGCACGATAGGAGGCGTGGCAACTCTCAACACCCATGTGTTCGACGGGGATTCACCGTCCTCCGGCGAGACCCCGACGGTGCTCGCGATCCACGGCCTGACCGGGCACGGCAAACGCTGGGGACCGCTGGCCGGGTACCTGCCCGGTGTGCGCATCGTCGCACCCGACCTGATCGGGCACGGCCGCTCCCCCTGGCGCCCGCCGTGGAGCATCGAGCACCAGGTGCGGGCGTTGTCGCAGGTGCTCGACGAGCACGTGCCGACGGACCGGCAGGTCGTCGTGGTCGGCCATTCCTTCGGCGGGGCCCTCGCCCTGCACCTGGCGAATCGTCGCCCCGAGGCGGTCAGGGGCATCGTCCTGCTCGACCCCGCCCAGGGACTCGACCCGGATTTCGCGCTGGAGGTCGCGACCAACAGCCTCGACAACTGGGACTACGCGGACGCCGACGCGGCGCGCTCGGCCAAACGCGCCGAGGGCTGGGCCGCGGTGCCCGACGAGATCCTCGAGGCCGAGATCGCCGAGCATCTCGTCGCCCGCCCGCACGGCCGGGTCGGGTGGCGGGTGAGCGCTCCCGCCGCCGCGGCGTCGTGGAGCGAGATGGCCCGCCCCGCGGTGCTGCCGCCGCCGGACATCCCGACGCACGTCGTGGTCGCCGACCGGGTTCAGCCGCCGTTCGTGCGACCGGCGTTCCTGGAGGCCTGCGCGAGCGAGCGCGCCGGCTCCGTCACCGTGCACCATGCCGACTGCGAGCACATGGTGCCGTTCCTCGCGCCGGAGCTGTCCGCGTCGCTCATCCGGTCGCTGTTCTGAGCCGGGGCCACGATGGCGGCGGTCACCGAAGAGCAGGTCGAGGCGGTCCGCGCGCTGGTCGCCGCCATCCCGGCCGGGCAGGTCAGCACCTACGGCGACCTGGCGGCCGCGGCCGGGTTGTCGAGTCCGCGCATCGTCGGCTGGATCATGCGCACCGACACCGCGGACCTGCCCTGGCACCGCGTCGTGCCGGCAAGCGGTCGCCCCGCACCGCATCTGGCCTCGCGGCAGCTGGAGCGGCTCGCCGCCGAGGGCGTTCCGATCGCAGATGGGCGAATCAGGTTGCGGGAGTGCCGATGGGCGATCCCCTGACGTGAGGGGCCGCCTTCGACATACAGGCCGCCATGACGCACCGCCGGCGGTCGAGGGACCGGCGTCCCTGCCGAGGACGTGGCGAGACCCGGACCGTGACGCTCAGGCCGTGCGCGCCACGGGGCTCCGGCGGTACGGGCTGATCGCCGCGCGCATGCGGGTGATGATCAGGTCGACGATGCGCGGGTCCGGGCCGAGCGGCGCGGCCACCGCGTCGGCGCCATAGGTCTGCAGACGCTGGTGGAACAGGCCCGGCGCGAGCAGGTGGCTCGCGACGACGACCCGACGGCCGGTGCGTCGTGCGCGTTCGATCGCCTCGGGCACCGACGGCTGCGCGGTGGCGATGAACCCGACCTCGACCCGTCCGCCGATCAGCGATTCCAGTTGGCGCGCAGCCAGATACACCTGTCCACAGGCGCTCTCGTCGGACGACCCGGCGGCCGCGAGAACGACGGCGTCGCCGGGTTCCCAGCCGGCCTCGGCCAGGCGGAGTCGCGCGACCGCGGCGATCGCGGGGTCGGGACCGAGCGCGCGGGTGACCACGGTGTCGGGCCGGCCGGCCAGCGCGACGTGCTCCGGAATGTCCTTGCGGACGTGGTAGCCCGATGCGAGGAAGGCGGGCACCAGGACGGCGGGTTTGTCGAGATCGGCGATCACCTCGCTCGGCGTCGGCCCCAGCACGTCGACGAACGCCGTGCGGGTCACGCCGATCCGCCTGCCGACGGCCTCGGCGATCTCGGCGATCACGCTGACGCCGTGTGGATTACGGGTCCCGTGTGCGACCAGGACCGGGCTGACGTCGCGCAGGCGATCGCCGTATGGCAGACGGACGTCGTCGCCGGTCACGAAGGTGCCGTCTCTCATCTCGTGTCGATCTCCCCTGGTCGCGTCACTCGTCTTCGCCGTCGTACTCGAGGTCGACGGCGAGACGATAGCCGCGCTTGACGACGGTCTGCACCATCTTCGAATCCCCCAGCGCGGCACGCAGTCTGGCGACCGCGACCTCCACCGCGTGGGTGTCGGAGCTGTCGCCGGGCAGAACGGCCAGCATCTCCTGGCGCGACACCACGCGGCCGGGATTGCGGGCCAGCAGTTTGAGCAGCATCAGGCCGGTCGACGAGAGCTCCTTGAGCTCGGAGTCCACGACGACGGCCTGGCCGCGGATCGCGGTGTCGTGGCCGGCCACCCGCAGCACGTGCGACCGGCGCGGCAGTTCGTCGGTGATCAGCCGCGCCAGTGCGCCGAGGCGGAAGCGGCGCGGGTACAGCGTCGGGATCTGCAGCGCCTCCAGGGGGCTCGCCGTCACCGAGCCGACACACATCACCGGGACCGTCGTGCGCAGCGCGTGGACGAACTGCTGCAACTTGCCCAGTTCCTTGGCGCGGGTCAGGATCGACGCCGCGGCCGGCGCGCTGGTGAACGTGATCGCGTCCAGGTCGCCGCGCAACACCGACGCGATCATCTTGTCGATCCGGGCGACGTCGGGATGCATGTTCCAGCGGTACACCGGGATCGGGACGACCTCGGCGCCGGCGGCGCGCAGGACAGTGCAGAAATCCGGCAGCGGCTCCCATTCGCTGGTGGCGCCGTGCAGCTGCACCGCGATCCGCACCCCCTCGACGCCCTCGGCGAGCAGGTGGTCGAGCACCTCCGAGGAGGACTCGCTCTCCGGCGACCACTCCTCGCGCAGGCCCGCCGCCCGGATCGCGCCCTTGGCCTTGGGCCCGCGGGCGATGAGCCGGCTCTGTGACAACGCCCCCAGGACGGCCTCGGCCCTGCCCCAGCCGTCCGCGGCCTCGATCCAGCCGCGGAAACCGATGCCGGTGGTGGCGACCATGATCTGCGGCGGCGACGCGATGATCTCCTCGGTGACCCGTTCGAGCTCGGTGTCGTCCACCAGCGGCAGGATGCGGATGGTCGGGGCGTGCACGACCGCCGCACCGCGTCGTTCGAGCAGCGCGGCGAACTCGTCCGCCCGCCGGGCCGCGGTCACGCCGATCGTGAACCCGGTGAGCGGAAGTGCGACGGGGGTGTCGGTGGCCTCGGAACCGGCGTCGGCGGGTTCGCCGGCCTGATCGATGTCGGTGTTCACGCGGGAAAGAACACCTCGACGATCCGGTCGACGACGCGCACGCCGTAGCTCGGCACCGACACCGTCTCGTCGTCGAGACAGACGCCGGTGCGCAGGGAGAACACCTGCTTGCCCAGCGGCGACGCCACGGTCGGTTCCCCGCCGTGGTCGCCGGCGAGGCCGCGGGAGAGGACCGCGGCCCGGCCGAACGGGTCGATGTTGCCGATCGCATACAGCCGACTGCGGCCGACCGCCTCCCGGTCGGTCTCGGCGGCGGGCATCCGGAACAGCGCGGCCTGCTCCCCGGCGGGCCCCAGGACCGCGACGCCGCGGCCGACGACGAGGTCGTCGAGCGGGCAGGCCCGCACCCAGGTGCCCGCGACCGGCGCCGGTGTCGGCATGGTCTCGTGTGGTGCGACCGTCATGTCGGCACTCCTTCCTTGACCGGCTCGTTCGCCGGACCGTCCGCCCCGGCCCGGGAGTCGCTCGGCGTCGACGCCCCCGGACGCACCTGCGGCAGGTCCAGCAGAACCGGGACCTTTCGTTCGTATTCGGCGAATCGGATCGTCGGATCGACCACATCGGGTGCGTTCACGAACGACACGAACCGCTTGAGCTTCTCCTCGTCGTCGAGCACCGCTGCCCATTCGTCCTGGTAACCGGCGACGTGGCGGTCCATCGCCTCCTCGAGATCGGCGGCGATGCCGAGGCTGTCCTCGCAGACGACCGCCTTCAGGTGATCCAACCCGCCGTCGAGGGACTCCAGCCACGGGGCCGTGCGCTGCAGTCGATCGGCGGTCCGGATGTAGAACATGAGATACCGATCAATGTAGGCGACCAGGGTTTCGTCATCCACCCCGCTGGCCAGCAGCTGCGCATGCCTGGGGCTCTGACCTCCGTTGCCGCCGACGTACAGGTTCCAGCCGTGCTCGGTGGCGATGACGCCGACGTCCTTGCCGCGGGCCTCCGCGCACTCACGGGCACAGCCGGAGACGCCGAACTTCAGCTTGTGCGGCGAGCGCAGGCCGCGGTAGCGCTTCTCCAGGAAGACCGCCATGCCGACCGAGTCCTGCACGCCGTAACGGCACCACGTCGAGCCGACGCAGCTCTTCACCGTGCGCAGGCTCTTGCCGTACGCATGGCCCGACTCCATGCC
>k87-275694_pt1 | contig 10643 bp, 9 predicted proteins | sample MGYA00084031_6733416 | MGnify analysis MGYA00084031
AATTTTGCCTTTTTGCCCTTTTTGGCAATGACTAATTGAAGGTCAGTTGAATGATTGTATTTCTCCACACTACCTTCTATTTTAGCATATTCTTTGTCCCAACGAATTAATTCTTTGTCATTTGATGTACGATGTGACTTCGCCATAGCAAGTACAAAAATTGATTCCATAACATTTGTTTTTCCTTGAGCATTTTCACCAAGGATAACATTTACTTTATTTTCAAACTCTATCGATAAATCATCATAATTCCGATAATTTTTTAGTGTTAATTCTTTTATAAACAATTTTTGTGCACCAACTTTAATTTTTCACAATATATGTGCCAAAATCTGGAATGTAAATGATGTCTCCATCTCTTAATTTTTTACCACGACGATTCTCAGGCTCATTATTTACAAAAATTTCATATTCACCTAAAAACCATTTAGCCATTCCACCTGATTGTATGACATCTGCTAGTTTTAAAAATTGCCCTAATGTTATATATTCATCATCAATTTTAACTGGTTTCGCCATGGTAACCACCCTTCGTTAGAAGTCACTAACTATTAATAATACTAAAAAACTGCACAAATGTACAATCCACCTATTTTCTCTCGATACTGTCCATTCCAGACAGACAATCTAAACGACACTAGTGTGTAAGTTAGGACTTTTTGCTTATTTTAATGTTCGCAATAAAGAAAAAGGACTGAAATGAATCAGTCACTTTTCTAATCGTTCCTAATATGTTCTTACAGGTAAAATAAGTTGTAAAATTGAATCATCATTTGTTGCGCGGATAACAAATGGTCTCATTGCTCCTGTAAAGTTAACATTTATTTCAGTTCCTTCTAATGCTTTTAATGCATCCATCACATATTTTGCACTAAAGGAGATTTTTAATTCTTCTCCAGTAATATCTGCTGTTTGAATTTCCTCGCTTACTTTACCAATTTCTGGTGAATTCGATGATATTTCTACAGTTCCGCCAGATAATGTTGAAAGTTTAACAACATTGTTACGAGCTTCTTTAGCTAATAATGATGCACGATCAATCGCTTGTAAAAAATCTTTTGAATTAATTGTCATATTTGTTTTACTTTCATTTGGGATTAATCGAGATGTATCAGGATAATTTCCGTCCAATAATCTTGAGAAGAAAAGTAAATTTTTCGCTTTAAATAATACTTGGTTTTCTGTAATAACAATCTCAATTAATTCATTCGTATCATCAAGAATTTTGCTTAATTCATTAAGGCTTTTTCCTGGTATTACGACATTATAGGAGCTTTGATTTTCGGCAGTAATTGGAGCTTTTCTCAAAGCTAATCTATGGCTATCAGTTGCGATACAGATTAGCTCATTATTTTCCAACTTCCAATTTACACCGGTTAAAATCGGTCTAGTTTCTGATGTTGAAACAGCAAAAACTGTTTGACGAATCATTGTTTTTAATAAGTCTGTAGGAATTTTGAAAAGATTCTCCTCTTCAATTTGTGGTAAAAGTGGATACTCTTCAGCATCTAAACCTATTAAGCTAAATTCTGCTTTTCCAGAACGAATAATTGTTGAATGATGGTTTCCAACTTCAATTTCTACAAGATCCATAGGGAGTTTCTTTACAATTTCACTGAAAAATCTAGCTTGTAATACTATACTTCCTGTTTGAATGATTTCTACTATTTCGTTTCCATCTTCCTCAGTAGGAATAAATGATTCAATCGAAACATCTGAATCACTTCCTGTTAAGGTAACTCCTTCAGAATGTGCAACGATTTTAATCCCAGTCAAAATTGGAATAGTAGTTCTTGAAGATACAGCTTTCATAACATCCTGTACACTTTGAACTAATTTATCTCTGTGTATCACGAATTTCATCATACATCCTCCTACTTTTTGAGATTTAATTGGTATATTTATTTTATTTAAAAATATAATAGAAGTACTAGTAGGGACTGTTAACATGTGGATAACTAAGCGAACGAACGGAAACACAGTCTATCCACATGTGGACAGACTGTGTATATATCTCTCTTTGTTATTCACATTATTCTAAGTTTAACATAAAAGATTTCGAACTCTTCAAGCTAAAGATAGACTAGTTTCCCTTTAATAGGCTTGTAATCTCTTTAAGTTGCCTTTGTAATTGTTCGTCAGTTTGAAGCATTTTTGAAATTTTTTCATGGGCATGGATAACTGTCGTATGATCACGACCACCGAACTCCTCCCCAATTTTAGGAAGAGATGAATCTGTTAATTCCCTAGATAAATACATAGCAATTTGTCTAGGAAATGCAACAGATTTTGTTCGCTTTTTAGCCTTAAAATCCTCTAATTTAACTTGAAACTCCTGTCCAACAATGCGTTGGATATCGCTTATTGAAATAATTTTAGGCTTAGCATTCGGAATAATATCTTTTAAAGCTTCTGCAGCTAAATCAGCATTAATATCTTTATTTATTAATGAAGAATAGGCGACTACTCTTATTAATGCTCCTTCTAGTTCCCTAATATTCGAATCTATTTGATTGGCAATATAAAGCATGACTTCATTTGGTATATCTAGGCCTTCAGCTTTAGCCTTTTTTCGTAGAATTGCAATTCTTGTTTCTAAATCTGGTGGAGTAATATCTGTAATTAATCCCCATTCGAACCGTGAGCGAAGCCGATCCTCTAACGTTGGAATTTCTTTAGGAGGGCGGTCACTGGAAATGACAATTTGCTTGCTCTCTTCATGCAACGTATTAAACGTATGGAAAAATTCCTCTTGCGTTGATTCTTTTCCAGCAAGAAACTGAATATCATCAATAAGGAGAACGTCAACACTACGATATTTATTTCTAAAGTCTACGGCTTTATTATCACGAATTGAATTAATAAATTCATTCGTGAACTTTTCGGAGGATAAATAAACAACTTTTGCAGAAGGATTATGATTAATGACATAATGTCCAATTGCATGCATTAAGTGGGTTTTGCCTAGTCCAACTCCCCCATAAATAAACAATGGATTATAGGCTTTAGCTGGTGCTTCCGCTACTGCTAACGATGCTGCATGTGCAAATCTATTACCGGAACCGATAACGAATGTATCAAAAGTATATTTTGGATTAAGCATACTTTGAGGCAATTCAATTTGTTCATCGTCGTGAGAATTGATTTGTTTTATAGGAGAATTAGGAACAAAGTCATTATCCTTTTGATTTTGGGGAATAATAACCTTTACTGAAAATTCCTCTCCTGTTAATTGATAAATGGTATCAACGATTAAGTGTAAGTATCTTGATTCTAACCAGTCACGAGCAAACTCATTAGGGGCTGTAATTGTGAGAGTATCGCCTTTAATGCTATGTGCGGTAGTAGATTTTAACCACGTTTCAAAGCTCGGCTTACTTATTTTCTTTTCAATCTCATCAAGAGCCTTACTCCAAAGTTCGGAAATATTCTCCATTTAGTGTCTTGTCCCTCCTTTACCCAAGTGCCCTGCTTGTTTTGTATAACATTTGTACAAGGTTAGTATATAAATGTATAAACATACAATTGCGAAAAATGTGTACAAACATATAATATAGTAGAAAAGCGTCTTTTCGACAAAAATATAGTTTTGTGGACAACTACTTACACAAGGTGTTTATAACTTTTCCACATGTTATCCACAAATTGTGGATAAAGGAAATATCCACATAAGATATTAAGAGTGAAAACACAAATATAATATCAAAATAAATTTAGAGATGCAACGATTTTCGAAAACTTATCCACATAACTAATCTATTGTTAAAATAATTTGTCCACAATTAATAAAGTTGTGAAAAACTTGTCGATAAGTAATGTGGATAGAAAAGAAATGTGTCGAAATATTATCCACAGTGTCAAATGATAAGAGGGTTGCTTGTATTTTGTACACTCCTAATAACAAAGGTTGACAATTTCACTAGTTGATCACTATAATTAATAAGACTGTCTTTAATTGTTATTCCTCAGGGAGGTGTCATATATGAAACGTACTTATCAACCAAATAAACGTAAACGTAGTAAAGTTCATGGTTTCCGTAGCCGTATGAGCACAGCTAATGGACGTAAAGTTCTTGCTCGCCGTCGTCGCAGAGGAAGAAAAGTATTATCAGCATAGGCCACTGAAAAATCAGTGGTCTTTTTTTTCAATAGCTATGTTAAAGATAATTGTTGATTTATAAGCACTTTGTTGATTGGAGCGGAGGGCATGAGGATCCTTCTGAAAAATCCTGTCAAATGGAGATTCCACAGGCGCTTGCGTCGAGGAGGATCCCGGACTGCCCGCAGAAAGCGAATGGATGCAGTGGAAATCAACAACAAAGTTTAACGGATAAGAAAAAGTAGAGTTTTTACTGGAAAGCGAAATATCAATTATTAAATTTCCAATAAGTAATTAATTGATATATAAGAAGAGTTGTTTAAATCGACGTACATTCAGAAATAATGATGGTGAGAATTCTGCCTTAAATTTAGAAAGCGGAACATACCGGAGTGAACCAAATGAGAAAGAAGTACCGTATTAAAAAAAATGAAGATTTTCAAACAGTATTTAAAAGAGGGAAATCTATAGCAAATAGGCAATTTGTTATATATATGTTACAGAAGCCTGAACAAAAAGAATTTCGAATTGGGCTTTCTGTAAGTAAAAAAATTGGTAACGCTGTAACGAGAAATCGAATAAAACGATTGATACGCCAAGTTTTTTTAGAAGATAAAGATAGAATTGCTGGTGGTAGAGAATATATTATTATTGCAAGGAAACCAGTCGCTGATATGGGATACCATGAGGTGAAAAGCAGCTTACATCACTTATTTCGAAAAGGCAAAATGTATCGGTCGAAAGTTAATGAATAAAAAAACTAGTTGAAAATATAGATAGAGAGTAAAAAAGTGATAATATATAAAATATGTGAAACTTTTTCTTTCTTTTTACGTACTTGTATCTATTAATTGGTTAGGAGGAAAAAAGGTTTGAAGAGGCGCTTACTTTTAATCTTGGGGTTAGTAGGTGTTTTAACCCTATTATCAGGCTGTACTGAGGTAAATGAACCGATAACTTCTGAAAGTGAAGGGTTCTGGAATTCGTATATCGTATATCCTTTATCACAAGTCATTACATACTTTGCAGAAATAACCGGTAACAATTATGGGATTGCAATTGTTTTAGTAACAATTATTATTCGTTTAGCGATTTTACCTTTAATGATTAAACAAATGAGAAGCTCTAAAGCAATGCAAGCAATTCAGCCAGAAATGCAAAAGTTACGAGAAAAATATAGTTCAAAAGATCAACAGACCCAACAGAAATTACAGCAGGAAACAATGGCTTTATTCCAAAAGCATGGAGTGAACCCATTAGCTGGATGTTTCCCGTTAATTATCCAAATGCCAATCTTAATTGGTTTTTATCATGCAATTATGCGGACGAGAGAAATTGCTGAGCATAATTTCCTTTGGTTCGATTTAGGGGAAAAAGATCCATACTTTATTCTTCCACTTATTGCAGGCTTGACAACATTTATTCAACAAAAGATGATGATGGCAGGACAAGCAAATCAAAATCCACAAATGGCGATGATGCTTTGGATTATGCCAATTATGATTATTGTGTTTGCTATTAGCTTCCCAGCTGCACTTTCACTTTACTGGGTTGTAGGTAACTTGTTTATGATCGTTCAGACATATTTTATTAAAGGACCAGATTTGAAAGAGTCAAAAGACGGGGGTCGCAAGAAGTGAGAGAGGTAACTGCTACCGGACTGACCGTCAATGAAGCAGTAGAGAAGGCATTGAGAGAGTTAAAGGCAACGAAAGAAGAAGTAACGATTGATGTTATTGAAGAGGGGAAAAAGGGATTTTTAGGTGTTTTTGGTAAAAAACAGGCAGAGGTATTCGTAAAGCTAAACAAAGATCCAGTAAAAGAAGCAGAAAATTTCCTTACGAATGTTATTCGAAAAATGGGGATTGACGCGAAAATCTCCAAACAACAGTCTGGTAAAAATATTACCTTCCATCTATCAGGGGAAAAAATGGCTGTCTTAATTGGAAAAAGAGGACAAACGCTGAATTCTTTACAATATTTGGCACAGCTTGTTGCTAATCGATATACGAAACAACATCTTCATATTACTGTTGATGCTGAAAATTACCGAGAAAAAAGAAAAGCAACACTGATACAGCTAGCGATACGTATTGCAAAACAAGTTATTAAAACATCGAAGGAAGTTTCCTTGGAACCCATGCCGTCTTATGAGCGGAAAATTATTCATGCTGCACTATCTGATATGAAAGAAGTAAAAACAGCTTCAGTTGGTGAAGAGCCTAATCGTTACTTAGTCATTAAACCGACAAAAAAAACCGACTCGATTTAACGGGTTGGTTTTTTTTTTGTCTCCAAATTACAAAGATAAATATTTTGAACATATGTCTTTATCCGTTTGAAAAAATTGCATCGTTATTTACTAGTGAGCAAATATTGTTATTAACATGTGGATAAGTTAAAATAGAAAAAGGAATATTGAAACGGGAACTTGGTTGTGGATAACTGATGATCATTTTTCTTTTAAATAAAGAGAAATTATGCTATCTTAAATTTTTGGCTAAACAGAATGAATCAGTTTGTATATAAGTAATAGGTAATAGAGAGGTGATCGTAGCAATGGAATTAGATACAATAGCAGCAATCTCAACTCCCATGGGAGAGGGAGCAATTGCAATTGTTAGATTGAGTGGTGAGGAAGCAATCAAAATTGCAGATAAAATATTTAAGTCGCCGAAAAGCAAGCGGCTTATTGAAGTTGACTCCCATACCATTCATTACGGTCACATAATCGATCCGGATACTGGAGAGATTGTTGAGGAAGTAATGGTTTCTTTAATGAGAGGGCCAAAGACATTTACGAGAGAAAATGTTGTAGAAATTAATTGTCATGGAGGACTAGTGACTGTAAATCGTGTATTGCAGCTAGTCGTAAAAAACGGTGCTCGATTGGCGGAACCCGGTGAATTTACAAAACGGGCTTTTTTAAATGGACGTATCGATTTATCTCAGGCCGAAGCTGTTATGGACTTAATTCGAGCAAAAACTGACCGGGCAATGAATGTAGCGTTGGGACAAATGGAAGGTAGATTATCAAAATTAATTCAAAAATTGAGACAGGAAATTTTAGAAACGTTAGCACATGTTGAAGTGAATATTGATTATCCTGAATATGATGATGTTGAAGAAATGACACATCACATGCTAATTGAAAAAGCTACCTTCGTTAAAAATGAAATAAATAAATTATTACAAACATCCCAACAGGGCAAAATATTACGAGAAGGCTTATCAACTGTAATTATTGGAAGACCTAATGTAGGTAAATCCTCGTTACTTAATAGTTTAGTTCATGAAAATAAAGCGATCGTAACAGATATACCAGGGACGACTAGGGATGTAATTGAAGAATACGTAAATGTTCGTGGAGTTCCACTTCGATTAGTTGATACGGCGGGTATCCGTGAAACTGAAGATATAGTAGAACGGATAGGTGTTGAAAGATCTAGAAAGGTGCTAAAGGAAGCAGACCTTATCTTACATGTATTAAATTATCATGAGGAACTAACTGAAGAAGATCTTCAGCTTTTTGAAGCAGTCAAAGGAATGGATACGATTATTATTATAAATAAAACAGACCTTGAAAGAAGAATTGATCTTGAAAAGGTGAAAGAGCTTGCAGCTGGTAGACCGGTTGTGACTACATCTTTATTAGAGGAAAAAGGGATTGACGAACTCGAGGATGCAATTGGTACATTATTTTTCGAAGGAAATGTACAAAGCAGTGATTTAACATATGTTTCAAATTCTCGACATATTGCCTTATTAACTGCTGCACAAACATCGATTAATGATGCGTTAACAGGTATTGAAGCGGGAGTTCCAATTGATATTGTTCAAATCGATTTGACTCGTTGTTGGGAGCAATTAGGTGAAATCATTGGTGATGCTGTGCATGAAAGCTTAATTGATCAACTATTTTCTCAATTCTGCCTTGGAAAGTAAGAATCAATATATCATTGATAGATAAAATTTTAAGATAAACAAAAAAAGGAGGGGTAATATATGACATATCATGCCGGTGATTTTGATGTAATTGTTGTAGGAGCAGGACATGCAGGCTGTGAAGCAGGGCTTGCTTCTGCAAGAATTGGTGCTAAAACATTAGTGATTACAATCAATTTAGACATGGTAGCATTTATGCCTTGTAATCCATCTGTAGGTGGACCTGCAAAAGGGATTGTTGTTCGTGAAATAGATGCATTAGGTGGAGAAATGGGTAAAAATATCGATAAAACCCATATTCAAATGAGAATGCTGAATACAGGAAAAGGACCTGCAGTACGTGCTTTACGTGCACAAGCAGATAAATTTGCGTATCAGCATGAAATGAAAAAAACATTAGAAAAACAAGAAAACCTAACATTAATTCAAGGAATGGTCGATCATTTAATCGTAGAGGACGGAGTTTGTAAAGGGATCGTAACACAAACTGGAGCAGAGTATTTTGCGAAGTCAGTTGTTTTAACAACAGGAACTTTCCTAAGAGGAGAAATTATATTAGGTGAGCTTAAATATTCAAGTGGGCCAAATAATCAACAGCCTTCAATTAAGCTTTCAGAGCATTTGGAAGAGCTTGGCTTTGATTTAGTACGTTTTAAAACAGGTACTCCACCACGTGTTAATAGTGACTCAATCGACTATAGTAAAACAGAAATTCAACCAGGAGATGAAGTACCTCGCTCGTTTTCTTATGAAACAACAAAATTTATTACTGACCAATTACCATGCTGGTTAACATATACAAGTGAGGAAACGCATCGTATTATCGATAACAATTTACACCGCTCACCAATGTATTCTGGAATGATTAAAGGTAGAGGGCCACGTTATTGTCCATCGATTGAGGATAAAGTAGTTCGGTTTAATGATAAGCCTCGTCACCAAATATTTTTAGAGCCTGAAGGTAGAAATACCCAAGAGGTTTATGTTCAAGGATTATCAACAAGTTTACCTGAAGATGTTCAACAGCAAATGTTAAAAACTATACCTGGTCTTGAAAACGTTCAAATGATGAGAGCCGGATATGCTATTGAGTATGATGCAATTGTGCCTACTCAATTATGGCCGACTCTTGAAACGAAAAAAATCAGTTCACTTTTTACAGCTGGACAAATTAATGGTACTTCAGGTTATGAGGAAGCAGCTGGTCAAGGAATCATGGCTGGGATAAACGCTGCACAAAAAGCATTAGGAAAAGAAGAAGTTATTTTAAGTCGCTCAGATGCCTATATCGGTGTTTTAATAGATGATCTAGTTACAAAGGGTACAAACGAGCCTTATCGATTGCTAACATCTCGAGCAGAATATCGACTTCTTTTACGCCATGATAATGCTGATTTACGTTTAACAGAGGTTGGTAAGAAAATCGGTTTAATTTCTGACGAGCGTTTTGAAAAATTTGAAATCAAAAAACAAGCTATTGAAGCGGAAAAACAAAGACTAGAGTCCGTTATTATTAAACCAAATCAAGAAACGCAAAACTTGATTTTATCAGTTGGTGGAAGTGAGCTGAAGGACGGGATAAGAGCAGCGGATTTATTGAAGCGTCCAGAGATGTCTTATGACCATATAAAACAACTTACACCTCCAGATGGGGAAATCGATCCGGAAGTAGCGGAACAAGTTGAGATTCAAATTAAGTATGAAGGATATATTGAAAAATCATTGCAACAAGTGGAAAAATTAAAGAAAATGGAAAATAAGAAAATACCGGAAAATATTGATTACGATGCAATAAATGGTCTAGCAACAGAAGCGAGACAAAAATTAAAGGAAGTTCGTCCTTTATCTGTTGCCCAAGCTTCACGAATTTCTGGTGTGAATCCTGCCGATATCTCGATTCTTCTTGTCTATCTTGAACAAGGGAGAATTGCGAGAGTTTCGAATCAATAAAGGAGAAAGGTTTTGAATATGGATATAGGATTATTTCAATCAAGTCTAGCTGAGAAGGGGATTAACCTCTCTGAGCGGCAAATGAACCAATTTGATTTATACTTTAAATTGCTAGTAGAATGGAATGAAAAAATGAACTTAACTTCTATTACAGAAAGAAATGAAGTATATGTAAAACATTTTTTTGATTCTATTTCCGCAGCATTTTACTTTGACTTTTCAAAACCTCTCTCGATTTGTGATGTAGGAGCGGGTGCAGGATTCCCTAGCATTCCAATTCATATTTGCTTTCCACATCTTCAGATTGCGATTGTAGACTCATTACAAAAAAGGATCAATTTTTTATCACATTTAACAAATGAGCTTGAATTACCTAATGTACAATTATTTCATGACCGTGCAGAAACATTTGGGCAAAATAAGGAATTTCGAGAATCATTTGATGTTGTGACAGCTAGAGCGGTTGCCAGACTTTCAGTTTTAAGTGAGCTTTGTCTTCCTCTGGTAAAAAAGGGAGGAAACTTTATTGCGATGAAGGCCTCCGCTGCACATGAAGAACTAAATAGCGGTAAAAAGGCAATTCAAGTACTAGGAGGAAAGGTCCAACAAACATATACTTTTGACCTTCCACAGGATAATGGGGAAAGAA
>k87-224749_pt1 | contig 10640 bp, 7 predicted proteins | sample MGYA00084031_6733416 | MGnify analysis MGYA00084031
CCTCGTCCCACCGCCCCACCGCGAACAGCGACTCGCCGTGGTTGCCGTGGATGAAGGAGCACGCGTCGCGCAGCCCGAAGCGGTGGGCGGTCCGCAGGCCCTCCCGGCGGCGGCGAGGGCCTCCTCGGAGCGGCCTATCGCTTCCAGCACGCACGGCCAGCTCACGTGGCTGCGGGCGATGGCGCCCGCCATCTCCTCGGCCGCGGCCCGCTCGGCGACCCGCCGCAGCCCGGCCGCTGCCGCGTCGCCGTGCCCGGTGTCCGCGAGCAGTCCGGCGAGGCTGACGCGGGCCTGGAGCTCGGAGTCCAGGTCGTCCATCGCCTGCGCCAGCTTCACCGCCCGCTCCGCCGTGGCCAGGCTGCCGGGGCCGGGGGCGAAGACGCAGCCCCAGCCCGCGGCCTCGGTCAGCACCCGGGCGTGGACCGGGGAGTCGGGAAAGCCGCTCAGCAGCTCCTGGGCCCGGGCCAGCTCCTGCCAGCCGTTGCCCCGGGCGAGGTGCCGCACCAGGCGGGACTTCTGGACCCAGAACCACGCGGCGCGCACCGGGTGGCCCATGTCCTGGAGGGAGCGCAGGGCGCGGTTGACCACCGACAGGCCGCGCTCGGGCTCGCCCGCCAGCTTCGCGGCGAGCGTCATCTCGGCCAGCACGTCGAGGCAGCGCAGCCGGGCGTCGTCGCAGTCGCACAGCGGATAGGACTCGGCGTCCTGACCGGGGCGCAGCCCGGCGATGACCTCCGGCGGTGCCTCGTCCCACAGCTCGAGCGCCCGCTGCAGCAGGTGCAGCTGCTCGGCGTAGGCGTGGCGGCTGCGGGCGTCGGCGGCGGCGCCCAGTACGGCGGGCAGCGCCCGGGAGGCGTCGCGCGCGTGGTACCAGTAGCTGGACAGGCGGGCGGAGAGCTCCTCGGCCGGGACCAGCCGCGGGTCGTGCTGGAGCGCCTCGGCGTACCGCCGGCTGAGCCGGGTGCGTTCGCCCGGCAGCAGATCGTCGTCCACCGCCTCGCGCACCAGGGAGTGGCGGAAGCGGTAGCAGCCGTCGTCGGCGGCGAGGAGGACGCGGGCGGCGACGGCGGCGCGCAGGGCGCCGAGCAGCTCGTCGTCGGACAGGCCGGTGACCGCGCGCAGCAGGCCGTGCTCCACGCGGGAGCCGCCCTCGGCGGCGCACCGGACCACCCGCTGCGCCTGCTGCGGCAGGGCCTCGACCCGCAGCATCAGCAGGTCCCTGACGGATTCGCTGATGGCGCCGGGGGTGCCGCCGTCCGCCGCGCTGGCCAGCTCCTCGACGAAGAAGGCGTTGCCGTCGGAGCGGCGGTAGATCTGGTCGACCAGGCCGGGGGCCGGGTCGGCGCCGAGTATCCCGGCGAGCTGGTCGCGCACCTCCTCGCGCGTGAACCGGGGCAGCTCCAGCCGCCGCACAGCGCTCAGCCGGTCCGCCTCGGCCAGGAACGGCCGCAGCGGATGGCGCCGGTGGATGTCGTCCGAGCGGTAGGTGACGACCAGCAGCAGACGGCAGTGGCGCACGGTGCACACCGCGTACCCCAGCAGCTCGCGCGTGGAGCGGTCGGACCAGTGCAGGTCCTCGACGGCGACGACCACCGTCCGCTCCGCGGCGAGCGCCTCGAACAGCCGGGCCGTCATCTCCAGCAGCCGGCCGCGGGCCTCCTCGTCGTGCGCCTGCCGGGGCGCGCCGGCGCCCAGCTCGGGCAGCAGCCGCGCCAGCTCGGAGCCGAAGCCAGCCGCGGCGCGGGTGACTTCGTCCCCGAGCTGGCGGTGCAGCGCCCGCAGTACGGTCGCCACGGGCGCGAACGGCAGGCCGTCCGCGCCCGCCTCCACGCAGGAGCCGAGCGCGGTCAACGCCCCGCTCTGCTGCGCCTGTGCGAGGAACTCCTCCAGCAGCCTGGTCTTTCCCACGCCCGCCTCGCCGCCGACCAGGACCGCCCCCAGCCGGCCCTCGTCGGCGCCGCGAAGCGTTCCGGCGAGCACGGCCCGCTGGGGACCGCGCCCGACGAATACCGGGCTCGCCGCTCGCACCTGCATGTCCCGCAGCATGGCACACGCCACTGACACGTGACCCTTGGTTTTCCTCAGCTGTCCGTCTCCCGGCGCGGCCGCCCGGCGGGGGCGGCATCCCCCGCGCCGGTGTCCCGTCCCCGCTCCCGGCGGGCCGCACGGGCCCGCCGCGCCAGCCGCTCGTTCTCGGCGGCCCGCAGCAGCTCGCCGACCCGTTCCCGCACCGCCGCCTGGTCCGCGTAGAAACTCATCGCCGCTCCCTGTGGAGATGGTCGTCGTCACTCGCCTCGCTGCCGGTTCCAGGCTCGTGGCCAAGGCAGGGGAGCCGCATCGGACGCCTGCCGCATCTCCCGCCGGCCAGGGGGACGCAGAGGGCAGCGGCGGCCGCGCCCGCGCGCCGTCCGGCTAGGGCGGCCGGCGCGGGTCCGTAAGGCCCGGGCGGGAACGCGGGGCGGTCGCTGGTCGTTAGGGACGAGGAGAACGGGGGAGGAAGGCGAGGCAGCCGTGCTCGGTCCGTTCAGCCTCATGGAGGCGCTGTTCCATCCCTCCGCCCGCCATTCCCACCAGGAGCAGCGGCGCCAGGAGTACGACCGGGCGGACGAGGGCCAGGGCGCCACGGGCACGCTGCCCGTGGACCTGGACTCCGGCCGCGTCGTGGTCGTGCTCGGCCCTGAGCGGGCCCCGGAAGCGCCGGCCTGAGGCGGTGGGCCGGCGGGTTCCGGCCGGTCTGGTGCCGCTCGCGGGCGGCGTCAGTGACCCGCCGCCCCCGCACCCGGTGCGCGGGCGGGACGCGCAACGGCCCCACGGCGCGACGACGCTCAACAACACTGAACGACGCACAACGACGCGGTCCCCTTGGCCCGCCGCGCGGCGGGCCAAGGGGACCTGTGAGGAACGCGCCGGGTGCCTCAGCCGGCGCCGAGCCGCTCCAGGATCAGCTCCCGGGCGCGGGCCGCGTCGGCCTGGCCCCGGGTGGCCTTCATGACCGCGCCGACGAGCGCGCCCGCGGCAGCGACCTTGCCGCCGCGCACCTTGTCGGCGATCTCCGGGTTCGCGGCGATGGCCTCGTCGACGGCCTTGCCGAGCGCGCCCTCATCCGAGACGATGCGCAGCCCGCGCTTCTCGACGACCTCGTCGGGCTCGCCCTCGCCCGCGAGGACGCCCTCGATGGTCTGGCGCGCCAGCTTGTCGTTGAGCGCGCCCTCAGCGACCAGCGCGGCGACGCGCGCCACCTGCGCGGGCGTGATGGGCAGCTCGGTCAGCTCGATGCCCTGCTCGTTGGCCCGGCGGGCGAGTTCGCCCATCCACCACTTGCGGGCCGCCGCCGGATCGGCGCCCGCCTCGATAGTGGCGACGATCGGGTCGAGGGCCCCGGCGTTGAGGACGGACTGCATCTCGTGGCCGGAGATGCCCCACTCCTCGCGCAGCCGGTTGCGCCGGGCCAGCGGCTGCTCCGGCAGGCTGGCCCGCAGCTGCTCCACCCACTCCCGCTCGGGCGCCACCGGCACCAGGTCGGGCTCGGGGAAGTAGCGGTAGTCCTCGGCCTCCTCCTTGGTGCGGCCCGAGGTGGTGGTGCCGTTGTCCTCGTGGAAGTGCCGGGTCTCCTGCACGACGGTGCCGCCGGAGCCGAGCACGGCGGCGTGGCGCTGGATCTCGTAGCGGACTGCGCGCTCAACGCTGCGCAGCGAGTTGACGTTCTTGGTCTCGCTGCGGGTGCCGAACGCCTCGGTGCCCTGGGGGCGGAGGCTGAGGTTGACGTCGCAGCGCAGCTGCCCCCGCTCCATGCGGGCCTCGGAGACGCCCAGGCCACGGATCACCTCGCGCAGCTCCGCCACGTAGGCGCGGGCCACCTCGGGGGCGCGCGCGCCCGCGCCCGTGATCGGCTTGGTGACGATCTCGATCAGCGGGATGCCCGCCCGGTTGTAGTCGAGCAGGGAGTGCGAGGCGCCGTGGATGCGGCCGGCCGCGCCGCCGACGTGCGTCGACTTGCCGGTGTCCTCCTCCATGTGGGCACGCTCGATGCCGATGCGGAAGACCTCGCCGTCCTCCAGCTGCACGTCGAGGTAGCCGTCGAACGCCAGCGGCTCGTCGTACTGCGAGGTCTGGAAGTTCTTCGGCATGTCCGGATAGAAGTAGTTCTTCCGGGCGAACCTGCACCACTCGGCGATCTGGCAGTTGAGGGCCAGGCCGATGCGCACGGCCGACTCCACGGCCGCGGCGTTGACGACGGGCAGCGCGCCCGGCAGGCCGAGGCAGGTGGGGCAGGTCTGGGAGTTCGGCGGCGCCCCCAGCGCGGTGGAGCAGCCGCAGAACATCTTGGTCTTGGTACCGAGTTCGACGTGGACCTCCAGGCCCATGACGGGGTCGTAGGACGCCAGCGCGTCGTCGAACGGCACCAGGTCGGTGACGGTCACGGGGTACCTCTCAGCCGCGTCAGTCGCGGACGTCGTCGATGGTCACGTCGGAGCCGTCCTGCGTCAGCCGGCGCAGCTCCCGCACCAGCAGGGCGAGGCTGGTGGCGATGGAGGCGGCGGAGATGACGGCGTCGGCGAGCCGCAGGGTGTCCTGCTCGGCGCGCGCTTCCTTCAGCCGCCGGGCCACGCCCACCGTGCCGATGAGCGTCGTGCCGATGGACAGGTACAGGCTGGCCTTGGACTTGGGCTTGGTCTTCTTGCTCACAGCGCGGGCGCCTCCTCCAGCAGCGGATGCCCCCAGCGTGCCTGGAACGCCGCCTCGACGGCCGCTCCCACGCGGTAGAGCCGGTCATCTGCCATCGCCGGGGCGACGATCTGGAGGCCGACCGGCAGACCGTCCTCGTCGGCCAGGCCGCACGGCAGGGACATCGCGGCGATGCCGGCCAGGTTCACCGGGATGGTGCACAGGTCGGCGTAGTACATGGCGACCGGGTCGTCCACGCGCTCGCCCAGCGGGAAGGCGGTGGTCGGGGTCGTCGGGGAGACGATGACGTCCACGTCCGCGAAGGCGCGCTCGAAGTCGCGGGCGATGAGCGTGCGGACCTTCTGCGCGCTGCCGTAGTAGGCGTCGTAGTAGCCCGACGACAGGGCGTAGGTGCCCAGCATGACGCGGCGCTTGACCTCCGCGCCGAAGCCCGCGCCGCGGGTGAGGGAGGTGACTTCCTCGGCCGAGCGGGAGCCGTCGTCACCGGTGCGCAGCCCGTACCGCATGGCGTCGAACCGCGCCAGGTTGGAGGAGCACTCAGAAGGCGCGATCAGGTAGTAGGCCGCCAGTGCCGCGTCGAACGACGGGCAGGACAGCTCGACGACCTCGGCGCCGAGTTCGCGCAGCAGGGCGACCGAGTCGTCGAAGCGGTTCATGACGCCCGCCTGGTAGTGCTCGCCGCGGAACTCCTTGATGACGCCGACCCGCAGGCCCTCGACCGAGCCGTTGCGCGCGGCCTCGACCACGGGCGGCACGGGGGCGTCGATGGAGGTGGAGTCCAGCGGGTCGTGCCCGGCGATCACCTCGTGCAGCAGCGCGGCGTCCAGCACGGTGCGCGCGCAGGGGCCGCCCTGGTCGAGCGAGGAGGAGAACGCGATCATCCCGTAGCGGGACACGCCGCCGTAGGTGGGCTTGACGCCGACGGTGCCGGTGACGGCGGCGGGCTGCCGGATCGAGCCGCCCGTGTCGGTGCCGATGGCCAGCGGGGCCTGGAACGAGGCGAGCGAGGCGGAGGAGCCGCCGCCGGAGCCGCCGGGGACGCGGGTGAGGTCCCAGGGGTTGGCGGTGGGGCCGAAGGCGCTGTTCTCGGTAGACGACCCCATGGCGAACTCGTCCATGTTGGTCTTGCCGAGGATGACGACCCCGGCCTCCTTCAGCCGCCGCGTCACCGTGGCGTCGTAGGGCGGGATCCAGCCCTCCAGGATTTTCGAGCCGCAGGTGGTGGGGATGCCCTCGGTGGTGAAGATGTCCTTCAGCGCCAGCGGGACGCCGGCCAGCGGGCCGGTCTTCTCGCCGCGTGCCCGCGCCTCGTCGACGCGGCGGGCCTGGGCGAGCGCGCCCTCGCGGTCCACGTGCAGGAAGGCGCGGACCTTCTCGTCGACGGCCTCGATGCGGGCCAGGTGCGCCTCGGTGACCTCGACGGCGCTGACGCTGCCGACGGCGATCAGCCCGGCCAGTTCGGCGGCGGTGCGGCGGGTGAGATCTGCCGTGCCTGTCATCGCGGTCACTCCTCCCCCAGGATGCGCGGCACCTTGAAACGCTGCTGCTCCTGTGCGGGGGCGCCGGAGAGCGCCTGCTCCGGGGTCAGGCTCGGCCGGACCTCGTCCGGGCGCATGACGTTGGTCAACGGCAGCGGGTGGGAGGTCGGCGGCACGTCTTCGGTGGCGGCATCGGAGACGCGGGCGACCGCGCCGATGATGTCGCCGAGCTGACCGGCGAAGTGATCGAGTTCTTCGTCGGTCAGATCCAGACGCGCCAGCCGAGCGAGGTGGGAGACCTCCTCGCGCGTGATGCCTGGCATGCGGCGATCCTCTTGCTCGTCGGCTCGCAGGGCCCGTACCGGGAAGGCGGGGCCCGTGCGCAGGTGGCTACTTGAGTACGGAGCCATCCTAGGGTGCCGCGCGCGGCGGCGGCGCGCCCGTGCGGCCCGGCTCAGGCGCCGGCGGGGACGTCACCGGGAACCTCACCAGGAATCTCACCAGGAACATCGCTGGGGGTGTCACCGGAGACGTCGCCGGCGTCCGGCGTCCCGCCCGCCGCAGCGGGCCCGGACGGGGCACCGCTGGCGCGGGTGCGCAGCCAGGCGGTGGTCTCCGCCGGCGGCATCGCGGCGGCGACCAGCCAGCCCTGGACGGCGTCGCAGCCGAGGTCGCGCAGCCGCTCCCAGGTCGCGTCGTCCTCGACGCCCTCGGCGACGACGACCAGCCCCAGGGAGTGAGCCAGTTCGACGGTGCAGCGCACGATCTCGGCGTCCTCGCCGTCCACGGGAAGCCGGGCCACGAAGGAACGGTCGATCTTCAGCTCGCTGACCGGCAGGTTCCGCAGGTGCACCAGGGAGGAGTAGCCGGTGCCGAAGTCGTCCAGCGACATCCGCACGCCGTGGCTGATGAGGCCGGCCAGGGCGTCGGCGGCCTGGCCGGGGTCCTGGAGCATGACGCGCTCGGTGATCTCCAGCTGGAGCGCGGCCGGCGGCACGCCGTGGCGGGCGAGACGGGCCGCGACGGTGCCGGCGAAGCCGGGGGTGAACACGTCGCGCGGCGAGACGTTGACGGCCACCGGCACGGTCAGGCCCTCGGCGCGCCACTGGGCGACCTGCCGCAGCGCGACGTCCAGGACGTACTCGGTCAGACGCGGCATCAGGCCGGAGGTCTCGGCGATGGAGATGAACTCGTCCGGCGGAACGCGGCCCCGCTCGGGGTGTTCCCAGCGCAGCAGCGCCTCGAGCCCGGCGACGGTGCCGTCGAAGCGGACCTTGGGCTGGTAGTGCAGCTGGACCTGGCCGGTGTCGAGCGCCAGGCGCAGGTCGCCGAGGAGGGCGAGGCGGTCGGGGGTGTTGCCGTCCCGGCTGGGCTCGTACACCTCGACGCCGCTGCGGTCCCGCTTCGCGGCGTACATGGCGACGTCGGCGCGGCGCAGCAGGCCCTCGGCCTCCGGGGCGTGTTCGGGGAAGACGGCCACGCCCGCGCTGGCCTCGACGACGAGGCTGAGGCCGTCGAGGTCGAGCGGGGCGCCGAGGGAGGCGACGATCGCCCGGGCGGCCCGCTGCGCGCTGGTCGCGGAGTCGACACGGGGCAGCAGCACGGCGAACTCGTCGCCGCCGAGGCGGGCGGCGCGTGCCTCGGCGGGGAGCGAAGCGCCGATCTCGCGCTGGACGCGTTCGGAGATCTTAAGGAGCAGTTCGTCGCCGGTGAGGTGGCCGAGGGTGTCGTTGACGGACCGGAAGCTGTCGAGGTCGATGAGGATGAGCGCGCTGCGGGTGCCGTCGCGTTCGGCGGCGGTGAGAGCGGCGCGGGTGCGGGCCAGCAGCCACTGGCGGTTGGGCAGCCGGGTCAGCGGGTCGCGCAGCTGTTCCTCGGCACGGGCCCGGGCCATCCACAGCGTGTAGTCGAGGGAGATGAGCGGCACCGCGAACAGCGGCAGGGTCTCGGGCGTATGGGCGGCGACGACGACGATGAGCGGCGCGATGCACAGCAGCGCGATGGCGACGAGGCACTGGCGGAGCAGGCCGGACACGGCGCGGGCGGGCAGGCCACCGGGGGGCGCGGTGCACAGCCACAGCAGGCCGCGCGAGACCAGGAGGTAGGCGCCGGCGCCCAGCAGCAGCTGGGGGAGGGTGGCGGGCTGCCAGTCGCCCGGGTCCCAGGGGTGCTCGACGCTGGGCCGCTGGCCCCACAGCAGCAGCGTCAGGGCGGCGGCCCCGATGCTGAGCATGTCGATGGCGCCGTGGAGGACGGCATGCTGGAAGCGGTCGCGGCGGAAGACGCTGACAAGAACAACCGTGGTCAGGCTGACCAGCGCGGCCGGGACCCAGCCGTAGAGCAGCATCATGGCCAGGGCCAGCGCGGCGCCGGAGCCGCTGCCGCCCCACCAGCGGCCCCGGCCGATGGCGACCAGGTGGGTCACGATGAGGCCGGTGAGGACGGCGAAGCCCCAGCCGGTCCTGCCGTGCGGGAACAGTGCGTGCCCGTTGCTGAGGACGCGCAGCACGCCGATGAGGAGGGCGGTGGCGGCGCCGCCCAGTACGGCGGCGCGCAGGACCCGGGACTGCCAGGCGCGGTCGGGGAGCGCGACGAGTCTCACCTGGCGGGCTGGCTGCATCCGAAGGTCCCTCTCACGGCATCGTTGCCCGCACCTGGCGCAGGCACAGCACCCACACTAGGACGCTCGGCGCCGCCAGGTGCCGGAAAGCCCGCGGTTTGCCGAAACTGCGTCAGCCCGGCCCGTACCCGCGGCATATGCCGCCGCCCGCACCCGCTTCCGTCAGGCGCCGGAATCCCCGCCGGCCCCGGCGGCCTCCCCGGGCGCCGCCGGAGCGAGGGCGCGCTCGCGCGCGGCGTCGGGCCCCTGGCTGAGCAGCACGCCGAAGCCCTCCTCGTCCAGCACGGGGACCTTCAGCGCCAGGGCCTTGTCGTACTTGGAGCCGGGGCTCTCCCCCACCACCACGAAGCTGGTCTTCTTCGACACGGACCCGGTCACCTTGGCGCCGCGCCGCTGGAGCTCCTCTTTGGCACCGTCCCGGGTGTAGCCGCTGAGGGTGCCGGTGACGACGACGGTCAGGCCCGCCAGGGGGCGCGGGCCGCTCTCCTCGCCGTCCTCCTCGGCGAGCCGGACCCCGGCGGCGCGCCACCGCTCGACGATCTCCCGGTGCCAGTCGACGGCGAACCATTCCTTCAGCGAGGCGGCGATCGTCGGCCCGACGCCCTCCGTCGCCGCGAGCTCTTCCTCACTGGCCTCGGCGATGCGGTCCAGCGACCGGAACTCCTGCGCCAGCGCCTCGGCCGCGACCGGCCCGACGTGCCGGATGGACAGGCCGGTCAGGATGCGCGCGAGCGGGCGCTGCCGCGCGGCGCGGATGCTCTCCAGCATGGCCAGCGTGTTCTTCTTCGGCTCGCCCTGCTGGTTGGCGAAGAAAGTGACGATCTTCGGCTGGCCCGTCTCGGGGTCGCGCTTGGGCAGGCCAGTGTCCTGGTCCAGCACGTAGGACTTGATGGGCAGCAGCTGCTCGACGGTGAGGTCGAACAGGCCGCCCTCGTCCTTCAGCGGCGGCTCCTCCGGCTCCACCGGCTGCGTCAGCGCGGCGGCGGCCACGTACCCGAAGTGGTCGATGTCCAGGCACTTGCGGCTCGCCAGGTAGTAGATGCGCTCGCGCAGCTGGGCGGGGCAGGAGCGGGCGTTGGGGCAGCGCAGGTCGACGTCGCCTTCCTTCATCGGCCGCAGCGGCGTGCCGCACTCGGGGCACTCGGACGGCATCACGAACTCCCGCTCGCTGCCGTCCCGCAGGTCAGCGACGGGGCCGAGGATCTCGGGGATGACGTCGCCCGCTTTGCGCAGGGCGACGGTGTCGCCGATGAGGACGCCCTTGGCCTTGACGACCTCCTGGTTGTGCAGCGTGGCGAACTCGACCTCCGAGCCGGCCACCGTCACGGGCTCGACCACCGCGTACGGCGTGACGCGGCCGGTGCGGCCGACGCCCACCCGGATGTCGACGAGCTTGGTGTTGACCTCCTCCGGCGGGAACTTCCACGCGATGGCCCAGCGCGGCGCGCGCGAGGTGCTGCCCAGGCGCCCCTGGAGCGGGATCTCGTCCAGCTTGACGACCACGCCGTCGATCTCGTGCTCCACCGCGTGCCGGTGCTGGCCGTAGTAGGCGATGAACTCCCGGACGCCGTCGAGCGAGTCGGTGACCTTGCTGGCCCGGGCGGTGGGCAGGCCCCACTCGGCGAGCAGGGCGTACGCCTCCGACAGCCGCTCCAGGCGCAGGCCGCGCAGGGCACCGATGCCGTGGACCACCATCTGCAGCGGCCGCGAGGCGGTGACCTTCGGGTCCTTCTGCCGCAGCGAGCCGGCCGCCGCGTTCCGCGGATTGACGAAGGGGCGCTCCCCAGCCTCGACGAGCCGGGCGTTCAGCTCCTCGAAGCGGTCCATGGGGAAGAAGACCTCGCCGCGGATCTCCA
>k87-732462_pt1 | contig 10639 bp, 10 predicted proteins | sample MGYA00084031_6733416 | MGnify analysis MGYA00084031
ATAGGTGTTAAAACGGCTTTTGATCTAAAAATAGTCAGCAACCAGTCTTTGCTACATGATTATTCCATTTATCTTTAAACCCTCTTTAATAACATGGGATCACACACAACAAAAAACCCCTTTCTCCAAATTGATTGGGGAAAGGGGGTTCGTTCATATAACTTATTGGTCAGCCCGCTTAATCCAAGCCGGCAATTCATTCAGCAGATCCGCAACCGCCACTTCCTTACTCTCGCCCGAGCGGCGCAGTTTGATCTCAACGAGACCCTCACCCGCTTTGGCGCCCACAGTGATCCGGACGGGAATGCCGAGCAGGTCGGCATCTTTGAATTTCACGCCTGCCCGCTCCAAACGGTCGTCAAACAGAACTTCGATGCCCGCTTGCTTCAATTCCGCATACAAGCTCTCGGCCACCTTGCTCTGCTCTTCATTCTTCATATTGACGGCAATCAGGTGTACAGTGAACGGCGCCACCGCAACCGGCCAGATAATGCCGTTTTCATCATGGTGCTGTTCAATGACAGACGCCACCACACGGGAAATACCGATTCCATAGCAACCCATGATGAAAGGTTGTTCCTTTCCATTTGCGTCCAAGAAACGGGCGTTCATCGCTTCACTGTAGCGTGTGCCCAGTTTAAAGACATGGCCCACTTCAATTCCGCGCTTAAAGTGGATCGCGCCGCCGCAACGCGGGCAAACGTCACCTTCTTGGATGTTGCGCAGATCGCCCACCAAATCGACAGTAAAGTCACGATCAACCTGAACGTGCATCAGATGGGCGTCTACTTCATTGGCACCCACAATCAGGCTGCCCAACTGCATGACGGCTTGGTCAGCCAGCACCTTCACCTGTTCCTTCAAGCCGACCGGCCCCACAAACCCGCTCGGAACGCCAGCCACTCGGCGAACCGTTTCCTCGTCTGCCAATTCACACACGGTGCCTTCCAACAGATTTTTCACTTTCACATCATTCACTTCGTGGTCACCGCGCACCAGAACCAGCACAGGTTCACCGTCAACAACGAACAACAAGCTTTTCACCAACCGTTCCGGGCCCACTTGCAAGAATGACGCGACTTCTTCAATCGAGCGTTTTCCTGGGGTAGCTACCTTTTCAACAGCTGAGCCTGCCACTCGCTCCTCTGCTTGCGTTTCGCTGACAACGGTCGCCATCTCAATGTTAGCCGCATAGTCGCACGAAGCACACATCGCGATCGTATCTTCGCCAGCATCAGACAAGACCATGAATTCATGGGTGCCTTTCCCACCAATTGCCCCTGCATCCGCTTCTACCGCACGGAAGTCAAGGCCCAATCGGGTGAAAATGTTTTGGTAAGCTTGGTACATGTCTTCATACGTTTTGTCAAGCGACTCCCGATCAGCATGGAAAGAATAGGCGTCTTTCATCAAAAACTCACGCCCGCGCAACAGGCCGGAGCGAGGCCGTTTTTCATCACGGAATTTGGTTTGGATCTGGTACAGGGACATAGGCAGTTTTTTGTAGGAATTGATCTCTCCCCGCAACAGATTGGTAATAACCTCCTCATGGGTCGGCCCAGCCGCGAATTCCCGGTCATGGCGGTCTTTCACTTTGAACAGTTCCGGGCCGTACGCGTCCCAACGACCCGTCTCTTGCCACAGTTCAGATGGATGGAGTGCTGGGAGCAACAACTCTTGGGCTCCAATGCGATCCATCTCTTCCCGCACGATGTTCGACACTTTGTTTAAGACGCGATATCCCAATGGCAGATATGTATAAATTCCCGCCGCCAATTGGCGGATATATCCCGCCCGTAACATCAATTGATGGCTGACCATTTCCGCTTCACTTACCGTACGCAAAGTCGGCATAAGTGCATTTTTTTGCCGCATACAACAATCCCTCTCTTTTTCCATTACGCTACATCACTCATAATCATACAAAAAATCACGAAGAGATAAAAGCCGATGTTTTATTTCCCCTTCGCTTCACACATGACAAATGGCATCAGGTACATCGTTTCCCAACACTTCAACAGCCCACTTAATTGGCTTGGCACGCATCGGATGCAAATTCACGACATGAGAAAAACCGAAGCCCATCTTAGATGAACTTCGGTTTAATTGAAACCTACGAAAAAAAGATCTTTCTGATGTCGTTGTATGTAACGAAAATCATCAGCATCATCAACAGTGCAAAGCCGACAAAATGCACCATGCTTTCTTTCGTGGGGTCAATCGGCCGGCGACGGATTGCCTCCAAACCGATAAAAACAAGCCGACTGCCATCTAGGGCCGGAATAGGAAGCAGGTTGAAAATCCCCAAGTTTAAACTCAACAGTGCGGTGATCTGGATCAAAGGTTCGATCCCGCTCTGAGCGGCCTTCCCGGTGATATTACCCATCTGGACCGGACCACCGAGGCTCTCAACAGACATTTGGCCTGTCACCAATTTGCCAAGGCTGTCCACGATCATAACCGTCCAGTCATACGTCTTGGTAAATCCTGCACCGATCGCTTCCCCGAACGAAGCATCCCGTCTCATCTCATCTTGGAGAAACTGCACACCGATTTGATACAATTCCCCATTTTTTTGAGGGGTGACCCCGAATTCCTTCACCTGCTCACCGCGTTTGACGGTCACCTTCACTTCCTGGCCTTTGGACTCGATCAGCGCATACCGCAATTGATCCATATTCCGGACTTCTTTGCCATCAACCGCCGTGATCAAATCCCCCGCCTGGATACCGGCTTTGGCTGCAGGCGAATTGGCCACTACTTCATCCACTGGCAACCGATCTTCGATTCCGGACATCATCGTAAGCACGGTAAAGAGGATCACCGTTAATACAATGTTGAACAAGGGACCAGCAAAAATGGCCATCGCCTTTTGACCAGTCGTTTTAGAACCGAACTGACGATCCAAAGGTGCGATCTGCATCACATTTTTCTGATCGTAATGAATCATCGCCTGGGGATGCAGTGCATAGCGATGCTCGCGGCCATCTTGATCTTCGAGCAAGATGTAAAGCTCCTTCTCCAAGTCAGCCTCCACCACGCGACCCATTACGACCGCTTGATCTTGTTGCGGCGGCTCGTAAAGGTAGACATGATCCAGCTTGTCTGCCGTCTGCGTAGCATAAACAAGCGTGCCCGTTTTCAGCTCCACCAACTCGGCATCTTCACCAGCCATGCGCACAAAGCCGCCCAACGGCAAGGCCCGAATCGAATACAACGTTTCCCCGTGAATCTTACCGAAAATCTTCGGTCCAAAACCGATCGCAAACTCCCTGACCAATATCCCTGCACGCTTGGCGAAGAGAAAATGGCCCAACTCATGGATAAACACCAAAAAACTCAGCACCAATATAAACACAATCACTTGTTGCATGGGTTTTCACCACCATCCGGTAATCAACAGCCTCAAACCATCTACACCGAGTGCAGCATGACGTCGGAAGCAAATTGCCGTGCCCACATGTCGGCTTCATCAATTTCTTCCAGCGATGGACAGGAAACCAGAGTGTGCGCATTTAGCGCTCGCTCCAACACTTCTTCGATCATCAAGAAGGAACAGTTTCCTTTGAGGAAGGCGGCGACTGCAACTTCATTGGCCGCATTTAAAACGGTCGTCATGGTCCCGCCAGCTTTACCCGCTTCATAAGCCATCCGCAAACACGGATACCGGTTAAAATCAGCTGGGCGGAAATCGAGCCGAGCCAGCTTCAGCAAGTCCAACCGCTCTGTCATCAGCGGCAACCGGCGCGGATAGGACAGCGCGTATTGGATAGGCACTTTCATATCCGGTGTGCCGAGCTGAGCCATGACCGCCCCATCGCGAAATTCGACCAAGGAATGAATAATGCTTTGAGGATGGAGAATTACATCTATTTTCTCATATGGCAAATCAAATAACCAGTGTGCTTCAATCACTTCGAAGCCTTTGTTCATCATCGTTGCCGAATCGATGGTGACCTTGGCGCCCATGGCCCAGTTCGGATGTTTCAACGCCATTTCCACAGTGACGTCTTTCAACTCTTCCCTTGTGCGATCCCGGAAGGACCCACCGGAGGCGGTCACCAACAACCGCACAACATCTTCAAAATGTTCTCCGTTCAAACATTGAAAGATCGCGGAATGCTCGCTGTCGACGGGAAGAATGGGGACACCGTTCCGTTTGGCTTCGGCTGTGACGATATGACCTGCCGTCACCAGTGTTTCTTTGTTGGCTAAGGCCACTTTCTTCTTCGCCCGAATGGCGGCCAAGGTAGGCCTTAACCCCGCACTCCCCACCAACGCCGACAAAACAACCGTCGCATCCTGATGTGCCGCCACTTCTAGCATGCCTTTCTCGCCCCACAACACGTTGATGTGGGATGGGATTTCCCGTGCCACTCGCTCAGCCGCCTCTTTCGTTTTCATGGCGACAAGCAATGGTTGAAATTGTTTTACTTGCTCAATCATTTTATCGACATTGGTTCCGGCAGCCAGGGCAACCACTTGATATTCCTCTGGATGCTGTGCAACCACATCCAACGTACTCGTCCCAATTGAGCCCGTCGAGCCGAGAATCGCTATCTTCTCCGGCATCTTTATTCCTCCCCTTTACACCACCTGAAACAGATACAAGATGATAAACGTGAAAATAAGACTATCAAAACGATCCAACACACCGCCATGTCCGGGCAATATGGTGCCGGAATCCTTCACGCCTACACTTCGTTTCCAAGCGGACTCCACCAAATCGCCCACTTGCCCCACGATCGTGATCAGCAACCCGATTCCAATTGCAAACATAAAGTTGCCTAATCCCGACACAATGCAGATGATCAGACTCATTATCAGTCCAAACAGCACTCCGCCAAGCGATCCTTCAATCGTCTTATTGGGGCTGATGTCCGGCCACAATTTACGTTGGCCCCATCGTTTGCCGATGAAATACGCCCCTGAATCATTGGCCCACGTTACCAAGATCGCCAACAACGACCATGTCAAACCGTTCGGTTTCCAAATCGTCTGCATCATGTAGGAAAACCCATACCCTATATATATGGCACCGACAAACAGATAAGCCATCTGAAAGAGATCAAACCGATTTCGGCTCAGAACGATCAGAACCATGTAAAGGGCAAGGCCACACATCATGGGGGCGGGGTCCTGCAAGAAAGCCGCTGTGGGCACCATATGCTCTTTCATCAAGCCGCTTAAAAACAACAGCGCAACAATCCCGACACCGATGAGCGTTTGCAAGCTGGTGAGGGGAGTCCGATTCATTTTGGCATATTCCAAAAACGAAAGAACGGCCAACAAAAACATCATACCCGTATACAGCCAACCGCCTGCATAGGCGATGAGCAAGAATCCCACAGCCCCTAATACACCTGTAATGATACGTTCCTTCATATACTATTCCCCTGTCTATTACACCGCTCCAAACCGACGCGAACGACGTTGAAAGTCTTCGATCGCTTCATAGAATATTTCATCGGTAAAGTCAGGCCAAAGTACATCCGTAAACAACAGTTCGCTATACGCCAATTGCCACAACAAGAAATTGCTGACGCGGATTTCCCCGCTGGTGCGAATGACTAAGTCGGGATCAGGCAAACCCTTAGTCAACAAATATTGACTCATCAATTGTTCATTCACTTGTTCCTTATCAATATGACCATTTTGTACGTCATCTATAATCCGGTGAACGGCTTGAAGGATTTCATCCCGAGAACCGTAATTGATCGCAAAATTTAGGATAAGACCCGTATTATCTTTGGTTTTCTCTTCAAACGCCAACAGGGCTTGCTGGGTGGCCGAGGGAGTTTTGCTTTTCTCGCCCAGCATTTGAACTTTCACGTTACGCTCGATCAATTCATTCAAGTCGGTCTTTAAAAATTCAATAGGCAATTTCATCAAGTATTCCACTTCGTCTTGCGGACGTTTCCAATTCTCTGTGGAAAAGGAATAGAACGTTAGCACTTTGATTCCCAGCGCATCAGCGGCGCGGATGGTTTCGCGCACACGCTTCATTCCTTGGGCATGGCCCGCTGTCCGCGGAAGGCCGCGCTTTTTGGCCCATCGGCCGTTTCCATCTGTGATGATGGCAACATGCTCCGGCAAGGGCGCAGACTTGATGGATTCCAACAGTTCCTCTTTCGTTCTTTTTGCGCCTTTATCTGGATTTTCTGCACTTACAAAGCGCTTCAGCGATTTGATCATAGAACATTCCCCCGAACCAAGAACTCATCTCGCCAGGGCGTGTCATAAAAACGGCGCCCGGCCGTCTGACTTGATCAGACACGCCCCAGACAAGCAAGGCTAATGTAGATAGAAAACCCCCTCGAAAGCGAAGGGGTTCCCACCCAGACCATGCTCTATTGAACCACGTTAAATCTCCATGATTTCTTTCTCTTTGTCTCCCACCACTTGGTCCACTTCTTTGATGAAACGGTCTGTCAGTTTTTGAATTTCTTCTTGGCCACGACGGGAAGTGTCTTCAGGAATGTCTCCGTTTTTCTCCATTTTTTTCAGCTCATCATTGGCATCCCGGCGAACGTTACGGATGGCGATTTTCGCTTCTTCACCCATTTTGCGCGCCACTTTTACCAATTCAGTCCGGCGTTCTTCCGTCAGTGCCGGAATGGTGATGCGAATGACACTCCCGTCATTGGTTGGGGTCAACCCCAACTCCGATTTCAAGATCGCACGCTCAATCTCGTTCAGGACGGATTTGTCCCAAGGCTGGATCAACAGCGTGCGCGGGTCCGGCGCCGAGATGTTGGCGGTTTGGTTGATTGGCATCTCAGAACCATAATATTCAACCATCACCTTATCCAGAATCGCAGGATTAGCCCGTCCCGCACGCAGTGTCAACAAGTCTTTCTTCAACACTTGGATGGCCTTGTCCATTTTGTCTTGCGCCTGGTTTTTCACCTGGTTCATGCTTATACGCTCCCCTTTACCAATGTTCCAATATGTTCTCCTAATAGAACGCGGCGAATATTGCCTTCTTCAGAGATGTTGAAGACAATCAGCGGAATATTGTTGTCCATGCACAGTGAGGAAGCAGTGGAGTCCATCACCTTCAGCCCTTTGCTGAGGATCTCGAGGTATGTGAGCGATTCATATTTTTCCGCATTGGGATCTTTGGAGGGATCGGCTGTGTAGACGCCGTCCACACCGTTTTTCGCCATCAAGATCACTTCCGCCTCAATTTCGGCAGCCCGAAGCGCGGCGGTCGTGTCTGTAGAGAAGAATGGGTTGCCGTTTCCAGCTGCAAAAATCACGACACGCCCTTTCTCCAGATGGCGAATTGCGCGCCGGCGGATGTAAGGCTCGGCCACTTGCCGCATTTCAATAGAAGATTGCACACGGGTGGGGACGTCCATGCTCTCCAGCGCATCTTGCAATGCGAGGGAGTTCATCACTGTAGCCAGCATCCCCATATAATCGGCCGTGGCCCGGTCAATGCCCCGCTCGGACCCTTTAATCCCACGCCAGATGTTGCCGCCGCCAACCACGACAGCCACTTCCACGCCAAGTTCCACAACCTCTTTGATCTGTTTGGCCAAAGAGTGAATCACATTAGATTCGATGCCGTAACCCATTCCTCCTGCCAAAGCTTCACCGCTCAACTTTAAGACAACCCGTTTGTACTTGGGAGTACTCATGACGTTCCTCCGTTCCAACCAATATGCAACTTGTCTTAAAAAAAGGGGAACACATTGGCCGTGTTCCCCTATATAACTGCCTTAGTCTTTCTTCACTTGAGCCATTACTTCTTCTACGAAGTTGTCTTGGCGTTTTTCAAGACCTTCACCCATCTCGAAGCGGACGAAACGGCGAATGTTGATGTTTTCTCCAATTCTGGCGATCAATTCTTTGGTTACTTGGTCAATCGTTTTGTCGGAGTCTTTCACAAATGCTTGGTCAACCAAGCAGATTTCTTTGAAGTGTTTGGTCAGGCGGCCTTCCACCATTTTGTCGACGATGTTAGCCGGTTTGCCTTCTTGCAGGGCTTGTTGTCTGAGGATTTCACGCTCTTTTTCGATCTCTTCTTGTGGGATTTCTTCACGACGAACATATTTGGGGTTCATCGCGGCAATTTGCATCGCAACATCTTTAACGAATTGACGGAAATCTTCGTTTTTGGCAACGAAATCGGTCTCACAGTTTACTTCAACGAGCACTCCGATCCGTCCGCCAGCATGTATGTAGGATTCAACAATCCCCTCAGCCGCAATGCGGTCCGATTTTTTCTCAGCTTTGGCGATCCCTTTCTCACGCAGGTACTCGATCGCTTTGTTCATGTCCCCACCTGTTTCGGTGAGTGCTTTTTTACAATCCATCATGCCTGCGCCGGTTTTTTCGCGCAGTTCCTTTACCATAGCAGCAGTAATTGCCATGTGAGGTCCTCCTTAAGTTTTTTGCGTATAAAAAGGGGTGGGCAAGAAACGCATTTGTTTCATGCCACCCTCTTTCACTCATTAAGAAGCAGTTGTGCTTTGTTGCTCGCCTTGACGACCTTCCAAAATCGCATCAGCAATTTTGCCGGTGAACAGACGAACGGCACGGATGGCATCATCGTTACCCGGGATGACATAATCGACTTCGTCCGGATCGCAGTTGGTGTCAACAATCGCCACGATTGGGATGTTGAGCTTGCGAGCTTCGGCCACCGCGATGCGCTCTTTGCGCGGGTCGATCACGAAGAGAGCGTCAGGCAGTTTTTTCATGTGCTTGATACCGCCCAGGAATTTCTCCAGTTTGGCTTGCTCCTTCTTCAGAAGAATGACTTCTTTTTTCGGAAGCACATCAAACGTGCCGTCTTCTTCCATACGCTCCAAATCATGCAGGCGCTCGATGCGTTTGCGGATGGTTTGGAAGTTGGTGAGCGTACCACCCAACCAACGGTGGTTCACATAGAACATATCGCAACGCGCAGCTTCTTCTTTCACTGCCTCTTGCGCTTGTTTTTTGGTACCAACGAACAGGACGTTGCCGCCGTTCGCAGACAGTTCGCGTACGAAGTTGTACGCTTGTTCCATCATTTTGACGGTTTTTTGCAGGTCGATGATGTAGATTCCGTTACGTTCGGTAAAGATGTACTTGCTCATTTTGGGGTTCCAACGACGGGTTTGATGTCCGAAGTGTACCCCAGCTTCCAACAATTGTTTCATGGATACAACTGCCATATGGGTAAGTCCTCCTTAAGTTTGGTTTTTATCCTCCGCCGAAGTCATCGAGGACAGTAACCGGGATCATACCGGCACCACCTGCCCGCTACCTCGACGTGTGTGTTCGCACCATTCAAGAATATACCATATCCATATTCGGCTACGCAAGTTGTAATCGCGATTTGTTAAGAACTGCGTAGTTTTTCCAATGCCGGTGATAGATGGTCATTTAAAATCTTGATATGCGTCCCTTTCATTCCTAACGAACGGGATTCGATAACACCCGCGCTTTCCAGCTTGCGCAAGGCGTTAACGATAACCGAGCGGGTGATTCCGGCCCGATCCGCAATGCGGCTGGCGACCAGCAATCCTTCTTTGCCATCCATCTCTTCAAAAATCTCCTCGACCGCCTCAAGCTCGCTGAAGGACAGAGATTCGATTGCCAATTGCACCATAGTCCGGCATCGGGCGTCCCCCGCCGCTTTCTCCGCTTTTTGGCGGAAAATCTCCATGCCGACGACGGTCGCCGCCACTTCCGCCAACACCAGATCATCATGGACAAACGGATTACCCAGGCGCGCGAGCAACAATGTACCCAGCCGCTCACCCCCTCCCTGGATGGGAACAATGGTGAAATAAGGGGAAAGCGGCGCCGGGTTGGCAAAATGTAATTCGCCCAGCGACTCAATATTGGCGTTCGTTTCTGAGAATCCGAGCAATTGGGCGTTGATTTCGGCAGAAATCTTTTCACCCGCATTCATATTTTCAAGCTCCACTCCGGTTCCCGACACAGGACTTCCACATCCCAATATTTTCCCTTTGCGGCTGATCACATAGATGTTGCATGCGATCACCTCGCTCATGATGCGGGACATCTCCATAAAGCTGACCGCCCGTCCCTCTGCCTGTTGCAACAAGCGATTGATTCGCCTCGACTTGGACAGGAGATGCATCGCCCTCATTCTCCTCTCTATAAGATGTATTGACTCAAATCGCGATCCTCGGCAATATCCTGCAGGCGCTGTTTGACATATTGCGGCGTAATCGTAATTTCGCCCATTCTGATCTCAGGAGCCTCAAACGACAATTCTTCCAGAAGGCATTCCAGAATGGTGTGCAATCGCCGCGCTCCGATGTTTTCCGTGGAACGGTTCACTTCAGCGGCCAAGCGGGCCAATTCCTGAATGGCTTCAGGAGTGAATGTCACCTGAATCCCTTCGGTTTCTAACAAAGCCGTGTATTGTTTGATCAAAGCACTTTTCGGCTCAGTCAGAATGCGAACAAAGTCGTCGGCGGTCAAGTCATCCAGTTCAACCCGAATAGGGAACCGTCCTTGCAATTCGGGAATGAGATCGGAAGGTTTGGACACGTGGAAAGCCCCGGCAGCAATGAACAAGATATGGTCGGTTTTGACCGGGCCGTATTTGGTCATCACTGTAGAGCCTTCTACGATAGGCAGAATGTCCCGCTGAACCCCTTCTCGGGAA
>k87-138739_pt1 | contig 10636 bp, 10 predicted proteins | sample MGYA00084031_6733416 | MGnify analysis MGYA00084031
TGCTGGTGCAAGTTGTCTTTATCGTCCTGTTCGGTGCCTTCGTTTTGTTCCGGCTGCTTGGCAAAGACTATGACGCCGCGGTAATGGTCGCAGGGTTCACAGGACATGGACTTGGAGCTACACCGAATGCGATGGCGAATATGGCCGCGGTGACCGAGCGCTTTGGGCCTTCGCGAAAAGCTTATCTGGTCGTCCCGATTGTGGGTGCCTTTCTGATCGATGTGTTCGGCATGCCGATCATTATTACGACGATCAATTTGTTCAAGTAAATTGCACGGTAAAGTCCTTCCACGCTGGAATTGTCCGGCTGGAAGGATTTTTTTGCTTGCAGCAATGCTTTGGAGAGCGGGGAGAGCCTTCTTTTGGGCCTTCCAACGTTGTATGTCCTTTTATAACCTGGATGGGGCAAGGATTTCGTTTTGAGAAAACAAGCTTGAAAGGAAAATGGAATTCGGCAAGAATGAAATACAGATAATACAATAGGAAGGGAATTTCGAGCTGCGCGCGGTTGTGCCAGCAGCAAACAAAGGCAAATGTTATAGGACGTGACACAGATGATTGAAGTAGCCGCGGCAATTATAGGAAATGAACAAGGACAGATATTGATTGCAAAGCGCAAAAAGGGAAAGTCTCAGGAAGGAATGTGGGAATTTCCCGGCGGCAAAATCGAGGAGGGCGAAAGCGTTGAGGCTTGCCTGAAAAGGGAATTGCTGGAGGAAATGAAGATCGAAATCGATCCGTACGAGCCCTTTGCCGTGAATGACCATCGATACGGCTCCACACATATTCGTTTGATAGCATACACGGCGCTATACGTTGGCGGTGAAATCGTTCTGACAGATCATGATGAGTTTCGCTGGGTGCATCCCAGTGAACTTCATGAGTATCCGTTTGCGCCGGCAGATCTGAAGTTTGTGCAAATGCTGCAGGAGACCGTATAATCGCTTGAAGGCCAAAATCCCTGGCTTGTTTTTTTTACTAAAGAAAAAACGCCTCCAAAACAGGCGTTTAATTAAGGAAAGCTATGCTACTTGGTCAGCCACTCTTTTACGGACAAGGTAGAAGAACCCGATTTGATCAAGGGATCGGCGTTCCCGATGGCAATGGCTTCTTCCAGCGATTCCGCCTTGATGAGGTATGCTCCGCCTGAAACATCGCTAAAAGGTCCGTATAGCTCCAGGCGGTTGTTTTGCTTTAATTGTTCCAAATGTTCGTAATGTCCCGGAATGTCGGCTGAATTGAAGCTTTCGGTTCGATTCGTTATGAGCAAATATCGGTTCATGGTTTCTCCTTGTGAAACAGTTTTTAGCGTTATTGTAACACAAGTTTCTCCAGTTTTTGCTGGAGAGCTTGAGAGAATGGTTATATATTCCAATCGCCAAGCATGATGCACCTTGTAAAAAAACCGGTTCGTTAACATGTCATTGAGGTTCAGGAATCTATTGAATGTGGTAGAGTCTATCAGTCTGTTTTATTGGCTTTTCCCACTCGGATGGTATCGAGGATGGCATACTGCTGCCGTGAATCTCGGGATGACGAGACACATCCGGCACCGGTGCGGTCTATGGACAGCTTGCAGGAGCATACGATGGAATGTCAGGAGCCGCCAAGGGTGCTCCAAAAAATGGTTAAAAAGGAAATCATATCGATACTTAAGTATGGTGGTTTGAACATTGAAAATACAATACGTTCAAAAAGAAGTGTTCCTCGGCAATCAAAAGTACTTTTGTCTCACAGTTGATACGGTCAATCTGTATTCATGCGAGTTCGACAAGAATATGTACATGATTTTCGGGGATCAGCGGGCATTGCAGGAGCTTGCTTGCATTTTTCTTCTCGCCAGTCAGAATAGAGACAAAATCATTTATTTGCGCCATACGGATAAGTTTCTGCCCGAAGATTTGCATTCGTTTTCTACAAGCGACAGAAATGATGAATTGGTTTTGCTGCACCATTCTTTGCAGGCGAACACCGGACTCTGGAAGGACCTGAGGGAGCGGTTTCGCACCCAAAAAGGGAACAAGAAAAGCTATACCTGCAACCCGAGAAGGTTTGCCGATCTCGGTCATGACGATTATCAAAAGTTTGCCTTCGCAGAAAACAAAGACAAGATATTGGTCAAAAGCAAATATGAAACGCTGTTTTTGATTGGCAGCAAAAGCGTATTTGAAGTGGCTTCCGGCTTGTTTGAGCCGCTTTCCAGAGCTGGTGCAGGAGAATATCGAAGAAATGGCGGACACGCTCATGTGCATCTCGACATTTTTACAGGAAAGCACCAGGGGTTATGCGTCGATTACTACGACAAGGCATTATGGAACAAAAAATAATGGATTCAGGGAAAGGTAGGAAACCGCACAAATGTCAAATCTGTTGAACGAATTAGCCAATGCCGAAAGCAAAACGCTGCGCCCAGAGATTCTCGAACAGCTTAAAGTGATTTCCGGCAAGATTGTCGCCTGTGACCCTCTTATTTCCCGGCATACCCCATTTGAGAGGACTATTCAGCCAGGTGCGTACCCAGTCATTGCCTGGTGGCACGTGGAAGAAAACTGCATCGCAGGAGCTGAACTGAAGCTTTCCGAGTCCCGGCCGGTTCGTTGGGAAATGGCTACAGTGCCTGGGCAGAATGTAGAAGAACTGGAAGAGGGGTATATATTCGGCTACCCGGTTGATACGGGCCTCGGATGTTTTGCTGATTTAAAAGCGATCGAGAAAATGGACGAGCTGGAGGAAAAGCTGCAAAGCGAACGCGGCGAGGATTTTATCAGCTTATACGACGACCTGATCGATGACTTGATGACCGAGCATGACGATGAATGGTGCAATGCGGTTACAGACGAGGATGCGGGACTCAATGTAATTATTTTTCGCTCAGGATACGGAGACGGCTTTTACGCTACTTATTGGGGGATTGACGAAAGCGGAAAAATTGTTTCGCTCGTAACCGATTTCCAGGTCATCTAACAAGCGATTGAAATAGAGAACAAGCTCGCTTGGCTCAAACAAAATGGCTACCAAACATTGTTCCTCCATTAGTAACAGCGACAAACGACATGAGCAGTCGCGTGATGAAAGGAGAGTCTTCGACAGAAAGCAAAGAAAGGAGCAAGTCTATGAATTTTCAACTGAAGGAAGCCATTGAAATTCTTGAGCGAACGCCACAGGCTTTGGAGCATTTCTTGTCCGGTGTATCCAATGGATGGCTGCAATGCAATGAAGGCGAAGGAACCTGGAACGTCTCCGAAGTGATTGAGCATCTGATAGAAGGAGAAAAACACAATTGGATACCGAGACTGGAATTTATGCTTCAGGAAGGAGAGGGGAAACCGTTTCCCCCGTTTGACCGTTATTCGCACTTGAATGAAAAGCTTGAACGATCGATTGAACAAAAGCTGCTGGAATTTACAATGATCCGAATGCAAAATATCGCCAAACTAAAGGAGCTTGTTGAACCGGAAGCGCATCTTGAGGTGACTGGCTCTCACCCTGCATTCGGTACAGTGAAGGTCCGAGAACTGCTGTCTACGTGGGTTGTTCACGATTTGACACATATAGCGCAAATCGTACGGGTAATGGCTGAAAGGTACAGAACGGACGTGGGGCCTTGGAAAGAGTATTTGGGCATATTGAAATAGCGAATTGCCTGTAAACGTGTAAGGACTGGAAAAAGGTCGTTCCATCAGAGAAAATTAACTTTCGATAGCAGACATCCTTTTGAAGCTGGTCTAAGCTAGGCTTGCCCGTTGTAAAGTCTTCTTTTCCGTTGATGGAACGCCGTGTGCGATGAAAGTCGCCCGCACGGTGTAGGCTCGAACGAAGCTCCTCGCAAGAAGAAGGAGATAAGTCGAGAATAGCGAAGAACCAGCGCCCATTTCAAATTTGCATGTCTTTGGCGTAACAAAACGCGCAGACGGTTCCGTAGTTGTCTTTTTAACCTTTGCGGAGCCTGCCGGTGCTGCCTCGGTTGCCTTTCAGTACTCTACAGACCAGGATACATGGGTAGATGCAGAGCCAGACAGACCTGTTACGTCCACAACAAGCTACCTGAACATCCGGCTGCCCGATCGTGCTTCCGGTTTGTATTATTTCCGGATGATCGTCGAAGAGGGCAAGCGTGCTGGAGTATCCAATGTGGCAAGTGGAAATATTTAGCAAAATGAGGGGGGCAGCCATCAACGGCCCTCGGGGTAGCCCGGGGGTTTTTTCGTATTTCTCGAAGAAGATAAAAAAGGAAATTTTATATTTATTGAAACATTTTTTGCCAATTAATCGTAACTATAAGTAGAGATACCCAAAAACTGGAGAAAGCGAGGGAGAGAGAATGAGAGAGCTTCATGCCGATGTTGTGATTATTGGCGGGGGAACAGGCGGATGTGCAGCAGCTCTGGCCGCAGCCAAATCAGGAAAATCAGTCATTATGACGGAGGAAACGGAATGGATTGGCGGCCAATTTACCAGTCAAGCAGTGCCGCCGGATGAGCATCCCTGGATTGAACAGTTTGGCTGTACGCGCAGCTATCGCACATTCCGCAACAGTGTCCGCGATTATTACCGCAATCACTATCCGATGACGGCCGAGGCGAGAGCAATTCCCAATCTGAATCCCGGCAATGGCTCCGTCAGCCGTCTCTGCCACGAGCCGCGGGTCGCTCTGGCTGTTTTTTATCAGATGCTCGCTCCGTATATAAACAGCGGGAGATTGACTGTTCTGACCAACCACAAGCTTCATTCCGTCTGTGTGGACGGCGATGAGGTGTTGTCCATCGTTGTAGAAGATACAAGGCATCATGAGCAGATCGAACTCGCGGCTCCCTATTTCCTGGACGCTACCGAATGCGGCGACGTGCTTCCTCTGGCAGGCGTGGAATATGTGCTCGGAGCAGAATCGGTGGAGGAGACAGGCGAGCCAAACGCCGTCGTCGGTCCGCCGCAGCCAAACGATATTCAGGCATTTACGTACTGCTTCGCCATGGATTATCTGGAGGGTGAAGACCATACGATTGAAAGGCCGGAAACCTACGGCTTCTGGAGAAGCTACAAACCGGATTTCTGGCCGGACAAGCTGCTTAGCTGGACAGGCTCCAATCCGCGAGACACCACGCAAGCTGTACGATATGAGCTGTTTCCGGGAACCGAGTATTTTCCGTTATTCACGTATCGCCGGGTAGCAGACCCCAAAAATTTCCGGGACGGCTTGTACAAAAGCGGGGTTTCCCTCGTCAACTGGCCGCAAAATGACTACTGGCTGGGCTCTATCATTGATGTACCGGAAGAAGAGCGGCAGCGCCACCTTTACATGGCTAAGCAACTGAGCATGTCGCTTCTGTACTGGATGCAGACGGAGGCTCCTCGCCCGGATGGAGGACAAGGATACCCCGGGCTGCGTCTCCGCAAGGATGTCGTCGGAACAGAGGACGGGCTTGCCATGTACCCGTATATTCGCGAATCCCGGCGGATCAAGGCTGAATTCACTGTACTTGAGCAGCATGTCAGCGCGGCATGCCGTCAAACGGGGAAGGCGGAACCATTCCATGATTCCGTCGGTGTGGGGAGCTATCGCATCGATTTGCATCCGAGTACCGCAAACCGCAATTACGTCGATGTCTCCACCTATCCATTCCAAATTCCGCTGGGCAGCCTCATCCCGGTGCGCGTGAACAACCTTTTGCCTGCAGCGAAGAACCTCGGCGTCACCCACATCACCAATGGCTGCTTCCGGCTTCATCCGGTGGAGTGGAACGTCGGCGAGGCTGCCGGATATTTGGCGGCATACTGCCTCGAATACGGCCTGACCCCTCGGGCTGTCCGCAATACGCCTGCGGAGCTGCAAAAGTTCCAGGCATTCTTGTATTCGGAAGGTGTGGAGTACTTCTGGCCGACGATGTACGCGGTGTAGACGAGGATCAGCGAGTGGTTCAGCGGTAAACGAACTGGCAACGCAAATAATCCCGATCAAGTCTTCCGAGTCCGGTATTGCGCCGGACTCGTTTTTTCATTAATAGGGAACCGGAAGGATAAAAGATAGAAGTATGAGAAACAGCCAGATGGCCTCTAGTGCCTCGGATTTTGAAACGGCTTGAAACGGTGGGACTCATTGGTCTTTTTCTGCAATGGGGGATAGAGGGAAGTGCAGTCGGATTAGAGTAGGTGCTTCAGTATTTTAATAGGAGAGGGGGAGCCGTACAAATAGCCTTACCTGTCCTTGCCATCCGTGAACATTCTTACGAGCTGCACAGATGCAATTAACGATAAAATCCAGGCAATGGCCGCCAGTCCGCTGTCCAACGAATGGCCTGTTGTAGCACTTGCCAGCGAATAGATCGCAACGGTCCCAAAAAGAACCATCAGCATTTTTAAAATTTGCATGAATCCTCCTATTTTTGCGGGAATCAGGTACGAATCATCCTGTTTGGATTAGATAGGGAAGCGACCCCGTTTAGCAGACCGCGATGTATTTACTTGCGTTAACTCACTGTTTTTTTATTATTTTACAAAAAAGGAAAGAAAGATACAAACTGGACCTAAGAAAAAAGCTGACACTTTCGAGAGTGTCAGCTTCCGTCTGGCGGTGACATGGGCAGTCTGGCCGTCCCCAAAGCCTAGCGAACTCGTATAGCTTATTTGCCGTCAATGATGGGAACAAGCCCATCCATCTTGATTTCCTGAAAGTCGATTCTCTCCGTGTCGACCTGGTAAGCATCCTTTTTCGGAACAGAATATGTGCGAATGAAGGAGCCGTTTTGAAAAATTTCATTGTCGTAATTCAAGCCGTCTACTTTCAATACGGTTTCTTCCGACAATGCCTCTCCTGGCAGCAGCACATGCAGCTTTTGATCTTTGTAGTAAGCCTGGAGGATTCGGCCGGTCTTGTTTCCAAACGGCGCTTCCAGCGGGAATTGCCCGCTTCGCTCCAGCGTAAAATGGCCTGTTTTCATTGTTGAAACGGTTGCACCATCAAACTTCAGAGACAGCTTTTGCGGAACATCGCCATAGTACAGGGAAGGAATCATATCCAGATAGAAGGAGTCAGCCATATGTCTATACCCCTGAATGGGGTTGCCGTCAGTTGCCGGCTTGTACTCCCTTCCCTGGTCATCCACCAGACGGGGATTGATCAAGCTTTGGAGTTCAAAGCCTTCCTTCGTTTTTGCCTGCAGATGTACCCGCGTAAGGGTCGGCGTCATTTCTATTTCTTCCATGGCGAGTTCGCGAAGCAGGTCCTGTTTCCCGAGCTGGGGCTGGTTGTTCGTAGCTGTCGGCTGAATGCTTTTCTTTGCCGAGACGACTTCCTCCGGCAAGGGCAGGGGGACTTCCACGAGGACCTCTTCGCCATTGTGGGATTGTTTCACGAGCTGGATGGGCAGAACCGGGTTTGGCTGTTTCAAAAGCGCATCCATGTCGTCGTCATCCATCATGTATCTCGACTTGAAAATAAGATAGTGGGTACCGTCGATTTGCTTCCATTCGTAGGACGTGCCACCTGTTTTCCCGATTTTTCCAATAGCGGTAGTCAGTTTTGCAAAAACGAAATCCGCTTTTTTCTCTTCATCATTTTCGCTTGCGACGTCGTCGATGATTTTCCCCGAGATCAGCATCGTGAAAATGACCCTGCGGTGGTCGATCATCGCTTCCTTGACCTCAACGGTATAACCGTTTTGCTCTTTTTTTACCGAATGCAAAATGGGGTAGCCGTTTCTAAGGGCATTGGCAAAACCTTCGTCAGGGGCCAGCCATTCGAATTTCGCCGTTGACTGGATCGCGTTGTTTTTTACGAATAGGCCTCCAAGGCCCAGTGGATTCCACACGGCTACTACCAGCGCACAGGAAACGGCGGCTCCGGTCATCCAAGCAGCTGTTTTCCACCGGAACTGCCGGTTTCGCTTTTCCACTTTATCCATCACTTTGGCTTCCAGCTCGGACAGGCGGAACGGATATTTTTGACGAAGCTCCTGCTTGGCTGATTCGGCAAATTCTCTCCATACACGATCTTCCTTCATCTTCCGGCCTCCTCGGACATGATCTTTCTCAACTGCTTTCGCGCCCGGCTCAATCTGGTCCGGACAACCTCCTGCGACACGCCCAGGATGTGGGCAATCTCCTTGATCGTCAAATCCTCGTAGTAGTGCAAGATGACGACCTGCCGATACTTGGGGGCAAGAGACATGACCACTTGAAAAATGTCTTCCCGATGCAGCCTGTTTTCCACTTCCTCCTCGACGCTGTCTTTGGCGTCCTGATCCAGCATGCTGCCCAGACGCTCATCCACCACCGTCCAAATATGGCGGAATGACCAGGAGCGAAAGTGCTTTTTCGCTTCATTCATGGCAATCTTGAACAGCCAGTGCTTGATGTCGCCTTCGCCGCGAAAGGAATCCAGTGCGCGATACGCTTTGATAAATACTTCCTGTGTGATGTCCTCCGCAACCGCGTGGTTTTTGACCGTCAGGCAGAGCAGATGGTACACCTTTTCCCCGTATTGCTGCATCAGCCATCTGAGGGTCGCTTCCCGGCTTCTCGTGAGCGTGATCGGCAGGGCTTCCAAGTCGTTCAATTGTTTCACCTCATTTATTGTTCCTACCAAGATTGATCCGGCTGAAGCAGAAAGTGTGACAAGAAACTTCATTTTTATCAGGGAACGAAGCCGGGATCGTTTGTCTCCATTTTTTTATTGATTTCCGTTCAACATTTCCGTTTCATTTTACAGACAAAAAATGTCGCACGGTGAAGGAGAATGTAGATGAATCTAGAAAATCTAATGATTAGGATAGATTTTCCAATGCCGAATACTCGAACAGAGGGGAACGAGATTGTTGCATGCACGATTAAAAGTCGCTTTGATCGCCAGTTGTTTTTTGTTTTTGCTGCTGCCGCCATCTTGGGTGCGGGCGGCTACCCATATCGAGGTAGCTGTTGATCAGCTGAATATTCGCAGTTCTCCGGGTACAACCTCCCAAATCGTCGGAACCATCACCAAAGCTACACGGCTGCCGATCATCAAGCAGCAGAAAGACTGGACACAGGTGAAGCTCACGGATGGGAAGACAGGCTGGGTCATCAATAAATACGTCAAAATGATTGAAATTCAGCAACCGAAATATGTTAAGAGCAATGTAGACATGCTGAATGTTCGGGCCGAACCGAATGCGACGGCACAAATTTTGCAAATCATCGACAAAACCGGCGTCTATTTGCAAACCAAAAAGCAGGGAGATTGGGCACAGATCAAGCTGTCTGACAAAGTGAGCGGCTGGGTCAATGCACGTTTTCTAACGGAAACGTCTGCTCCTGCCCCCAAACCGGCACCTGCTCCTGCGCAGCCGCCTGCGACCACGCAACCACCGGCTTTATCGCAGAATCCTGCGACCACGCAACCGCCAGTTTTTTCGCAGAATCCAGCAGCACCGCCAGTGCCAACGCCAATCCCGGCGACGACGCAGCCGCCATTGACGACACAGACTCCTGGTCCGTGGGAAGCACCTGTACCGTCAACAACACCTGCTGTCCCGGCTGCTCCGCCATCCTCATTTACGCCAAGCAATGGACAAGCCTCCGGCACGATTATGCTGTCGGAAGGCTATGTAATATTTAGCGCGCCGGATTTTCTAAGTCCCGTGATCGGCCAGCTAAATGCCGGCACGGCCATCAACCATTACGGATATGCGGATGGCTGGTACAAGATCAGCTTCAACGGCGTCTATGCCTATATTTTCAATCCTGTTGCAGGAGGGCAGCCTGGACAGGGACAGCCGGTCAGCACTCCAGGGGCCGGGGTAAGCACTCCGAATCCGGCGGGACAAGCTCAGGCATCGATTCGCGTAAAAAATCCCGACACGAATTTACGGTCTGGCCCCGGAACCGAGTACGCCGTCATTGGAACCGTTCAGCCCGGTGAAGTATACCCAATCGTGCAGACAGCAGGAGACTGGTATGTGATCCGTCGCGGCGACAATACGACCGCCTATATCGCAGGTTGGGTCGTTGATCGCATTCAGCCGGGAGGCCAGCCGGCGAATGGAACGAACGGCCTTGGCGTCGGATACAACCACGGCATGGTCGGAAATGAGACCGTCTACATCTACCACACACATAACCGCGAGTCGTGGCGAAATGTGGCCAGAAATACACAGGGCAGCTCAGTGGATGACCCCGAGATCAATATTACACTGGTCGGAAAAAGGCTCGGTGAGCTGCTGCAAACAAGAGGCATCCCCACGATGGTGAACCGGGACGACTTTGCGCAAAAGCTCGCGGAGCAAAAGAAAAGCTATTCGCTTTCCTATTCGGAATCGTACAAAGCTGTAAGCGCAGCTGCTGCGACAAGTCCGTACCTGAAATACATTTTCGATATTCACCGCGACAGCGACGAGCCTCGCAGCAAGGTTGCCATTACGTTGAATGGCAAGACGTATTCGCGCATCTTGTTTGTGATCGGGACGGCCAATCCGAACTATTTGGAAAACAAGAAGCTGGCGGAACATCTGCATGCCCGTCTGGAAGCCTCGTATCCCGGCTTGTCGCGGGGAGTTATTCTGAAAGGTTCAAACCAGGGGAATGGCGAGTACAATCAGTCCATTTCCGGGGGAAGCCTGCTTTTGGAATTTGGCGGAACGAACAACACATTGGAGGAGTGTTACAA
>k87-523635_pt1 | contig 10634 bp, 12 predicted proteins | sample MGYA00084031_6733416 | MGnify analysis MGYA00084031
CTGCTTGTGACGCAGGTTCTCGCAGATCACCATGACCCGACCGTTACGGCGGATCACCTTGCACTTCTCGCAGATCTTCTTGACGCTCGGCTGAACCTTCACGTCCGTCCAATCTGTTGTGGGTCCACAGGGTGTGAACACAGTTTTTCCCCAGCCGACGGGCTGGGGAAGTCTCTATAGGGGATTCCGGGCGCCGCGCGTCATCGCGCCGCAGGCCCGGTCTCGCCGAGCCGCGCCCCGGTGCGATCCGGGACCCGACCTCACTTGTAGCGGTAAACGATGCGGCCGCGGGACAGGTCGTAGGGCGAGAGCTCGACGACCACGCGGTCCTCGGGAAGGATGCGAATGTAGTGCTGCCGCATCTTGCCGCTGATGTGCGCGAGAACCTTGTGCCCGTTCTCGAGCTCGATACGGAACATCGCATTCGGCAACGGCTCGACAACCCGACCCTCGACCTCGATGGCCCCGTCTTTCTTCGCCATGTCCTCCGCGATCCTGGCCGTGTCCGCGACACCCGGTTGGTGTGGCGGCATTGACCCGGTTGAATCCGTGTTTGTCCGTTATCGTGTGTGCACCGGTCCGGCGAGGACTGGCACACGGTGCGCGCGTCGGGGACCTGCGTGGCGACACGCCGAAACCCGCACGCAATGCGCACCGACGATCTATGTTACGCGAATCCGCAGGCCAGGCCAAATCCCTGCAGCTCGGAGCCCTTCACACACCCCCGCGGGCGTCGTGGTCCGAGGCCGCGAATCCCGGGCCGTTGTCCGCGGCAAACACTCTCAGGGCTCGCCCGCGCTGGCAGACTGGTCACATGGTGGCATTTCTGGTCCGCACCGCGAGTGCCGCGGTGGCGTTGTGGGTGGCAACGCTGATCGTCCCCGGGATCGACTTCGTCGGCGGCTCCAACACCGCCGAGAAGATCGGGATCGCGCTGGTGGTCGCGGTGGTCTTCGGCCTGGTGAACGCCTTCGTGAAGCCCATCGTCCAGTTCATCTCCATCCCCTTCTACATCCTCACGCTGGGCCTGGTGCACATCGTCATCAACGCGCTGATGCTGGAGCTCACCGCGTGGATCACCCGCAACACCACCCACTGGGGCCTGGAGGTCGAGAGCTTCTGGTGGTCGGCGATCTTCGGCGCGATCGTCGTGTCGGTCGTCAGCTGGCTGCTGGCGCTCGTGATGCGCGAACCGACGGACCGATGAGCACGCGCGCCGACGTTCGCCCGCGCCCGGCGCGACGGCGCCTCGGGCTCGTCGCCGCCCTCTCCGCGATCGCCCTCGTGCTCTCCGCGTGCGGCAGCGACGAACCGGTCGACGAGCAGCGGTCGGTCACCGTGGTCGGCACCGGCCAGGTCAGCGGCGTCCCCGACACACTGCGCGCCGACATCGGCGTGGAGTCCACAGCGCGCGACGTGACCACCGCCCTGAACGAGACGAGCGCCAAGGTCACGGCCGTCACCGACGCGGTCGTCGCCGCGGGCGTGGAGCGCAAGGACATCGCCACCCGACAGGTATCGGTGAGCCCGCAGTACTCCAGCCCCGCCCCGGGCGGAAGCAGTCAGATCAGCGGCTACGTCGCCACCAACTCCGTGCGCATCACCATCCGCGACATCTCCAAGGCCTCGCAGGTCCTGGCGGCGGCAGCCACCGCCGGCGGGGACGCCACCCGCATCAGCAACGTGTCGTTTGCCATCGACGACAACTCCGAGCTGCTCGGCCAGGCCCGAGAGGAGGCCTTCGACGATGCCCGGAGCAGCGCCGAGCAGTACGCCTCGCTCGCCGGCGACTCCCTGGGCAAGGTGCTGACCATCAAGGGGACGACCAGCGGCCAGGAGCAGCCCGCCTCCCCCGGCGCCTACGATCGCGGCGTCGCCGCGGCGCCGGTCCCCCTCGAACCCGGCGAGCAGGAACTGACGTTCACCGTGACCGTCACCTTCGCACTCGACTGAGGCGTCGAACGGGCCGTCAAAGGCCGAGAGCGACCATCCAGCAGAAGATGTTCCGGGGGCCGTCCGGCTTGCCGGGTACGCGAAGCCGCTACGCCACAGACCGACAACTACTGGGGTGACAACTCCTCATCGACGCCGCATTCCGGTTTCACCGTGGTCCCGCGGGGTGATATGAGTGGACAGGGAAACGATCGAAGGAGTTGTCATGTCCGGTACCCGTGCACGCGCATTGACGGCAATTGGACTCGCGGCTGCGGCCGCATTCGCAGGTCTGGGTGTCTCCGCGCCTGCCGACGCGGCAGAGCCCAGGTCACTGAGCATCGAGGGCGAACTCGAGATCGCCCCGGATCTCGAACTCCTCGCGATCAAGGCCGAGGGCACCACCGACGAGAACGGCAAGACCACCGGCACCTACGAGGCCACGCTTCTGGCAGGCGACGACGATTACCCCCTGCCCTTCACGGTGAAGGGCCCGATCACCTGCATCCACACAGGCAAAGACGTCGCGTCCCTGGTGTACCCGATCGCAGCGACCACCCCCGACCTCGTGCCCGCGGCCCTGAAGAACGCACTGGCCATACAGATCACCGTCCGAAAGGGCATCCAGGACAAGGTCGGCGTGAACGGACCGGCACCGACCGGCTCGTTCTCCGGCTGCGCCCCGGCCGCAACGCCCTTCGACTTCGACGGCGACATCGACATCAAGTGACGCGCAGTTCCCCCAGACGAAATCACAAGACCGAAACCCGTTGTCGCCTGCGGAGTATCACCAGCACGCGCGTAACCGTTCGGTTGGCGGCGTGTCGGTGACAGCGTGCGAACACCACGCCGATCATCGCCTCCGTACCGGTGTCCTCGGCCTCGATGCCGGACATCTGCCGATGGCCGAGCCACGGATCGACCTGTCGGCGGTTCGAGTCGAACGTCCTGGCATCCTGGATCGGTGCGAGCCGTCATCCAGCGAGTCAGCCAAGCCCGCGTGACCGTCGACGGCGAGGTCGTCGGCGAACTCGACATCCGCGACGGAGGAAAGGGGATCGTCGCCCTCGTCGGGGTCACCCACGACGACACCTCCGAACACGCGGCGAAACTCGCCGACAAGATCTGGCGCCTGCGGATCTTCGACGGAGACGGCGGACCGGAGCGGGCCGCATCCGACATCGACGCACCGATCCTCGTCATCAGCCAGTTCACCCTGTACGCGAACACCGCCAAGGGCCGCCGGCCGTCCTGGAACGCCGCGGCGCCCGGGCCCGTCGCCGAACCGCTCGTCGCAGCGGTCGTCGACTCGTTGCGCGCGTCCGGGGCCACCGTGGCGACCGGACGCTTCGGCGCGCACATGCACGTGGAGCTCGTCAACGACGGTCCGGTGACCTTGATCCTCGACGTCTGAGGACTTTCTCATCACGACCGCAGACGGACCGACGACTAAGGTCATCTGACGTGGGACGAATCACCGCTCGACGCCGCGTCACCCGCATCCGCCGCGATGCGGACACCACGCAGCGCGCCGACACCCTGGCCGTCGAGGAGCCGCTGGAGATGCGGGTCGGCGGGCAGCCACTGGCGGTCACCATGCGCACCCCCGGCAACGACTTCGAGCTGGTCGCCGGCTACCTGGTCTCAGAGGGCGTGATCACCCGCGGCGCCGACTACACGACCGCCCGCTACTGCGCCGGCACCGATTCGACCGGCGCCAACACCTACAACGTCGTCGACGTCTCTCTGGCCGCCCACGTGCCGCCGCCGGAACCGGCTCTCGTCCGCCGGAACGCCACGACCAGCGCATGCGGAGTCTGCGGCAAGGACTCGATCGACTCGGTCCACACGGCGTCGATCTACGAGCCCGAGACCGATCCGCTGATGGTCGACGTCGACACCCTGCTCGATCTCCCGAACCGGCTCCGCGCCGAGCAGAGCGTCTTCGACAAGACCGGCGGCCTGCACGCCGCGGGCCTCTTCGCCGCCGACGGCACGCCGCTCGTGATCCGCGAGGACGTCGGCCGGCACAACGCCGTCGACAAGGTCGTCGGCTGGGCGGCCCTCGCCGATCGCCTCCCCCTGCGCGGGACGGTGCTGCAGGTGTCCGGCCGAGCGAGCTTCGAGCTGGTGCAGAAGGCCGCGATGGCCGGTATCCCGATGCTCAGCGCGGTGTCGGCGCCGTCGTCGCTGGCCGCCGACCTCGCCGAAGACCTCGGCATCACGCTGATCGGGTTCTCCCGCGGAGAGTCGATGGTCGTCTACAGCAGGCCCGATCGCATCCGGATGCCGATCACCGCCGGGTGAGGCCTGTCGGTCCCGGTCGCCCGGTCCCGAACCGTCCGGCCCGGCCCATCGGGCCCGACGCATCTCCACCCGGCGCATTCGGCGGCCGATGCCCGCCACATTCGGCGGCGCGACCTACTCCTTGCCCGACGCCGCGAGCTTGAGCAGTTGGCCCGCGGTGGCGTCGGGCAGGTACGCCCGTGAGATCGCCAGCCCGATCCGCGGCAGGTCCGACTCGTCGCGGAAGGCCAGGAACACCGGCTCATAACGAGGGTTGAACTTCTTCTTGAACGTGTGCAGCGACCGGAACCCGTAATACGGCTCCAGTGCGGCGCCGAGCGCGTCGAGCAGTTTGTCCAGCGGCTCGGGATCGAAGTCCTCGGTGCGTGCCAGCGGCGCCCCCGACAGCGAGATGAATTGCGCACCTTCGTCTTTGAACGCCACCGCGGACGACGCGATGAGGTACTCGACGACGGGACCGAATCCGTCGGTCCGTCGACGCATGATGTCCAACGTCCAGCCCGCCACCTCACCGCCGGGCGCGTACACCGGCAGCCAGGACAGCACGCCGTGGACATTGCCGTCCGGGTCGACGGCCAGCGCGACCCGCACCTCCGGGTCCATCGCCTCCTCGACGCTTCCCAGGGTGAAGCCCATCTCCGGAAGACCCTTGTCCCCCACGCACTCCTCGGAGATGGCGCGCAGCTGGGTACGTACCGCGAAGGACTCGTCCGCGAGGGTGACCATCCGCATCGAGATGTCCTGTTTGCCGGCCTTGTTCAGCGCCGACCGCACGTGCTGCCACGGCTTGCCCTTGAACTCCAGGCCGGACAGGTCGACGATCGTGTCCTCGGCGATCTCCACGCTGCGCCGGCCACGGTCGACGAGGACCTGCGAAGTCGCGGTGCCGATGGAGAACAGACACGGTGTGGCCCCGGCGGATTCGGCAAGGTCGATGAACGCGTCCACCGCGACGGGCAGGCGCTCGGGTGCGCAGATCGGGTCGGCGAGGGCCAGGTGGGTTCCCACGTGATGCTGATAGGCGACCACCGAGGTGCCCTGATCGGTGAACTGGTAGGAGTGCCCGGCCAGGTCGTCATCCACGACATCGTCCCGCCGCCGTGTGCTCGCAGCAGCTGCTTGACCCGATCCACCGGGTCGGCGGCGGGGTCGGAACCCAGTGTCCCGACCTTGCGGACCCGCCACGGCACCGCGAACGCGAACCGCCCCGGGATGAGGATCGCGAGGAGCAGCGCCCACAAGAGCGTCGTGCCGAGCGTGACCGCGCCCTCGGTGCTGACGTCGGTGAACGCCACCAGGACCACGGCAAGCACGGTGAGCACGACGTTGAGTACGCCGAAGACGACAGCGACCCACCACGCCCACCGCTTGCCGCGACGAAGCTGGTCGGCGATCGCCACATTGATGACCGATCCGATGAGCATGGTGAAAACCGAGTTGTCGTCGGAGTCGGTCGGGCCGAGCGGGCCGCTGCTCGGGAACAGGAACACCATCAGGTTCGCCGCCGCGATCACCAGCAGCGCGGCGCAACCGAGCAGGCGCACCTCCCGCCGGGTCCGCGGGGTGTAACCGTGCTCGTTGGTGGCGAAGTATCGCTCCCCCACCACCAGCATGATCGCCGTGGCCAGAACGTATTCGACGGATGCGAGCGTGCCCTGGAAGAGGAAGGCGATCGCGACGATCGCCCCCAGGAGAAGACGGACGCGTAATCGCCAGGGCGAGCGCACGGTCGCCGAGGCGACCGCCACCGCCGACACCACCAGGGCTCCCACCCCGGTCGCGCGCGATTCGGACAGTTCTTCCGCCCAGCGCCACGAGGTCAGCTCGGTGGAGGCCAGCCATAGCAGGCCCGCGGTGAGCAGGCAAGCGATCAGGTGGCCGCCGACACCCACGAGCACCGCCTTCACGGTACCGAGTTGCCATTCGGCCCAACCCATTCCGACGAGGACGACGATGAGCGAGATGGCGTAGAGCCACGGCCCGGGTTCGACGAAGGCCGAGCTGATCGGCGTCCACCACTTGCCCTCGCGCAATGCCGGCAGGCCGAACGCCACCTCGTGGTACCAGGATTTGTCATTGGCGCGGCTCCACAGGGAGCCGGTGACGATACCGACGACCAGTAGGGAGACGAAGAGTGCCGCGGTGAACGGCAACCGCCGGGCAGCAGCGGACCACGACACGTCGAAGTGCATGATCAACGGTACGACGATCCGAGCCGTCGCACCGTCCGAGCCGGACAATCGGTGCGAACAGCGCCGTGCGGGAGACGAATGTGACGAGGCGGGACCGCGCCCGGCCGGTTCACCGGGGCGCCGCCGGGCCTACTCCGGGCGCGGGGTCAGGATTCGCGGGCCGTCGGCGGTGACGGCGACGGTGTGCTCCCAGTGGGCAGCGCGCGATCCGTCGTCGGTGACGACGGTCCAGTCGTCGTCGAGGACGGTCGTGTCCTCGGTGCCCAGGGTCAGCATCGGCTCGATGGCGAGGACCGAACCGATCACCAGCCACGGCCCCTTGCCGGGTGCGCCCTCGTTGGGAAGGAACGGATCCATGTGCATCTCACGGCCGATGCCGTGGCCGCCGTAGCCGTCGACGATGCCGAAGTGACGGTCGAACTTCTTCTCCGCCGCGCGGGTGCCGAGTTCGATGGCGTGCGAGATGTCGGTGAGACGGTTGCCCTCGATCATGGCGGCGATGCCGGCCTCCATCGACAGGCGCGTGGCCTCGGAGAGCTCGGCGTCGGGCCGCGACAGCTCTCCGACCCCGAAGGTCCAGGCCGAGTCGCCGTGCCAGCCGTCGAGAATGGCGCCGCAGTCGATGGACACCAGGTCACCCTCGGCGAGAACGACGTCGGCGGAGGGGATTCCGTGGACGACCACGTCGTTGACGGAGCTGCAGATCGATCCCGGGAAGCCGTGGTAGCCCTTGAACGAGGGCACGGCCCCGGCTTCCCGGATCACGGTCTCGGCGACCTCGTCGAGTTCGAGTGTGCTCACACCCGGCTTCGACGCGTCGCGCACGGCCACGAGGGCCTTGCCCACGACCGCGCCCGCCGCGGCCATGGCGTCCAGCTCACCGGCGGACCGGAACGGGACGCGCTTGCGCTTGCGAAAACTCATCGGCGGACGCTGGTCTTCGGGATCAGGCTGCGCCGAGGGCGCTCAGCACGCGCTGGTGGACATCCTGGATGTCGCCCACCGCGTCGATGGTCTTGACCTGGTCGCCGTAGTACTCGAGGAGAGGCGCGGTCTCCTTGGTGTAGACGTCCATGCGGTTGCGGATGACCTCTTCGGTGTCGTCGGCGCGACCGCGGGCGAGCATGCGCTCGACCACGACGTCGGTGTCGACGACGAACGAGAGCACCGCGTCGAGCGAGGCGTCGAGGTTCGCGAGGATGTCGTTCAGCGCATCGGCCTGCTCGGTCGAGCGCGGGAAGCCGTCGAGGATGAAGCCCTTTGCGGCGTCGGGCTCGCCGACACGCGCACGCACCATGTCGACGGTGATCTCCGACGGGACCAGGTTGCCGGCGTCGAGGTACTTCTTGGCCTCGATGCCGATCGGGGTGCCCTGAGAGATGTTGGCGCGGAAGAGGTCACCGGTGGAGATGTGCGGGATGCCGAGTGCTTCGCTCAGCAGCTCCGCCTGGGTGCCTTTGCCTGCTCCGGGGGGCCCGAGAATAACCAGTCTCACTTCAGGAATCCTTCGTACTTGCGTTGCATCAACTGACTGTTGATCTGTTTCATCGTGTCCAGACCCACGCCGACCATGATCAGCACGGCCGTGCCCCCAAATGGCAGGTTCTGGATGTTGCTGCTGTTACCGATCTCGAGGAACAGGTTCGGCAGTACCGCGATAATACCGAGGTAGATCGAGCCGGGAAGAGTGATGCGGCTCAGCACGTACCCGAGGTATTCGGCGGTCGGGGCGCCCGGTCGGATGCCCGGGATGAAGCCACCATACTTCTTCATCTCGTCGGCACGTTCCTCCGGATTGAACGTCACCGCGACGTAGAAGTACGTGAAGAAGATGATCATCAGGAAGTACACCGCGATGTAGACCCCGTTGCTGGGATCGGTCAGGTACTTCGTGACGTAGTCCTGCCACGTCGACTGCGTGCCGTCGGGGTTACGCGTGAGCTCGACGATCAACTGGGGCAGATAGAGCAGCGACGACGCGAAGATCACCGGGATGACGCCGGCCTGGTTGACCTTCAGCGGCAGGTAGGTCGACGACCCGCCGTACATCTTGCGGCCGACCATGCGCTTGGCGTACTGGACCGGGATGCGACGCTGGCCCTGCTCGATGAAGACGACGCCGGCGACGATCAGCAGCGCGGCGACGCAGACGAGGGCGAAGACGAGCCCGCCGCGGGTGTTGAGGATGGTGCGACCCTCGGCCGGGATGCGGGCGGCGATACCGGCGAAGATCAGCAGCGACATGCCGTTGCCGATGCCGCGCTCGGTGATGAGCTCGCCGAACCACATGACGAGCGAGGCGCCGGCGGTCATGACGAGCACGATGATCGCCAGACCGAAGATGCTGGAGTCGTGGATGACCTCGCCGCTGGTCGAGCACGACGCGGGAAGGAGCTGGCCGCGGTCGGCGAGGGCGACGATGCCCGTGGACTGCAGGAGCGCCAGGGCCACGGCGAGATAACGCGTGTACTGCGTCATCTTGGCCTGGCCGGCCTGGCCTTCCTTGCGCAGCTGCTCGAACCGGGGGATGACCACGGTGAGCAGCTGGACGATGATGGACGCCGTGATGTACGGCATGATGCCGATCGCGAACACCGACAGCTGCAGCAGCGCGCCGCCGGAGAACAGGTTGATCAGCGAGTAGACGGAGCTCGACTCACCGGCAGAGACCTCGTCGAGACATTGCCGCACGGCCTGGTAGTCCACGCCGGGCGACGGAACGGTCGCACCGAGGCGATACAGGATGATGATGCCGAGAACGAAGAGGATCTTCTTCCTCAGGTCCGGCGTCCGTATGGCCGCGAAGAGGGGGGAAAGCACTAACTCCTCCTAGAAACGACCACGCGAGGCGTACGTTTCGGGTCGGTCCCGACCCGATCCCCGTGTGCTCGGCAATCGACAGTGTTCGGTATGCGGCGATCCCGTGCGGGTGCGGCAAACAACGTCTGAAACTCTACAGTGATGCCGAAACAACCCGGCCGGGCGGCAGCGGTGCTGCCGCCCGACCGGCTGTTTCACTCCGTCAGAGCTCGGTGACGCTGCCACCGGCAGCGGCGATCTTCTCCTTGGCGGAGGCGGTGAACTTGTTGGCGGTGATGTCGACCTTGACGGTCAGCTCACCGTCGCCGAGCACCTTCACCAGCTTGTTCTTGCGGACCGCACCGGCGGCGACGAGCTCGTCGACGCCGATGGTGCCGCCCTGCGGGAAGAGACGCTCGATGTCGCCCACGTTGACGACCTGGTACTCGACCCGGTTGCGGTTGGTGAAGCCCTTGAGCTTCGGCAGCCGCATGTGGATCGGCATCTGGCCGCCCTCGAAGCCGGCGGGCACGTTCTTGCGTGCCTTGGTGCCCTTGGTACCGCGACCGGCGGTCTTGCCCTTGGACCCCTCACCGCGACCCACGCGGGTCTTGTCGGTCTTCGCGCCCGGAGCGGGGCGAAGGTGGTGGAGTTTGATGGTCATTGCTTAAACCTCTTCGACTGTCACGAGGTGGCGAACCGCGTTGATGAGGCCGCGGTTGATCGGCGTGTCCTCGCGGGTGACGGTCTGGCGGATGCCCTTCAGTCCGAGGGTCCGCAGGCTGTCACGCTGGTTCTTCTTGGTACCGATGGTGCCCTTGACCTGAGTGATCTTCAGCTGAGCCATGATCAGACCCCCTGTCCCGCGCGAGCGCGCAGCATACCGGCCGGGGCAACGTCCTCGAGGGGCAGACCACGACGGGCCGCGACCTCTTCCGGGCGCTGCAGCATCTTCAGTGCCGCCACGGTGGCGTGGACGACGTTGATGGCGTTGTCGGAGCCCAGGCTCTTGGCGAGGACGTCGCGGACGCCTGCGCACTCGAGCACGGCACGCACCGCGCCACCGGCGATCACACCGGTACCGGGGCTGGCCGGGCGGAGCATGACGACACCGGCAGCGGCCTCACCCTGGACCGGGTGGGTGATGGTGCCACCGATGAGCGGCACGCGGAAGAAGTTCTTGCGAGCCTCTTCGACGCCCTTCTGGATCGCGGCCGGGACTTCCTTGGCCTTGCCGTAGCCGACACCGACCATGCCCTGGCCGTCGCCGACCACCACGAGAGCGGTGAACGAGAAACGACGTCCACCCTTGACCACCTTCGAGACGCGGTTGATGGTTACGACGCGCTCGAGCTGGTTGCGGTCCTGGTCGCGGCCACCGCGGTCGCGGCGGTCGCGGCCACC
>k87-571419_pt1 | contig 10633 bp, 10 predicted proteins | sample MGYA00084031_6733416 | MGnify analysis MGYA00084031
ATTTTAAAGCACGGCCCACAGGCCGTCTATCCTGTCTCAGTTTTAGAAGAAAAAGCGCACGACATCATTAACAAAAGTACAACAAAAACATCAATGGCTTCCTTTGCTGCCGGCTTACCAGCCAACCCAATAATTATGGCAGCTGTCGGTGGTGCCGATGTTGTACAGTATTTTGCCTTTGCCATTAATATGGCCCAACAAATTGCCTACATCTTTGGTGAAGATGAACTTTTTGGTAGCAACACAGATACCTTGCCAGAAGAAGACAAAGTTAAGCTGATTATTTATCTTGGTGTCATGTTTGGCACTGCGGGTGCTGCTTCTATGATTGCTACGCTATCAAAGAAATCTGGTGAGTCGATTGGTAAAAGAGTAGCTATCCAAGCAGCTGTAATGTCAACACGTCATCCATTGGTTAAAAAAGTTGGTAGTCGTATTGGTCATAAAATCACGACAGCACACATTGAAAAAACAGTTACCAAAGCTATCCCAATTATCGGTGGCATAATTTCTGGCGGTTTAACATATGTCACATTCAAGCCGTTGGGGTATCGTCTGGCAAAAGTATTAGCGCAGAATTTAAAAAATAATCCGCAGTCGTAACTTAATTATAAAAAGGTCACTCTTTGCGAGTGACCTTTTTTTATTTTGCTGTCGTCGCTGTTGCCTTTTCTTGTTCTACTAAAATCTTGTCGTATTTCTTTGCAAATGGCCAGTAGACACCAACGGTGACACATAGCATTAACGCTTGCCACAACATCACTTTCCAACCACCTACAATAAATCCAGAGATGATTGGCGGCGTTGTCCATGGAACATAAGCACCATTTAAGGGTGGAATGACACCAAATTTAATGGCGTAATACGTACCGAAACCGGTAATAACTGGTGATAAAATGAAGGGTAAGATCATGACTGGATTCAAGACAATTGGAATACCAAACAAAATTGGCTCATTAATATTGAACATAGCCGGGCCTAATTCGAGCTTAGACAAAGTCTTCATCTGCACGGATTTAGCGCCCACCAACATGAATACCAGTAAACCGACCGTCACTCCGGCACCAGTAACCGTAATAAACTGTTCGAAGAATGATTGTGTGACAATATGCGCCCCGTTGGCCAACGATAATTTACCTGCGCGATACAATGCTAAATTATCTGCGTTATTAGCGAGTAACAACGGCTGCATAATGCCGGAAACAATAATTGAACCATGGACACCAAAGAACCAAAGAAAGACTGGAATCACAGTGATAATAAACACACCAGCCGGGCCATCTGAAGCATGCTGCAGTGGTGTTTGAATAACCGAATAAATCCACTCTGCAAAGGTTGTGTGCCAAGCCTTTGAGAAGATGGCATACACAACTGTTGCACCTGTTATAATCGCTGCGGCTGGAACCAATGCAGTAAACGAAGCTGCGACATTACTTGGGACTTGTTCTGGTAATTTGATCGTAATGCCTTTCTTCATAAACCAAGTATAAATCCAACCAACAATCATACCCGCAATAATGGCAACAATCATACCTTTTCCACCGAGCCAAGCTTTGTCAATGGCGTTGTTAGCCAACCATGCGGTAGATGTTTTGCCGGGATGAATGGCATTAGTCACTGTATTGATTGTATTGGGCTGTAGGATAACATCAACAACAATGGCAAGCAAACCCGCTGGTACACCATCATAACCAGAATCGTGTACCCATGAATAAGCAATGCCAAAGACTGCAAACAAAGCCATGATGGCAAATGAACCATTATATGCCTGCATAAAAATACTATCTAAACCAACGCTAGTAAAATAGCTAGCGATTGGCTTGTAAGGGAACTGACCTAAAATCAAGAAAATGGCACCAACAATAATGAATGGTATGGGATACAACATCCCATTTTTCATCGCAGTAATCGCACGCGTATTAACAAATTTCATTATTATCGGAATAACTTTATCATTTAATACTTTTGAGATATTAGCCATAATTATTACCTATACCTTTTGTATCGGTTGTAATACGATAATTATCGCATCACAACAACAGATGTTTTATCATGCTTGTTGTTTTAATACCTGACCGTTTGTTTCAATTACTTTTCGATACCAATAAAAAGAGTCCTTTTTAATACGATTGCCCGATCCTTCCCCCTCATCATCTAGGTCGACGTAGATATAACCGTATCGCTTCTTCATTTCCCCTGTGCCGGCAGAAACAATATCAATTGGGCCCCAACTAAGATAACCTATTACATTGACACCATCGATTTCTACAGCTGTCATCATGGCTTGAATGTGTGCTGATAAATAGCTGATTCGATAATCATCGTGGATTTGTTCACCATCTTCAATCTTATCGTAGGCACCTAAGCCGTTTTCAACAATCATAATTGGTGTATCTGGATACATCTCGCTTAGTTCGTTTAATGTATAGCGTAAGCCTTCAGGGTCTAATCCCCATCCCCAGTCTGATGTCTTAATATAAGGATTAGTAACATCTTCATAGTCGGTATAACCGACTTTAGGCTCATCAGTTGTTGTTTCAACCGTACTGCTTGCATAGTAAGACACGGCAAGATAATCAACTGTTCCTGCCTGCAACACGTCACGGTCTTCGGCTGTAATATCTGGACGATATCCAGTTTTTTCGTAATAGGCCTCAAGTTCGTTTGGGTACTTGCCACGGACATGAACATCACTTAGCCAGTCTCTAAACTGACGTGCTTTTTGATAAGCTAACATATCTGCTGGTTTGGGAGATACTGGATAAAATGGTGCAACGTTAACCATACCACCAATTTTAAATGCTGGATTAATCTGATGCCCAAGCGCCACAGCCTTGGCCGAAGCAACTAGCTCATAATGTGCTGCTTGTGACATGGCTTCAATACGTTCATCAACTGACATCTCTTTGCCATCAATACCCGAATTAGTCCACAATAGAAAACCGCTAGCCTCATGTTTCATAGCCGTTTGATTAGAAATTTCGTTATGCGTCATCCAATAAGTAACTTTATCTTTATAACGATTAAAAACGACCTCAGCATAACGGACAAAAAAATCAATAACACGACGATCACGCCAGCCACCATATTTTGTAACTAGATGATATGGCATTTCAAAGTGATTAAGTGTAATTACCGGTTCAATGTTTAGCCGTCGCATGGCGTCGAACATCTCATCATAAAAAGCAAGGCCTGCCTCGTTAGGCTCAGCGTCATCTCCGTTAGGGAAAATACGTGTCCAAGCGATGGAAGTTCTAAAAGCCTTAAACCCCATCTCTGCCATTAATTGCAAATCTTGCTTATAAGTATCATGAAAATAAATGCCATGATGATTTGGATAGTTTTTTCCTGCTATCACACCATCTGTTATTTCTCGTGGATGTGACACATCACCTGCTGTAAGAACATCAGCAATTGACACACCTTTGCCATCCACATTCCATGCACCTTCTGCCTGGTGTGCTGCGATAGCGCCACCCCACAGAAAATCGTGACTTAAAGTTTTCAAAATAAACCTCTTTTCTACAATAACTACTAGGAATGTTTTCTTGTAAGCGCTTACATTTATACCTATATATTATCATGTCAGTTATTTATATGTCAATCTATTCCCGTGTTGTTAACCCATGATACTAACCAAATTTAATCAATGGAATGCTAGCAACCATTAAGGCAATGCCAATAATTTGTACACGTGTAACATTTTGTTTTAACGATTGCCACCAGCCGAACTGAGCGACAACTATCGACCCAATGATTGAGCCACTTAAACTGAGCGTAACTGTCATACCAGCGCCCAATTTTGGTACAAGAAAAGCGGTTGAAAAAACAAATAAGGCACCTAAAATCCCACCTGTAAATAACCACACTGGTTGTTTAGTTATTCGCACTGTTTTTGGCCATAAACGCCTTTCTTTCAATAATACAACAATTAAAATGACCACTGTCCCAGAAAAGAAAGAAATCACAGCACTACCCACTACTGAGTGTAATAAATAGCCTAATCGCCCATTAATCGCTTGTTGTATGGCAGAAAATGAACCAACCAGAATGGCCCACATACGCCAGATATTTATATTAGTATCAGCATCCAATTGCTTTTTCTCACGTTTCACCTCAAAACGATTAGCAAGAACAACAGCCACATAAATACCTCCTAGTAACAAGAGAATACCAATAACCTTAGTTACCGTCAGTTTCCCAATCGGCATATTAAACAAGCCAAAAGTATCGATCACTACACCCATGATAACCTGACCAATAATCGGCAAGATAATGGTTTGAATGGCACCTAATTTCGGAAACATTAAAATATTTGACGTTAAAAAGATAACGCCCAATAAGCCACCAAACCATATCCACCATGGATTATTGGAGGCCACATTTATCAAGTTAACTTGTTGTTGTCCACTAACAAAATAAATAAGTATCAAAAAAAATGTTCCCACTGTAAAAGAAAGCAAGCTAGAACGCAAAGGTGATTTTAAAACAAAACCCAGTTTTGCGTTGATAGGACTTTGATTAGCTAATAAAAAACCTGCAAATAACCCAATAAAATACAACATAACCTACTACTCCCAAATATTCTCATGACTACTATAAAGTTAATTTATAAGTAGTCAGTATACGCGACTTATACGATAAAGTAAATCCACAGCCAAGTAGCAATCATATTTCATTGTCCATTATCATATCTTATGATAAAATGTCGAAGTACAGACAACGCAATTAACGTGTAATCTGGGGTGCCTTATTGGCTGAGAGATATACCCATATAACCTGATCTAGTTCATTCTAGCGTAGGAAGATTACGAAGCAATCAATAATTTTGTGTCATCATGCTTCAATATTTTGATGTGGGATTTCAATGTCGCTTATGGGAGGACTTCATTTAACATGTTCTATTTCACCATTTCAATGCATAGAACCCAAGGAGAAGTATGATGGTACAAATTAACGCTAGCATAGCTGTTCAAGTATTACCGATGACATCCGATAAATCCGATGTCATCCGTATAGTCGATCACGTTATTGATTATATTAATGACACACGCATTGCTTATCAGGTTGGCGCTTTCGAAACCACACTTGAAGGCGATTATGACCAACTGATGACTATTTTAAAGGCCTTACCACTTGTTGCGGCAGAAATAACCGATATTCCTGTTATGATTTACAGTAAAATTAATATGTCACCACATGGCAATGTATTAACAATTGCTGAAAAAACAGATAAGTATCGCTAACAAACATTAATAAAAAAGCACACCGCAGAATAGGTGTGCTTTTTTATTTGCTTTCAACTTTATCCAGGGCTGCTTGCGCTAAAAGATTCAAGTAGTTAAATGGTCTATCAAACCAAGGCTGGAATAGCATATCCACGAATGCTAAATCGGTCAATGTCATGCGATTTTGAATGGCAATTGAAGCAGCATTGGCAGACTGTGCAATGTCATATTTACTTTGCAATTGTACACCTAAAATACGGTGTGTTTGACGTTCCCATGTAATACTCATCAAAACTGGCTCCGTTGATGACATGAATTCTGGTCGGAAGTTATCTGTCATCGTGATGCTATCCGCATCGATTCCTAGTTCTTGCGCGTGGGCTGCAGTCAAGCCAGATGAAGCCATATTTAAATCATATAACTTTAGTCCGGATGTTGATTGCGTTCCCATATATTTAACTTTCGGTGACATAAGATTGTAGCCAATTAATGTTCCCTGACGTACTGCATTTGTCGCTAAGGGGATGTACGCATTCTCTCCTGTTGGATTATAATGCACCGCGACTGAATCACCAGCAGCAAAGACATCTGGATTACTTGTTTGCATGTAATCATTGACTAATAGCGCGCCATTGCCAGTCATGCCTAGTTGTCCCGCAAACAATCCAGTATTTGGTTTGAAGCCAACCGACATCACAACTAAGTCAGCTGAAAAATTCCCGTCATTTGTTTTGACAATAACCGCATCATCTTGACTTTCAAAACTTTCAACCATTTTACCGGTTGCCACAGCCACACCATGAGATTGAAATAATTCAGCGACATTTTCAGTAAATTCGTGATCAAAATACCGGTTTAACACCGTTGGCTGGTTATCAATCAATGTCACTTCACGCCCCTTGACATTGAAAGCTTCGACTAATTCTGTGCCAATATAACCTCCGCCAATGATAACCACTCGCTTAATACGATCATCATTAGCATAATTAATTAAGGCTTTCGCATGCGTATAGTTTTTAGACAATACAATACGTTGATCTTCTATCCCAGCAATTGGCGGTATAATTGGCCAAGATCCAGTTGTCGCAACTAATTTATCATAACTTTCAACTGATGATACGCCTGTCACCAAGTTAGTGACTGATACTGTTTTATTAATGGTATCAACAGCAGTTACTTCATGGTTCATGTGAATATTAGCACCTGCTTCTTCAAGTATAGCAGGCGAAGAATAGAACAAATCATTGATTTCTTTTACTTCACCTTGTACTGTTAAAGCAATGCCACAAGAAAGAAACGACACATTATCATTTTTCTCATAAACATCAATTTCTACCCCGCTATTATGCTTTAAAATAGATTTTATTGTTGCTGTGCCTGCGTGTGTCGAACCAATAATAATGACTTTCATATACTGCCTCCAAAAGATTACCAACTAATTTTATATATCTATTGTATAATCAAATGAATAACAAAAAATTGACTCATGTCAAGAAAGAGTGAAATATGTCACATTCTGAATTTGCTTGTGTGAAAGCTGCTCCGATTTTTTCGCATTTGCCTGACGATATTATTGCACAACTGGTCACTATCTCAACACATCAAAAGAAATATTCAGCTGGAAGCTATATCTATGAACCAGACGATGATTTATCAGCGCTTTTCGTCGTCGATTCTGGTCAAGTTGACATTTTTAACGTGAACGATAACGGCCAAGAGTTACTGCTTTATTCACTAACTAATCACCAAATGGATATCGAAGCATCTATTTTTACAGATGCTAAACATCATCATTTTGCACGCGCTAAAGTTGATTCTGCCATTTGCATGATTCGTCGAAAAGATTTCCAAGCATTATTACACCGAAATACTTCATTGGCTTTAAAAATGTTGAATACTTATGGAGAACGTCTGACGGCGCTTGAACAACGTCAAATTAGTTTATCATTACAAAATGCTGATGAACGACTCGTACAATACTTTGAAGATTTATCTGCAATTCGTATGAGCAAAACATTTCATCTAGACGTTACCAAAAAAGAACTTGCTGCCTCGCTACATATTACACCGGAAACACTAAGCCGCTTATTTAATAAACTAACGCGAGACGGTAAAATAAAACTTAATAAGCGAGAAGTCACTTTATTGTAAATAAAAAGAACTGCTTTAACAGTTCTTTTTATTTACAATCGCATCATGAACAGGTTGAAATGACCGCCTATGAATTGGTGTGACCCCAAGCTTATCAATCCCTGCTAAATGCTTTTTAGTCCCATACCCTGCATTTTGGGCAAAATCGTAACCTGGATATACTTTATCATAGTCCGTCATCATTTTGTCACGTATCACTTTCGCAACAATACTAGCTGCACCAATTGAATTACTTCTGGCATCCCCTTTGATTAAAGATTGTTGTGTTATATCCAAATGAACTTGCATGGCATCAATTAATAGTGCCTGTGGCTGTGGTGCCAAGTTATTGATTGCTTCCGTCATCGCTTGACGCGCTGCCTCATAAATATTAATTTCATCAATCGTCTTCGCATCAACACTACCAATACCAATTGAAACAGCTTGATCTAGAATAATTTCGTATAACTGTTCTCGCTTATGCTGGGCTACTTGCTTTGAGTCTATAACATCAACGATGTTAAAATCGTGTGGTAAAATAACTGCTGCTGCAACGACAGGACCCGCTAATGGTCCGCGACCCACTTCGTCAACGCCTGCTACTAATTCAACGCCTTTTAGCCAGTAATCTCGTTCAAAATTAAAGCGTTGGTTAAAATCAGCCTGCTTTTTTCGTGCTAGCGCCAACCGCTTTTCCCAAAGCGCTATTGCTTTTTGGACACCACACCGCTTATCCTGTCGCCAGGTCAGCAAACGTGCATCATGAGGGTCTGCTAGACTGGCTAGTTTTTCTTTAATTGTCGCAATTGTTTCAGTCATGTGAAGTTTACAGTTCATCCAATGTGAACGCGCCTAGCTTACCTTTACGTAAATCGTTTAATAGTCGCTCACTAGCTTTGTCATAATCGTCCTTAAATCCAAGCTTGTTAGTAATAGCTAATAAAATTTGAACATTGTCTTGTTCAAAAGCATTTTCTTCTAAATGATACCGCGCTACAATTGCTTCTGGGCGGTAATCTCTGAAAAAACTAATTAAAAAGAGCGCTGCGTCATCTTTTGAAAAAATCGTATCTTTTACTGCACCAGTTAATGCAAGCTTCATACCAATGGCCTGATCTTCAAATTTTGGCCATAAAACACCAGGCGAATCTAACAGTTCTAATTTTGTCGGTGTTTTTAGCCAAGCCACTTTTTTCGTGACACCTGGTCTGTCAGCAGTTGGCGCCACATTTTTCATGACCAAGTGATTCAACAAGGTTGACTTTCCAACGTTTGGGATACCAGTAATCATCGCACGTATTGGTTGATCTTGAATACCACGTGCTAATTGCGCTGCTGTTTTTGCTTCAACAGCACGGCGTGCCGCCTTGGTTACTAATTGTGGCGTTCTTGGATCTCGTGTATCTAAGACAAGAACAGTATGACCGTCTGATTCGAACTTTGCTTTCCATTGTCGTGTTTGCTCAGGATCAGCCAAATCGGCTTTGGTCATAATCAGTAAACGTGGTTTTCCACCGATTAATTTGTCGACTTCAGGGTTACGAGAACTCTCCGGAATGCGGGCGTCAACCAATTCAAAAGCAACATCAACTAACTTTAAATTTTCCCGCATGAGACGAAAGGCTTTCGCCATGTGCCCAGGGAACCATTGAATAATTTGTGCCATGAGATTTTTTATATTGCCATATATGCTGGCAACGTTACTCCTTTTTTATCGTTGTGCTTGAAATAATTCCCATGCTTGATCAAAAGTCACCATACTCATTAAGTAGGTTGTGTTTTCTTCTAAATAATTGGAAATATCATCAAAGTCAACACTCTGTTTTGGAAAAGTAGAATCCAAAAAGGCATTGTTAGCAAATTGCTGTATATCATCTGTCGCAACTGGGTTACGTTGTGTCATCAGCCAGTTATAAAATGATCGATCACTTTTGATCATGAACTAATCCTCCCTGAAAAACAAATTGATCTGTCTTAAGGTCAATTATCTTAGCACGAAATGACATGCCCTTCACAACGGGCAATTTCGTCATATCAACAAATATTTGTTGCTTACTTGGATTGATAGTGACAAATTTAGGTGCATGATAATTTGTCCTAACATAAGACATCACAGTGCTGATAGGTAATGGTAAATTGCCAATGGCCATTTTTTTAGCTGTTAAAATAATATTGCCGTTTTTGGTCACCTCAGGTGATAAGATCATCCCAATTTTAAAAGTCTGCCCCAAAAATTTAGAACTGCCATACATCATAATATTATCTTCGACCCGGAATTGATAGTTTGATGTGCGGGAATCATTAAGATAGTATGCTACTAAAGCATTAACCTGCTTCTTATTCAAAGTAACGTCAAATGTGGCATCTGTACTAGCAATTTTTGATTGGCTATCTGTCACTTTAACAGCTTGGGTGGCCACGAAACCACTGCCTAGCAAGGTGATAATAATAATTCCTAATAGCGTCCAAAAAGCCCAAAACCATGGTGACTTTTTTTGACGCGGTTGACTTCCCCTTGTTAATGTTTGGTTAGCCATGTGACTTGTTCCTTTCGCAAATATTCAAAAAGTTGTGTGGCCATATAATTATAGCCGATATGATTAGGATGGTAATTATCTATCGTACTAATCCATTGATTTGACACGTTATTTTTGTCTTCTAAGACAGCTTGGATATCTTTAAAATCAGCATTCCCCAAATCTGATTTATCAAATTCTTCAACTAACCGTTCTCTATCGGCTTTTGTCTGATATTGACCGTACGTTAAATCAAATGTCCCAACATAATAACTAGCTTTATCATGTCGCGCAACCTTCTGGTTAACCGCATTAAAAAGCATCACATCTTGATTAAAGTCTGTACGTTTTGGAAAGTGAACAAATAAAGGATTATAATTTCCAAAAATAAAGATAGGGGCCTGCGCATTTAGTCGACGAATATCACTAAATAATGATGTGAGTTTCCCTTGATATGCCTGTTTACCCCTTACCACAGTTTTCGTCAAATCTTCCGGTGTTTTGGAAAACATGTTTTGCAACAGTAATTGTTGTAAATCATTGCCCCCCACCGTTAAAATAATAGCATTAGCATGTTGTACTGCGACCTGTATATTGCCTTTTTGATTCAGCCGCTTTCTTATCTGATCTGAACGATCACCAGCTAAACCAAAATTTTGCATTGTGACTGAAACACCATAGGTCTGTTTAACTTTTTGAGCAATTCGTCCCGAATAACCCTGCTCGTTTTTATCGTCACCAATACCTTCTGTTAATGAG